>ERZ808286.1354-NODE-1354-length-12420-cov-2.953255_pt1 | contig 12420 bp, 11 predicted proteins | sample MGYA00521276_ERZ808286 | MGnify/ENA primary metagenome ERZ808286 (study PRJEB31516, sample SAMN03275607) | gut metagenome | biome: mammalia-associated habitat; material: feces | host: Papio cynocephalus | place: Kenya | collected 2012-08-01 ... | reverse complement strand
CCGACCTTCGCAAGGAGGGCAGCGGCTATGACTTGCCTCTGGCGATAGGTATTCTATCGGCAATGGACAAAGTGGATGCAGAGCATCTGGCAGAGTATATGCTCGTTGGCGAACTGGGGCTTGACGGCAGACTGCAGCCTGTGCGCGGGGCGTTGCCGATAGCCATCAGGGCGAGGAAGGAGAAATTCAAGGGACTTATCGTGCCGAAACAGAATATCCGCGAGGCTGCCGTAGTCAACAACCTTGATGTATACGGTATGGAGAACCTTGCCGATGTGGTGGCGTTCTTCAATGGCACTGCCGAGTTTGAGCCGATGCGTATCGACACAAGGCGGGAATTCTATGAGCAACAGGGAAACTTCGAACTTGACTTCGCAGATGTTAGAGGACAGCAGAATGTTAAGCGCGCTATGGAGGTGGCTGCCGCCGGAGGGCACAACATGATAATGATCGGTCCGCCGGGTAGCGGAAAGTCGATGATGGCAAAGCGCCTGCCGTCGATACTGCCGCCGCTGTCGCTCGGCGAGAGTCTGGAGACTACACAGATTCATTCCGTTGCCGGAAAGCTCGGCAAGGGCATGTCGCTGATTTCTCAGCGACCGTTCCGATCGCCGCATCATACTATCTCGCAGGTCGCCCTTGTTGGTGGCGGACTGAACCCGCAGCCGGGTGAGATATCCCTGGCCCACAATGGTGTGCTCTTTGCCGACGAGTTGCCGGAGTTCAGCAAGGCAACGCTCGAAGTGCTGCGCCAGCCGCTTGAAGACCGCAAGATTACTATTTCCAGAGCTAAATACACCATAGAATATCCATGTTCCTTCATGTTCGTGGCGAGCATGAACCCTTGTCCGTGTGGATATTTCAATGACCCTACACACCACTGTGTCTGCACTCCGGGACAGATACAGCGCTATATGAACAAAATCAGCGGCCCGCTGCTCGACCGCATCGATATCCAGTGTGAGATAACCCCGGTTCCGTTTAAGGATATTTCTAACGCCCAGCCCGGAGAACCGAGCGCGGCGATACGCGAACGTGTCATCAAGGCTCGCCATATTCAGGAAGAACGATTCAAGGACATTCCCGGCATCTACTGCAACGCACAGATGACGGAACGCATGATACATCAGTTTGCCGAACCCGACGAGGCGGGTATCAACCTGCTCCGTGTTGCCATGGAGAGGCTTAACCTCTCGGCTCGTGCATATAACCGCATACTGAAGGTGGCACGCACCATTGCCGATCTCGAGGGGAGCGAAAACGTCCTGTCTAACCATCTTGCCGAAGCTATAAGCTACCGCAATCTCGACCGCTCCGACTGGGCGGAGAGGGGTGTGTGAAACTAATGGTATAATCAATAAATAACATGTAAAATGAATAGTGGAATAGAAATCTATAAGACTTCAGACGGGAGTGTACAACTCGATGTTAAGTTAGAGAATGATACGGTGTGGCTGACTCAAAGCCAAATGTCACAATTGTTTGGTCGTGACCGAACGGTTATTACACGCCATATAAATAATTGTTACAAAGAGGGCGAACTTGACAAAAATATCACATGTGCAAAATTTGCACATATGGGTAAGGACCAAGACCAAGAATATGAAACGATGATGTATAACCTCGATGTTATTATCTCTGTCAGCTATAGGGTAAAGTCCGTGCAAGGCACAAGATTCCGTCAATGGGCAACTTCCGTTCTTAAGCAATACCTCATCAAAGGTTATGCCATCAACCAGCAGATGAAACTCGACAGATATAACGAGCTGAAGGATGTAGTGCGTCTGATGTCTCGTACTATCGGCTTGCAGAACAAGGTTACTGAAAATGAATACGGTGGTCTTTTTAATGTGATTTAGGATTATGTAATACTTAAATAATACTTACCTTAAATGAAAAAACTATCAATATTGCTCGCTTGCGCTATATGCGCAGTAAAATCATTAGCGGGCGACTGGAACTCTGTCGCCCTTAAACACTCCGTTACCGGAGTGCAACCCATGACGGGACTTGTTCTGTGGACCGACAATGCTAAAAACCGTTTTACTGCCTATGGAGCAAGTCATGCCCTGGAATACTCCTATGTGGCCCCCTGTAAGGTCGTTACGGGATGTGCCGATGACGGAACTATACAATATGATTGGTCGTATCTCGAAAACTTGCTCAATGATATCAAGAGCCGTAACCATCAGGCTGTTCTGCGCTTCTTTTATGTTTATCCGGGCGAAAAAATGGTGGACGACAACAAGGGGACTACTGCCGTACCGGCATATATAAAGGCTCTGCCTGATTATCACGAGACTTACAAGAACGTGAAGGGCGACGGAGAGACTTGGTATGCCGACTGGAGCAACAGCGAACTGAAGCGTTTCACGAAACATTTTTATACTGATTTTGCAGCCCGTTATGGCAGCGACCCGCGGATTGCTTTCATCGAGGTTGGTTTCGGCCACTGGGCGGAATATCATATCTACGACAGTAACGGTACGGATATTCAGTTTGGAAAGAACTTCCCGACGAAGGAATACCAAAAGGAGTTCTTTATGCACTTAAAGGAAGTGATGCCTATTCCGTGGGCTATCAGCATCGATGCCGCAAGCGACGAATACACACCGTTTACTAATGACAGTGAGTTGCAGGCTCTGCAGTTCGGACTCTTCGACGACTCCTTCATGCACCAGAATCATGAAATTGGTTCGAAAGACGGATACAACGAGGAGTGCTGGAACGCTATGGGGAAAGACCGCTGGCAGACTGGCGTTTGTGGAGGAGAGATTAGCTACTACAAGAGCTCCGACCAGAAGAACTTTACTAATCCCGCCGGTATGTATGGACATACATGGGAGGAGATGGCAAGGAAATACCATATCTCGTTTATGATTGCCAACGACAATCCCGGAGGCAAGAACTCGTGGAACAACCCTACACGGTTCAAGGAATGTAGTATGGCGGCGGGATACCACTTCGTCGTTACTGATTGTGAGACCGATGGCGTGCAGACACGACTGACGGTGAAGAATACCGGTGTGGCTCCGTTGTACCGGGATGCCTTCTTTGCCATTGGCAGTGTGCGCTCAGAGACGAGCATGAAAGGATTGCTGCCAGGTGAATCCATTGATGTCGTAATCCCTTCATCGCTGCATGTTGACAAGAACGGAACGGTAGATAATGCACCGGAAATAGTCTGCGACTTTATCCTTGATACTCAGCGCATAGAATATGAGTGTGACATTACTACGGAAATTGGTGGCGTGGTGGATAATTCCTGCAATAATATCAGAGGTAAGTTCTCGCTCGACGGCAAGGTTGCTGCACCTGGAATTCATGGAATTATTGTATCTAAAGGAAAGAAAGTTGCGACGAAGTAATTTCAAGCGCTATTGTAAGTAATGTTTGTCAATTATACGCTTTTTATATCAACATGACACTAAAAAATATGTATAAACTTTCAATTCTTATAAAATAATCAATGAAAAGCGAATTTTTCTTTATTTTTATTTGCCAATAAGCGAGATAACAACTACTTTTGCACCGAAAGTATATTTATGTTATCATTTTTATAGAAACAAGACTCATGAGAAGTATTAATTTTTTCAATCTAAACAAGATGAGCAAGGGATTGCTCGTTTTGGCTGTAATGTTTTTTGCCGCTGTGCAGACTGTTGATGCGCAGCTGCCTTCTTTTAAGTTGAAGACTATTGAGGGAAAAACTATTGATACGGCTACGCTCAGCAACGACGGAAAACCGTTTATCATTGATTTCTTCGCTACATGGTGTAAACCTTGCAACCGTGAGCTTAGTGCTATCGGAGATGTCTACGACGATTGGGTGGCAGAGACAGGCGTGAAGCTCTTTGCCGTTTCTATTGACAAGGCTCAGAACGCAAACAAAGTGAAGCCGCTCGTTAACCAGCACGGATGGCCATACGAGGTTTTGCTCGACGTTAACTCAGACTTCCGCAAGTCGTTCGGCGGCGAGATGATTCCTTTCGTTATCATCTGCGACGGCAACGGTAAGGTCGTTTACAAGCACAACGGATATACCGAGGGCGCTGAACAGGAGCTTATCGAGAAAGTAAGGGAGCTGATTAAGAAATAACTTCACCTTGTTATGTATACGCAGCATATATAAACTATATATCTGCTGCAAGTATGTAATATTGAAGGTGTTTAGGAATAACGAATTAATTTTTTATGAAATCAAGAATATTCTTTTCTCTTGCCGCTGCTCTTGCTGCAACGGGTGCTATGGCTCAGGAGGCTAACGACGAGGACAAGTTCACTGTCAGCGGTAGTATCCAGAGCGACATCATCATCCCGCAGGAAGACAAGGCTATCGGTACGGAGAAATACAACGAATGGGCTCTGACTAACTCTTATGCCGACATTGCCGGTAGAAGTAAGCATCTCGATGCCGGACTCCGCTTTGAGTTCACCAAGCACCCGCTGCCGGGTTATGCCTCGGCTCCGGAGCAGGGATTCAAGGGCTATGGCGTGCCTAACTTCTATCTGAAGACCCACTTCGACAATTGGGATCTCACGCTCGGTACATTCTATGAGCAGTTCGGCTCCGGCTTCATCCTCCGTACATACGAGGAGCGCAGTCTCGGTATCGACAACTCCTTGCTCGGAGGCCGTCTCGTGATTCGTCCTGTAAAGGGCGTGCAGATTAAGGCTCTCTCAGGTAAGCAGCGCCACTATTGGAAGTGGAACGATGCATGGGTGAGCGGTGGCGATTTGGAACTTTCGTTCGACCAGTGGTTCAAGAAGATGCAGGAGCACAATACGTATCTTACTCTCGGTGCTTCGTGGGTGAACAAATACGAGTCTACCAAAGATGATAACATTATGGCTGACGCTACCCACAAACTCAACTTGCCGAGCAACGTCAATGCCTTCGACGTAAGGGCAAACCTGCAGACTGGCGACTTCAGCGTGCTTGCCGAATATGCGTGGAAGACGGAGGATCCTACCTACGACCGTCTCTATCCTTATATATACCGCAATGGTACGGTGGCAATGCTTTCTACTTCTTACTCGAAGAGCGGACTGAGTATTTTGCTTCAGGCAAAGCGTAGCGACAATATGACCTTCCGCAGCGACAGAAATGTGCAGGGACTTTCGTCTAATATCAATAACCTGCCGGCATTTACACAGGAGCAGACTTATGCTCTTGCTGCTCTTTATCCATACGCTACTCAGGCTAACGGTGAGTGGGCTTATCAGGCTGAGTTCGGATATAAGTTCAAGAGGAATTCTTTCCTTGGTGGTAAATACGGAACTGATGTGAAGGTGAACTTCTCGCATGTTCATGCCATTGACCGCAACGACCATACTGTAAATGGTAAGAGCGAGGGAACAAGTGGTTATGGGTCTTCATTCTGGAAATGGGGCGACCAGACTTACTATCAGGATTTGAATGTCCATATCGACAAGAAATTCTCGCGTTCATTTACTCTCAACCTTATGTATATGAATCAGTTCTACAACAAGACTGTTGTTGAGGGCGAGGGAGGAATGGTTCATTCCGACATTGTTGTGGCTGATGCCAAGTATCGCTTTAACAACAAACTGACTCTTCGTGGTGAGGCACAGTATCTCGCTACTGACGATGATGAGGGTGATTGGGTATTCGGACTACTCGAACTGTCGGTTCTTCCTCATTGGATGTTTACGGTTTCGGATATGTACAACTGCGGTGAAAGTAAGCTTCACTATTATCAGGGACTTGTTACTTTCAATGCCGGTGCTCATCGCTTGCAGCTTGGTTATGGCAGAACTCGTGCCGGATACAACTGCTCTGGAGGTGTTTGCCGTATGGTGCCTGCAAGCAAAGGTTTCACTTTGTCGTATAACTACAATTTCTAAGGATAATGAAAGCTATAAAGAATATATACAACTCTATTGCCGGTAAGCTGATGCTTGGCATGGCAGTTCTTATGACTGCCGGTGCTTTCTCTGCTTGTTCGGATATTGACGAGGACAACCGTCTTATATATGTCAAGCCTTCTGAAGTGAAGAAGCATGTGCTGATTGAGGACTTCACCGGCCAGCGCTGCATTAACTGTCCTAAAGCTGCTGATAAGATCAAGGAATTGCAGGAACAGTATGGTGAAGACAACATTATTGCTGTGGGTATCTATGGCGGTGACTTCGGATATAATGATTTAGCCAAGAAAGAGCCCTGTTCGTTAACTACAGTAGATGGTAACTCCTATTATTCCACCTGGAATATAAAGGCGCAGCCGAGCGGAATGGTAGACCGCTATGGAGGAGTATTGACCAATCTTGCTTATTGGACGGCTTATGTTAACGGTTTGATTAATATGGAACCGACCGTCATGATTGTTCCTACAACAAAGTATGATGCATCAACGAGAGAACTAAAGGTGAATGTTGATGTTGCCGGATTGAAAACCTTGCAGGGAGCTAAGCTTCAGGTTTGGCTCATAGAAGATGGTATCGTGGATATGCAATATATGCCGAATGGTAGTGTTAACAATGAATATGTTCACAACCATGTGTTCCGTGCAACTGTAAATGATAAGAACGGCGAACCTATTAGCGTAGTTGAACAGGGTAATGTTTCAAAGAGCTACTCCATTAAACTTAACGATGCATGGAAAGCAGAGAATATGTCTGTTGTGGTTTTCGTATTTACCAACGATGGCGTGCAGCAGACGGAGAAGGTTGCTGTAGTTAAGTAATTAGGTATAAAGAAAAGTGTAACGAATAAAAATTTTATTATGGAAATAAAAAAAATCATTGCATCTGCCTTTATGGCGATGATAGGAGTGTGTGCAATGGCGCAGACCGACCTCGAAACATTCCAGTTCGTGGATAAAGACGGTAAAGTTATAACTGATGGTTCGGAGATTACGGTAAGTACACCGGAGATGAATGGCGAAAAGCTACAGATTAACAGTGGACTTTTTGTTAAGAATACAACAAACGAAGAGCAGGCTATTGGCTTGACTTTCTCTATTGACCAATTGGATAATGGTGCTCCTCAGTGTTGTTTTCCTTCTGTTTGTCTTCCAGGAACAGATCATGTAGGTAGTTATACCGGTATCGAACCTGGTGCTATGGAGGCAAATGAAGTAAAAGATTTTTCAACAGAATGGTTGCCTACTACTTATGGTACATGCAAGATGACTTTCCAACTTTTGGTAAACAAGATTGGGTCGAGAACAGTTATGGGTATTACGTTGCCTACATACGATGAATTCAAAGCATACGGACCAAAAATTAAAGTAAACTTTGTATATGCTGATCCTGCCTCTGTTAATGGTGTCACTTCTGATAACGCCAAGCCTGTAGCTTATTACAACCTTGCAGGTCAAAAAACTGAAACAATGCAGAATGGTGTAAACATTGTTGTCCTTTCAAACGGAAAAACTATTAAGGTTATTAATAAATAATCACTAAAAATATTAGATTATGAGAAAAACTCTACTTTCATTGGCAGTATTGCTATTGTCAAGCTCATGGGCAAGTGCTCAGATTAAGACTCTTGTACCAGATGGTAATGCACTTGAGCGTCAGTCTGGTGTAAAGGCTTTCGTAAAGAATGCAAAGAAGGCTGCCCCAAAGAAAACTTTGGCCGAGAACCAAGTTTATGTCGGTCCGTATGATACGGATGATTTGGCTGAATATGGATTGGGGCTTACCAGTCTCCCAGGAACGGTTAAGGTTGCTTCGATTCTCTCAAACGATATGCTTTCTAAATACAAGGGTGCTAAAGTAGTTGCTGTTCGTGTGGGCCTCTGTGAAGCTGCTGACGGGGTTTCAGCATTCTTAGCTCCAATTTCTGAATCAGGACAGATTGGTTCTAATATCTTTGAACAGAGTATCCCTTCTGCAAAATCGGGTTGGAATCAGGTGGCTGTAAATACTAACTACACTATTGGTGACGATGAACTTCTCTTGGGCTTTGCCTATACTCAGACAAGTACGGGCTATCCTATCTCAACTAATGAAAAAGTAGCTTACGATGGTGGCTTCTTGTGTTATGCAAATCTTGGTAGTAGTGGTTTGGGATGGTATAACATGGGAACAAGCTACGGAAGTATAAGCATACAGCTTATTGTTGAGAAAGATGGTGGATTCTCTAAGCTGGATGGTAAGATAGAGGATTTGTATGTTCCAGCTTTTGTAAAGGATGGAAAAGCTTCGGTTCTTTTCAATGGTAGCTCTTGTTTTGGCGCGACATTTAAAAATGTTGAATACGGTGTTAAGCTGAATGGAACAGAGATTGGTTCGCTTTCTAATGTATCTGCAGAAACAGGTAGGCAGGCTGATGTTACTGGTACAAGTCAGGTATTTGGAGGAAATGTTACGTTCCCTGCTGCTAATCTGAAGGCTATTGGTGAGGAAAATGAACTTAATGTATATATCAAGTCTATTGATGGCAAGACTCCGGAGAATACGGAAGATGATGCTCTTACAACGAAATTCAAGACATACACAGAGTCTGTTGACCATCAGAAGCAGCTTGTTGAGCACTTTACTTCTCAGTATTGTACATATTGTCCGCTTGGAATAACAATTCTTGAGACTTTGACAAAGCAAAGAAACGACATCGCATGGGTTTCTATTCATGGCAATATGTCGGGCGGAACTGACATCTATACAATTAGCGATGCTGCTTACTATATGAATTATGCTACTACAGGTTTCCCATCTGCTACTTTCAACCGCTATTATCTTGCAAATGTTTTTGGAGGCTCAAATGAAGGATCACTCTCCTTTGGACTTGGATATAACGCAAACTATGCATCTCAGGTAGCACAGATGTTCAGCAGTATTATTGATCAGAGCAATAGCGATGTTCCTGCATTTACTTCTGTAGAAGTTGCAACTACATATGATGAAGCTACAAAGAAACTTGGTATAAAGGTTACTGGCGAAGGTGTTGCTGATGTGAAGAAGCTTCTTGGTGATGACGCTGTACTTACTGTTTATCTTACAGAGGATGGACTTGTTGCAAAGCAGTATAATCAAGGTTCATGGGTTAACAAGTACACACATAATAATGTACTTCGCAAGATTGTAAGTGCTCCTTTAGGTGATGTTATTACATGGGATGGCAATAAGTTCGAGAAAGACTATGATGTAACACTTAACAGTGCATGGAATGCTAAGAATATGAATGTCGTTGCTTTTGTTAGTAGTCCACTTGTATATAACAATAAGACTGGTAACTACTCTTCTTCTGTTGATGATGTTTGGGTAGACAATACAAATAGTGTAAAGGTTGGCTCAACAACTGGCATCAATGGTGTCGTAGACAACTCTTCTTCTTCAGAAGTAGCCCGTTACTCTCTCGACGGCATGCAGCTTTCAGCTCCTCAGAAGGGCTTGAATATCGTTAAGCTGTCTGACGGTAGAACTGTAAAGGTGATGGTGAAGTAATGTTCACACACCATTTTTGATATAATTATAGCCGCACCGGTTAATGTCTGACAGACATGCCGGTGCGGCTTTCGCATTATATGTGTTAAAAAAAATGTGCATGCCAAACATGACATGCACATAATTAAGCTATATGTGTCGCTATAATTCGTTGCCTTCAAGCCGTGTTTTAATCATGGCTTATCAATTTCCTTGTCTCGTCAATTGACAATCCCAAGCCTTGTGCTACTTGCTCTATGTTGAGTCCCATAGAAAGAAGTCTCTTTGCCGTTTCTGCTTTCTCTTCAGCTTTTCCTTCAGCTTTTCCTTCAGCTCTTCCTTCAGCCATACCTTTGGCTCTTCCTTCCGCCATACCCTTTTCCCGGGCTTCTCTTTCTGCAGCAGCCATACACGCCATATTGTCGCGTGCAATCCAGAGGCTGTTCTCGTATGCCTCCCATTCCTTCTTTGTCAGTCTATGGCTGTCTGCGTATTCCTCAAGCTGCTTGAAGATGTCTTTCTGTGCCGTAAACGGCATTCTGCCTAATGCTTCCATATGCTTTAAAACGTAAATCCATTTTTCAAAATCATTATCACATTCTTCCGCTTCCTTCTTGAAGAACGGAAGGGCTAAATATGTGAAGCGGAGTTTGTCTGATGCTGGCTTCCCACTTTCTTTATCTGCTATAACAAGATCTGTCCTGAACTTGCCGACCTCGTCTGGCCTTGGCATATAGTTCATGAAACATATTGTATATACAGGAAGAAACTTGTATGCGTCTTCCTTTTCTTCTTTCCCTTTTTCAACTTGTTCAAGTATGCTCCGACATGCATAACATATAGAGCGGTCTTGCCGCAAACATACAATTATTTTTTATATTATGGATACAGGTGCTGAAAAAATCACAAGAAAAATGGTGGATTAAGGATAAAAATCGTTACCTTTGCATTCGTCATACAAAAATTGCATGGCTAATGGGGTCTCATAGTTCAATGGATAGAACAAGTCTCTCCTAAAGATTAGATCCGAGTTCGATTCTCGGTGAGACCACTTAAACGTAATACTTAGAAACAGAATAAACTTTTAATCTTATGGAAAATAATAAGGAAAATCAGGAAGGACAGTTCCAGTTGGAGCTTCCTCAGGCAGTAGCACAGGGTGAATACGCTAATTTCGCTCTTATCACTCACTCTCGTTCAGAATTTATCGCAGATTTCGCTCGCGTTCTGCCGGGTCTGCCAAAGGCAGTAATCAATAGTCGTATAATCCTTGCTCCAGAGCATGCTAAGCGCCTGCTTTTGGCTCTTCAGGAGAATGTTGCAAAATATGAGCATGAGTTCGGAAAGATTACTCTGCCAGAGCAGCAGGGTAAGACTATCGCTCCGTTCAATGTTAATAACGGCGAGGCTTAATATATAGAGAGGTTTAATAAATTTGAGGTCTGCAATGGAACTTCCGTTCTGCTTGCAGACCTCTTTATTTTCTTGTTGTTACTTTCCCGTATCAATCTTCCAGTTGCCATCTTTGTCTTTGCGCAGTTCTATTTCCTCGTCTTTAACTTCGCCGTTGCCGTAAGTAACTTTCATTTTTACTTTTGCCTTTTCTCCGTTTTCAGAAGTTTCTTCGTTTACTATCTCGTATGACGCAATGCCCTTGTTCTTCTTGTACTCCTTTTCTGCTTTGTCTTTTAGCAGTGAGGCAAGCATCTCCTTCTGTTGCTTTATCTCGTCAGGTGATTCCTTCGGGTCGTCTTTTGTATAGACAAGATCCACATACCCTTTATAGTCCTTGTCGATAAGGCATTTCATGGATTTTTCCGCTACTCCTTTGGGCGTATTGCTACTACATGATGCCATGATGAAAACAATGGCCATGAGGCCTAAAATGAAACTAAGTCTTTTCATAATCTTTTTTTATTTGGTTAGTAATATATGACATTTTTACTTTTATGAATTATGCCTTTATAAAATGCAGTTTTATAGTTAATGACAAGAACACTTCGTTGACCTCTATGGAAAGTCGGCAATCCGTTTAAAGTCCTTTGATTTTAGAATATCAGACGGGAATATTACATGACTGAAATGAAGTCCTGGCATATTTATATTGTGACGTTCTTTGCCGATAATCATTATTCCGGCTTTCTTATAAGCGTAGACAACAAGTTCGCTGCAATACATCTTTGTAGTATCCATGTCATTGTAGTCATGGTCAAACAATATTTTTCTATTAAACATTCTCTTTGCGACGTTTGCGCTTTTTTGTGCTGCTTTACTGTTGTTGCATCTTAACACGCAGCCTTTGGAGGCATTTATCGATGAAAAGAATTTCCTGGCACTTTCCATCTTTACTCTGTCCACATCCCCTTCAAAATCCGGTTCGTCTGGTACGGCATGAACAACCATTGTCCTTCCGTTGTGGAAGACAACAATACCGCAGTGAGAAAAATCAGACCCTCTGTCTGCAGTCGTAACAACGCGACTCGTAATACCGGTTCCTCGCCTCATTACGATGTCGCCTTCCTTTAATATGCTTGTTTCTCGCAAGATGCTATGCGGTGAGTTCCTGTTCTTGTCGCATGAGTATATTGCCAAACATAATATTGCCATTGTTACCAGTCCTTTTATATTTCCCATATATTTCCCAGACTTTATTTTGCAAATATAGATTATTTTTTGATTTGAACCAAGCATTTTCCACTTAAAGTTTGCATGTATATACCTTATTATATATTATATAGGAATTATCTGTTGTATAAGATGCTCTTCTTCTCTATTAAAACTCTTGCCTTTAGGATTTTAGAAGGTGTATCGATTGTAGAATATATATAAGATATAAGGTTATAAAAGGTTAATAAAATATATATCGTGTAAAATTATAAGTGTATTGAAAGCCTCTTTGTCCTATTTATTAGGTAAATACAAAAAAAGTTCTTACCTTTGCAGCCCAAAATGGTCTTATGGCTGAGACTGTATTGTAATACTTTGATAATAACAAAATAATAAATATAAAATTAAAAATTAAAAACA
>ERZ808286.1351-NODE-1351-length-12426-cov-2.845364_pt1 | contig 12426 bp, 10 predicted proteins | sample MGYA00521276_ERZ808286 | MGnify/ENA primary metagenome ERZ808286 (study PRJEB31516, sample SAMN03275607) | gut metagenome | biome: mammalia-associated habitat; material: feces | host: Papio cynocephalus | place: Kenya | collected 2012-08-01 ... | reverse complement strand
GGCAACCTCCTGGTTTGTGAGGTCTACGGTATACGGATACCATTTACCACTCTCATCCTTTGTTGCTGGCATCTTGCATCCCGTAAGCGGTTGGATATACGGCGTGCCGTCGGCAATATCTATATAGCAAAGCTCAAGCTTGTCGGTCTGGTTGTCCTGCAGATAGTCGCCACGCACCTTGAAGGTAAATACCTTAGTGGCAGAGTTCTTGAAATCGAGTGGCGGAGTTACGAGAATCATCTGTGCCGGTGTGCCGCTGCCGCTCTCCACCTTAGAGTCGTATGCCGTAACCTTAGCCACCTTCTCGTTAGGCGACTCCGTGTCGTAATCCAGGAACGAATATCCCCACCAGGCACGTGTACCCTCAAGGGCAGAGTTAGTCCAGCGGTCAAGAGCAAGCGGTTTGTTGCGGGTGATATTGTCGAATTTCTCGTTGAGCTGCTTCAGCGGATTCTCCTCGCTGAGCACAAAGTCAACGCCCTCTTTCGGTTCATCGGGAGTATCGCCCGTGGCAACGCCCTCAAGAGGTAGTTCTACATCCTCCATGCCAAGAGCAGAGAAGATGAGCGACGTGTTGTATGTTCCGGCAACGGTAGGTTTGAAGGTAACCTTCACTGTGTTCTTGGTGTTGCGCATGAGCATCGTGTTGCTGAGGATAAACTGTCCGGCATCCTTCACCTTTACGTAGGCATAGTCAGGCATGTTTGCCGTGGTAATCTCAAGAGTCTGCTCACTTGTCTCGCCCACCTTTGCCTGGAACTTCTGCAGCTCCGTCGGGCTGACGGTTATCGTTGGCGGATTCTGCTCGTCGATGGCGTAGGCACTGAAGTTTATCGTCTTGTAGTAATCCTCAATGCTCGGACAGTTCACCATAATGTATGCCTTATGCACAGCCACCTCCGTCGGGGTATAAGAGACAACGATATCTGTCTCGCTGTTGCCTTTTTCTATCTTCGAGAGCGACAGTGAGAACTGGTCGGCATTCTTTCCTGCAAGTTCAAATGTCGTTACTGCCGTCATGTTCTTTGCCGATACGTGGATTGTCGCCACCTCCACGGTCTTGCCCAGCGCGCCTGCCTTCTGCTCTATCTTCTCCGGAGTGAATTCGATAGAAGGATCGCCCTGTGGCTGCTGCACGGTGATGTCTTCGATGCCACGCGGACCGATTATCATTGCTTTTGAGGTGAAGAGACCAACGAGCGTTACGTCGTCCGTCGGGATATTCTTGCCGATAAGCGAAGTGCCCTTGAAGATGCGAACTTTAGCCTCCTCCGTGCCGTCGGTAACGACAGGCTGCGTCATACCTTCTGTAAAGGTTGTACCCTCGGCAATGTCCTTGAATTTAAGGTCTTTCACCTTTACCAACTGCTGCATGTAGTCGGCTGGCGAAGCCTTGAGCTGCTCGAGTGTGGCCTCAACAGGAGCTACTGTGTTGCCAGTAGAGAGGACCTTACCGAGATTTGTGTTGTATGCCACGGCACTCATTGTGCCGAACGAGCTTTGAACACCGAGGATAGTCCCAGTGAGCTTGTCGCCTGCGTTATAGTCGGTGGTCTTCAAAACTTCCCATTCGTCGCTGATGGTTATTGCCCCGGTAGCATCTTGCAGATAATAAACCGGCTTCGTTGCGCCCTTATCGACAAACGATATCGTTGCCTCGCCCGAATATCTGTACACCTCACCTGCTTCCGGGTCTTTACTGTAAAGTTCCTTGATGGTTTTTACCTCTGAAACAGTATATCCGGTCCATGAAATCTTAATCTGCTGGTCGGCTGCGCCCTCGCTCTTCAGCGTTATGGTGGCATTCTGTTCGCCGTCAGTATAAGCCACGTTTATTTTCAGCTTAGCTCCGTCGCCGCTCATAACATCGGCAGCAGATAGTGTTGCCGGCGACACGGTTACGGCTGGCGACGATGACTCTACTGTAACATCGCCCGTAAGGTTCTCGCCCGTAACGGTTATCGTTTCGTTGTACTCGTCGCCAGTATACACCTCGCCAAGAACGAGGGATTTCTTTGAAACCTTGAATGTCGGGGTTTTGTCTTCTCCGCCTTTGCCGAAGAGTCCGGCATAAGTATCGGAAACGCGAACTGAACCAACATACATCTCGGGGGCTGTAACAGTAGCATTTGTACCTTGACGAATTTCAAAGCCCTGCAGTCCATAGCTTCCCATACCGCTGCCAGTCTGGTTTACGCCATCGACTACGGCATTTGGCGTAGGTTCTTTCGTGTAACTTGTCGGATTTACATATAGATATACATTGTCCTTTCCCTTGTCTACAGCATTAATCTCGAACTTCAGGACAACAAGGTAATTTTGGTTCAGCTTTAGCGGTGTTTCAGAATACACAGGTTTGGCTCCGCCACGTTCAACACCCACCTTTACCTCATCATCATTGTCTCCCTTGCCAATAAACAGTCTGCCAAGTTCCACCGGATTCATTCCTTCTGCAATAACAGACTTCATTGTCCGCGGAACCAAAGCCAACACATAAACATTTCCGGAAGGTTGGCTTTCTACATTAATGACAGCTGAAAAATACACGTTGCCGGATTTTATGCCCTCGTCATCATCGGTAAACCTTACCATCAAGTCTTCGCCCGACTTTGTATTGCTGAGCTTCACGCATTTTGCCGGAGCCTCATCATTATACCCTGCATATGCCAGTGCTTTGTCCAGCACCAGGACTGGAGCTTCACTGTTTCCTCCATAGCGTACCCAACCGCCCTGATTGTGCAGTTCGCCAGCAGGATAATTGAAATCTTCTTGGAAACCGAATTTCGTCTGTGCCTCCCCCCCTATCGGAACGGCAAGCAATGCCACGAGCAGCATGAAAGCCCATGTCATAAAAGATTTTGAAGAATTGTAATGTTTCATAATCTGATAGCTTTTTTATATTGATAGTTATTCTATATTTTGCAAATATACAATATTTTGTATAAAAAGCGTCTTTTTGTGTATTGAATTTGTTTATTAGTTATATTAGCTTATTTTTTGTATCTATAATGCGTTATAATTATAAACTCCACACATAAAATAAGTTATTGCTGTTTCTTTCCTAAACTGTACGCAAGTTTTTTATCAATACTATATTACTCATGGGGAAGAAAGACATCTACGAACTAAGCATGCTATAAAATAAAAATCCCTACACTTCCGCTCTCTGGAAATATAGGGATTCAGACAAGTATACTTGCCGCTCATTCATCTTTATTTCTTGGAGTATTTATTCAGTTCACTTATTGCCACACCGAAGATTCCCTTAATAAACTTATCGGGCGTTTGCTCCTGCATGTCTTTCAGTCCTTCGATGCAGAGCTGCTTCTCTGAAGCTGTCATCTGTTGGCCTTTCTGCTTGCAGAGGTCAAGGATAGAATTGGCAAGTCCGGTGAGCATGGTAGTGTTGCCGACATTACCCTCGCGGATATTGTTAAGATAGGCGGCACGCAAGTTGCCGAACTCCTGCACGGGGTCTGAAGAATCGGTTCCTTTCGTCATGTTGGTAACGTTTCCATTGCCGTCGAGCGACATCTTGTTACCCTCGCCGTCATCCATATCGATAGAGCCGTCGGCATTGATTACAAGATTCTGCTTGCCGGAACGGATCACCATCTTACCGTCTTTCTGTTCTATAACATCATTGCCAGACCGCAGTTTTCCGCCAAACATCTTCGTTATCTTTCCAAGAGACTTCAGTTCTTTCATGCTATTGCCCAAGTCTTTCATATCGCTAGCAATAGACTTTAAGTCTTCCAAATCGGCCTCAACACCAACTTGATCGTTTACTATAGTTATCTTTTCTTTCTTTGCCTTCTGTGGGTTACGGCTGTAGATTTTTACCACCGAGCCACACACCTTGTTGCCTATATATTCCCATTCCAATCCGTAGACATAGCGATAATCGGCATTCTCCTTGCTGTTAACCCACATGAAGAGATAGTTTTTGTCCGTATTGTCCTTTCCACTTGCCCATCCCAAAGTCAGCCTTTTATCCAAGTTGTCGCCATAGGCTATCAGTTTATTGCTTTTGGTCTTGTCGCCAGCTTTCTTTATAAAGACATCGTATGCATCCGACACGTCCTCGTAGAACGCCTTGCGCAGAAAGTCAATTTTCTTTTCTTCCTTCTTAGGCAGCTGAAACTTGTAGGTTATGCAGTATGCACCGCCGTCATCCCTGTCCTCCACCTTGTTCCAGATACCATATTTGCCTGTGTTAGCCCCGAAAGTGTTTACGGCACTGTCGATATTCTTCTGTGCCGAAGCCGCAAGCGGCAAGAATGCCATTGCCGCCACTGCTAATCCTTTAATAATTCCTTTCATAATAAAAATCCTTTCTCGCTTTATCAAAACTTTCATTCAAAATAAGATTAATCCAAATATTTTCCTTTAACGCCCTCCATTACTACCCTCTTTTCAGTTTTCAAGAGTAATGTCATTCCCTCCTTCGGGAGGGTTATGGTGGGTGTTAGTTTCTTCTAATACACCTCCTCGTCTGCCACCTCAGCGATATCCACAGAATGAATCAGATTTACGGCTTTTATCATATTCAGCATATACTGCTGTTCGAGTTCCACCTTACGGAGTTCCGCTTCCGCCAATCGACTTGCTGTCCCGTCCACGGAATCAGCCAATTCAGAAGTCTGGAGTTTTGCCGTCAACACCTCCGGAGGAGCCGGTTTATATCGGTATTTGCGCGGAGTGCGACTGACGGGAGCGGTTTCATTCTGTTGTCCGTCAATATTCCGGGTGGAATCTGCCGCCACATTTACAGTATCGGTATTTTCAGCAAGTGATGCTGCCGGTGTTACACTGGCGATTGACTTGCCATTACCTTTATCATCATCTCCACCTATTACATTATATGCCACGATGAACAACACGGCAACGGAGGCAGCGATATACAAGATACGGCGGAGATATACTGTAATACCGCCCCTTCTACTCTCTACAGAACTGTTGTCAACATTCTCTACCACCTCATCGCCTTTAAGCAACGTTCCGTCCGCCATGCCACCATCGAAATAGGCAAACATCTTGCGGTAAGGTTCCAGGTCTGCAGGTATATCTGTCTCCTGTCGGAAATAGTCGGCGAGTATCCGTTCCTCATCCAAAGAAGAAGTGCCGTCCATAAACTTATCTATCAGTTTCCTTATATCCATATTAAACATCTTTGTTCAAGTTTTTAATTCTTCTTTCCCTTTTTACCTTCTTTTCATCTCCTCCAACAGCTTTTTCCTCGCCCTTGCCAAAAGCGTCGGCACCGACTTTTCGCTGATGCCAACGATGGCAGCAATCTCTTCCGTAGACTTATGTTCTACCTGCCGGAGATGTAAAACGGAATATTCCGTTGAAGGCAATCTGTCTAACTGCATCTTCAGCCACAATTCGTTTTCCTGACTTTCGAGCCTTGAGTCAGGTTGACAATACTGGCTGTCGGATATTTTTATATCATCAAGCTGTGAGCACCGCCGCCCTCTGAGCATATCTATCGAAAGATGCTTGGCTATAGTAACGCCAAGTGCCATAGCCTGTTTGTCGCCAGAATATTTCTCGCGTATGGTCCAAAGTTTCAGCATTGCGTCTTGTGCCACATCTTCTGCCGAATCTGCATTAAGCCCATACCCCCTTGCAACCGAGATAACCCGGCTGCGAAGCGACGCTGCAATATTTTCAAATTCCTCTTGAACCATTTTACTTTTTTATATCAGTTACGTGCCACTGGAGCTTTTGATTTATAAACGCAAAGAAAAGGAAATTATGAACAAGCATTATATTTCTTTAACAGAAAATTTATATGTGGGGATAATTCTTATCTGAGCATTTTGTAAGCAGAGAACTGTTAACGAATAAAAAAGACGAAGTTTCTTGTAGCAAATTGTATATCGTCTTCGTTTTATATGTAGAAAACATCAAATGAATCAAACAACTAAAAAATATAGAATTATGGAAGCAATCATTACAGCAGCTACAGTTCTCGCATCTTACCTTAACGTAGCAACAGCTAACCAGAGCGGTTATGTATACAATGCATCTTTCGAAGACAACAACGTGGCACGTATCGAGGTTCTAAACGATAACGGCGGCGTTCTCACCAACAAGCTGCAGCAACGCTTCACTTACGACGGCCGCGGCAGACTTGCATCTAAGGAAACTCTACGATGGAATGCCGAAACGGGAGAATTCCAACCGTCGGAACTATACACATACTCTTATGACAACTACGGATACAGCATGTCGATGAGACGCTGGGACAAGATGTCTTCTTCTTACGCTCCTTCCGGCGACATGACGGTTTATCACATGGTTGGCGACAAGGTGATGGCGGTTGACACATACAAACGCAGCAGTCAGCAAGCTCCGTTTGAACTCACTTCCGGCATTCTCGTGATGAATCCCGACACTAATTTTGCCATGATGTAAAAAACTGACATTTGATTTTGTTACGCAATTATATAAAGGATAACCTAAATTAGAATGAAAGCAGGACGGCATGCGTGCCGTCCTGCTTTTTTTTTAATCTTCCAACTTGTTGTATTCCTCGTCACTAACAGGCTCAAGCCATTCGTTTGGTGCTGCCCCCGGACAGGAGTTCTCCACTGCCACATGCGTGGCGATATGCTGGAACCATGAGTCTTTCTGTGCGCCATGCCAGTGTTTCACTCCCTCCGGAATGTCTATCACGTCGCCTGCCTTGAGCGAAATTGCCGGTTTTCCCCACTCCTGATACCAGCCTCTGCCCGACACACAGATGAGTATCTGGCGTGCGCCGTGGTGGATGTGCCAGTTGTTGCGACAGCCTGGTTCAAAGGTAACATTGCTCATCGGCAAGGCGGTCTTCTCGTCTTTGTTGAGGTTCTTCGGGGCGAGCGATGCAAGATGACTGTTGCCGATAAAGTATTTGGCATACGCCGTATTGGGGTTGCCAATGGGGAAGGTCAAGTTTTCTTTTCTATTGTCGTCAGACGCAACCGTGTTTTTATCATCATCCGCCCAAACTTCCTTGGCAAGACGGAAGGCCGCCCATGCCTTTGGCCATCCGGCATAGAATGCCATGTGGGTGATTATCTCCGAAATCTCCGTACGGGTAATTCCGTTGCCTTTTGCCGTCTGGAGGTGATATTTCAGCGAACTGTCGGTTATTCCCTGACTGATGAGCGAGGTGATTGTAACGAGGCTGCGGTCGCGCAGCGAGAGGAGGTCGTTGCGGCTCCATACTTCTCCGAAGAGTACATCGTCGTTGAGACGGGCAAACTCCGGAGCGAACTCGCCCAGTTGGGCGCGTCCGGCTGTCTGTACTATTTTCTTTTGTGCCATAACGCTTAATGATATTATTGCCAATAATGTTAATAATCCTGTTTTCTTCATATCCTCAGGTTTTATGAGTTCTGATTCATGGATGCAAAGTTAAAGAAAACATGACTTACGGATGCTACCCTAAATACGGAATACATTATCCGAATTACTGAAGAATATCAAAAATACGCTTGTTTTTTTTAGCTGAACTTAATTTCCACCACACTTTTCTCTTATAAATAAAAAGGAAACAAAAATATGGATAAAAAGGTTTATCCCGAAAAAAAAGACTAAATTTGCGAACTAAGAAACGAGAGAAGCAATATGGAAAAAGAAAAGATATTGACAGAGAATACAAATACGCCGAAAGTAACAAATCTCTCGGCATTGACTGACGACGAGATTCTACAAGGCTTAAGGGATTCAAATCCGAAGATTGTAAAGGAATATTTCTACGGTTACTGCCGTGTGGCTTATTGCATCTACGACAGGAAATATAGTCTGCGGAGCAAGCCTGGACTGGACTTCTACTCGCTCGCACACGAATATTACCTTTATCTCTATGAGCACCACTTCAAGCCTCTTGAGGACAGGAAGCCAAGCGCGTCGCTCAAGACGTGGATGGTCAACGGATTCCGCTTCTTAACACTCGACAAACTGAAGGCTGTGGTGAAAGAACACCGCTTCGAGAGTTTCGAGGCAAGGCAGGAGAACAGGAAAATGAAGTTTGACGTAACCGACAATATGTTTGAACAAGAACTTTACCGCACGATAGAAGACATCGGCAACAGATGCTATGGTCGCGACAGCAAGAACGCCATCATCCTGAAAATGCTATACATCGAGGGCTTCAAGGGCAAGGACGTGGCTGCGCAGTTGGGCATGACGGCATCTGCCGTTACACAGCGTTGCCAGAAGATGATGCACGATGTGGTGATTCCGTATTTCAAGAGATATTTCGATGCCTCGGAATACGAGACAAGCCTGTCATTCTGCGAGGAGCAAGAGGCAAAGAATTCTGCAGACATGTCTTACGCTGCCTCACCAAGGATGTGCATAATGGCATGCAGTGGGGATAATAATAACGATAACTCTAATCATTATACAAATAATTACAATAGTATGGAAAACTTAAAGAAAGACAGGATTACTCCTCAGTGGATAAACTCATTGAAGGAGAACGAGATTTTCGTGTTTGGCAGCAACCTTGCCGGCATGCATGGCGGTGGTGCAGCCCGTGTAGCCCGTCTACACTTTGGAGCAGTAATTGGAAAAGGCGTAGGTATGCAAGGTCAGAGCTATGCCATCCCTACGATGCAGGGAGGAACGGATACCATTCAGCCTTACGTGGATGAATTCATCGCCTATGCCCGTCAGAATCCCGACAAGAAGTTCCTTGTAACACCTATCGGCTGCGGCATTGCCGGATTTGAACCGGAAGACATTGCCCCACTGTTTGAGAAGGCTAAAGAGGTAAAGAATATCAGTCTGCCGGAGAGTTTCTGGGAGGTGATGAAGTGAGATAAATAAATTAATCAACTTTCTGATTTAGACATCACCCAAAAACGCAGTAACGTTTGGGCCAAACATCGGAAGCGTTTGGGCTAGACACCGGAAGCGTTTGGGCCAAACAGCAGGAGCGTATTCCTGTACTAAATAATATTTTGATACATAAAGTTCTTCTACTGAATCTACTCTTCTATTGAAACTGCTTCGCACCTGTTAATGGGAGATGGAGGAGGGAAAAACTAAATCCGAAACTTTAATTAATTATTAATTTAAATATAGAATATATGGAAACGACTAAAAATGATAAGTATTCTGATATACCTAAGAATTATCAAAAATTCGTATTAGTTCAAAAAAGTAATGCTAAACCAGAAGATTACGGATATACCCAAGAGGGGATTATGTATGTTTTGAATATGATCAAGAATGATCCTAATAATATTGAACTTGAAGATGACGGACTTCAAAACGACTTAGGATGTATCTTTATTGACGGAATATGCGTTGAAAAGAATATAGAATTTGCAAAATATTGGTTTGCCAAATCTGCAGATCAAGGCAATGATTTGGCAAGAAGCAATCTGGCTGACATCTACCGCAAAGGAACTGGAGGTTCTGAGGTTGATTATAAAAAAGCTTTTGAACTTTACAAAGCATGCGGACTTCCTTATGCTCATTATCGCTGTGGCGAGTTTTATGAGAAAGGTTGGGGTGTAGAGAAAAACTTAGCTGAAGCAAAACGCTACTACTCATTAGCCTATGAAGAGGGACATCAGTTGGCTAAGAAAAAAATAAAAGAATGGAATTTCTTAGAAGACTAAGTATGAACAAACGAGAAATACCAAAAGACTATAAACCATCCATAAAATAATTATGTTAGGAGCAATCATAGGCGATATTGTTGGCTCGAAGTATGAGTTCAACAATACATTTGACTACAACTTTGAGTTATTCGGCAAAGGATGCGACTTCACCGACGATACAATCTGTACGGTAGCTATTGCCGATACGATATTAAACAAGCGAAGCTATCAGGAAAGCTTGCACGACTGGTGTCGCCGCTATCCCAGCCCGAAGGGAGCTTACGGCGGAAGATTCGCAGCATGGGTTCATTCAGACAATCCTCAACCATACAACAGCTTCGGCAATGGATCGGCAATGCGGGTATCTCCTGTAGCATGGCTCTTTGATGATTTGTCACAAGTTCTGGAAGAGGCTGAAAAGACGGCACTCCCCACACATAACCATCCCGAAGGAATAAAGGGAGCAAAGGCTGTGGCTCATGCCATATGGCATTTCCGCAAAAGCAAAGTCTCTTGTAAGGGTAAAGATGAAGACGGTCTGTCAACGGACAATGCTCTAAACACGTTCAAAGGAATAGCCAACAGCTATTACGAGAACTTCGACACACAGGATTATCCCAAAGGAGTATTTGACGAGACCTGTATGGATGCCGTCCCCCTATCCCTCCATATCATATCCGAATCAAAGGATTTCGAGGATGCCATACGTCTCGCCATATCTCATGGTGGCGACAGCGACACCATCGGAGCCATCGTCGGTTCAATTGCCGAGGCACGCTATGGTATTCCACAAGAGATAAGATACAAGGCTATAAGTTATTTACCTCATGACATGATGCTAATATATAAACGATTTACCGAAAGGCAAGATTTCACTTTATAGAAAAAAATAAGGTTGCGAACTTCCATGCAACCTTATTTTTTTCTTTATCCAATTTTATTCATCCTTGAAATAGCGTCCGCTTTCCATAACATCATTTACCGCACAACACTTGTTGAATCTCACTCTTGCCCTATTCTCCATGGCAAACATCTTTCTCGTGCCAGCTTCATCTTCAGAGAACTGCAGATGATTGTCGATACCCATATTCATGGCAATACCCTCAACATCAAGATTGTCAGTGCCGATGAAAGTAAAGGTCCAGTTCTGTTTCTTCAACTTCCCAATCAGATTCTTTATCATTTTCAGACTGTATTCTTCGCTACAGTTCTCCTCCCCGTCCGTGATAATCGTAACCAGCACACTGTCGCCTTCTTTTGTCAAGGCATTAATCTTTGCAATTCCCATGCCAATGGCATCATAGAGCGGAGTGCCACCACATGGATTATAATCCATTACGGTCAAAGGATGGGCATGACGCGCACTCACATTGTCGTAGAAAAGTTTCTTATGTGTACTGTCGAAGGTGATGAGTGTAATGCGCTGTTCCAGGTTTTTGTGAGTCTTCTGCATTTTCTGTATCGTTGTCAGTGTCTCGTTTATTCCCACCAGTGCCTGGCGCTGGATGATGCTCATACTTCCACTCTCGTCTACTACCAAAAGATTGAATACTCGTTTCATACTTTTTTCTCCTATACTATTATTTGTTAAACATATATTTTCTTCTATGACGACCCATTCATAAACAGTAATTTTCTTATAAATCCTTATATAAAAGCCTCCTGAATGAATGCCGTATATTCCTTATAAGAAAATAAGGATAACAAAATTAAGTGGAAAGGAAAAAAAATAGCGTTATGCCGTATGCCGATACTCCGACGGAGTTTTGCCGGAATGCAACTTGAAGAACCTCACGAAATGCTGCGGATATTCAAAGCCGAGCCTCTGGCTAACCTGTGCCACGGTGAGCGTCTCATCATCGAGCAACTGCTTTGCAGCTCTCAGCAAGCGGTCGTTGATAAATGTCTTGGCGGTCTTGCCAGTTTCTGTCTTTACGAGTTCTCCAAAATATTTTGCAGAGTAGAAACACTTGTCGGCAAAGTATGCCACAGACGGCAGACCTTCTTTCTCGGCTTTCGAGGCGATGTATTGGTCGAGAAGCTCCGAGAACTTCTTCACCACCGAATGGTTTATCTCCTCACGGGTAACAAACTGGCGGTCGTAGAAGCGCAAGCAATAGTTCAGCAGCAATTCTATGTTGCTAACAATCAGTTCCCTTGAGTGTTTGTCGATACTCCTGTGAAGCTCTTGCTGAATCATATCGAGCACTCCGCGGAATATCTCTATCTCGCCAGTTGAAAGATGGAGAGCCTCATTGGATGTATAGTCGAAAAATTCATAACGGCTGATGTTCCGTCCCAATTGCGTGCGACTGAGCAAGTCGGGATGAAAGACCAACGCCGTCCACTTGGGATATTCCACTTCCGGATTTGGTTCCACATGGATTACCTGTCCTGGAGCAAAGCTCGTAACCGTCATCTCGTCGAAGTCATACTTCGTTCTACCATACGACAGATTACACCCTTTATTCTCTTTCAAAAACAAGGCATAGAGACCATAATGGTATGTTGCCTCCTCAATCTTCCGAGGTTTGTCGAAGCGCGCTACACTTACCAAAGGATGTAGAGTCTCAAAGCCGAAGCGGTCGTTGAAATCCTGTACCGAGTTATAAAATATCTCCTTCATAACGATAAAGATAGAATTCACAGACTTCCCCTCCCCTGTTCTTAACCAATAGGGAGGAGAAGTATATGAATACTGTATGATTCTGTTTATTATAATATGTTCAATATATCCTCAACAATCTGTTCGTCGAGCAGACGGTTGTCTGAAAGGAGCTTGTTAACATCGAAGCGGTCGTATAGTCCCTTCTTTATG
>ERZ808286.1348-NODE-1348-length-12443-cov-3.777769_pt1 | contig 12443 bp, 13 predicted proteins | sample MGYA00521276_ERZ808286 | MGnify/ENA primary metagenome ERZ808286 (study PRJEB31516, sample SAMN03275607) | gut metagenome | biome: mammalia-associated habitat; material: feces | host: Papio cynocephalus | place: Kenya | collected 2012-08-01 ... | reverse complement strand
AGATTGAAGTAAGATAACTAAAAGAACTATTTAATGAATTAAAAAATTCAACCATATCAGGTTGAATTTTTTTTCGTCCTAATACTAAATTAAACAAGGGCTATTATGTTATATTATTATAACATAATAGTCCTTTTTTATTACTATTAATCTTTATGACAAATTCTGTTTAATTTCGCTAAAAGCGTTTATTTTTTTCAATTTTACTAATGCTATACTCTAAGCAAGGAGGCGTTATGAAAGTAAAGAGCAGAATTTACAACGGAGTTTTGTATCTATTACTCTGCGGAGAATTAGATGAACACTCAGCTGAATATGTCAGAAACGAGATGGATACTATGTTTTCCAAAAAGGGCTTTGGTCAAATAATAATTGACCTATCCGAGCTTGATTTTATGGATAGCACGGGAATAGGAGTCTTGTTAGGGAGATATAAGAGGATGAAAGACAGGAAAATCCCAATTTATATCTGTAATCCTTCAACACATGCAGAAAAAATATTTAAGATGACAGGGCTTTATGATTTAATGCCAAAAATTGTTTAGGAGGGATTATGAATAATAACTATATGGAACTTAGATTTAAATCTACATCTGAAAATGAGGGCTTTGCAAGAACTTGCGTGGCTGCTTTCTGTTTACAATTAGATCCAACTTTAGAGGAACTTAATGATATAAAAACAGCTGTTTCTGAAGCAGTTACAAATTGCGTTGTCCATGCTTATCCTGAGGGGAATGGGGAGATTTATTTGAAAGCTGAGATTACAAACGACCTTTTGAAAGTCGTTATTTCTGACAAGGGAATTGGAATTGAGAATATTAGGCAAGCTAGAGAGCCTTTCTATACAACAAAGCCTAGTCAAGAGCGTAGCGGCATGGGCTTTGCAATTATGGAAAGCTTTATGGATAAAATGAATGTTGAAAAGAATGGAAATAGAGGATTAAAGGTCACACTTTTAAAGCAAATTAAAACTAAAGAGGCTTGTGTAGGTCGTGAATGTTAGATAGCGAGGAAATTAAAAAACTTGTCCTTGAGGCACAAAAGGGAGATGAAAATGCCAAAAATATTTTGGTTAATGAAAATTCTTCCTTAATTAAAAGTGTGATTAAGCGCTTTAAGGATAAGGGAATTGAATATGAAGATTTATATCAGCTTGGGTGTTTGGGATTTATCAAAGCCATCAAAAACTTTAATGCAGAGTATGATGTGAAATTTTCAACTTACGTTGTTCCTATGGTCATCGGTGAAATCAAAAGATTTATGAGAGATGACGGGGAAATAAAGGTTTCTCGTTCGCTTAAATCGCTGAATTTATCGATAAACAAGTTTGTTGAAAGTTACTATGCAATAAACAAAGAGAAGCCTTCTATTGAGCAGATCTCTAAAGAATTTAATGTTGATGAGCAAGAAATTATTATTGCAATGGAAGCATCAAAGAAGCCTGTTTCACTTTTTGCTCCTTTGGAAAGTGAAGATTCGGATCTTTTAGTTATCGATCGCTTTGATAGCTTGAATAATGATAACAGTATTATGGATAAAATCACTATCAAGGAAATGATAAAGGCACTCTGCGAAAGAGATAGAAAAATCATTTTAATGAGATATTTTTATGACCGAACACAAAGTGAAGTAGCAAAAAAACTTGGAATTTCGCAAGTCCAAGTTTCTAGGCTAGAGAATAAAATTTTAGAATCTTTTAAACTTAAATTATCTTAAATTTAAGAAGTTTGAATTGTTAAAAGTCTCTTTCTCTTTTTTCTTAATTAAATCTCTAATTTTTTGATTAATATCAAGGCTAAGAGCCCCCTTTTTTTCAATTAATTTCTCAGTTTTTCCAGCAAATGTTTGTTTTTTGCTTTCATTTAATCCATTCTTTTTAACATCTTTTATAACGTCAGTTCTTTTAATATCCTTCGTATCAATAGCCTCTGTGCGAGGAGTGTGCCTTATAGGGTGTTTTCTGTGATGATTGCTGTTGTCAACTTGATTAGTGTTGTTATTTCTTCTAATATCAGTGTTGTCATCAACAGGAGCTGGATGAGTATCTACTGCAGTAGCGCCGTTATTTACAAGAGGGGAATTATAATATCCAGTTCCAAAAGGTCTGTAAGTGTCAATGTTTCTATTTAAAGGCTGATAAGTGTCGGTATTTCTCGATGGATTTGTTATTCTGTTATAATTTCCATTGTATATGCCGTTGTTATAAATCCCATTATTGTATGCTGCGTTGTTTATTGCGCCATTATTTACGATCCCGTTATTAATGGCTCCGTTGTTTGCTGGCGGACATACGCCATTAGGACAGTTATTTTGATTTATTGTCCCTGGTTTATTACAAATCCCGTCATTACAGGGACTGTCAAGGTCCTTATTAGGAAGAGTAGTAAATCCTTTGTCATTGTCTGTGTTATTTTTGTTATTTAAATCATTTAGAAGATAATTGTAGAGAAGATCTTGCATATTCTTTGAGTTATCTTCTTTTTTTGTGTTTTCATCGACTACTTTATCAAGGTTATTGTAATCGAAGGAAGAATCCTCTATGTTTAATATGCTCTCAATACTATTTAGTGTATTAATTAAGTTTTTATAGTAGCTGGACTGAGAGTTCATACAGTTGGATAACCTGTTAACTTTGGCTGAAATTTGAGTTGTTGACGAGTTTCTGTCTTTATAATTTCTGCTTACATCAGTTGCAGCGCGGACTAATTCTGATCTTGATTCGTCTAAGCTTCGAGTGTTTTTTGATAAAGCTGTTGTTAAATCGATAAGAGCTTTTTTATCCTGATCAGTTAGTTTCAATTCCTTATTTGTGATTGCCTTTTTAATCATTGCGTTTTTCGTTGAGATAGCTGTTTTATATGACGTCTGATTATTGTAAATATCCTTAGTTGCTTGATATACACCTGTGAGATTTTCATCTAAATTATTTTCAAGCGAAATATTAGGAATACTGCTCATGTTTTTGTTGATAGCATTAACAGTGTTGTTTAAAAAATCAATTTGATTTGATAAATTTGAGATGACTGCATCTTGTGAGCTTCCACATCCTGTGATTCCAAGGCAAGATGCTAGACACAATCCGATTATAATAGTTTTTTTCTTCATAAAACCTCCTAACTCAGGATTAGTATTTGCAGTTTGAAGGATTTTATTCAGAATTCCTAGATGCTTAAATTAGTTGTTTATCTTTTTATAATGAGGCAACCATATTTTAAAAGGAGAAAACATGAACGCAAAAGAACGTGATCTTGCCTATAACAAATATGTAGAGGCTAGGATTCCAAAGACTAAAGCATGGCCATCACTATTTAATTCGTTTTGGGTGGGTGGAGTAATCTGTATGATAGGACAGGGAGCAAGTGACTTGCTTCTTTACTGTTTCCCAGGGATGGCTGAGCAGACGGCGAGCACTTATGCTTCAATTTTTTTGATTTTCCTTGCGTCGTTGCTTACTGGAATTGGTGTTTATGACAAAATAGGAAAGTTCGCGGGCGGGGGCTCAATAGTTCCTATCACGGGTTTCTCAAATTCTATTGCGAGTCCATCTGTAGAATTTAAAAACGAAGGAATTATTTTTGGGATGTGTGTGAAGATGTTTACAATTGCTGGACCTGTAATTGTTACAGGAATTGTTGCGAGCATTTTAGTAGGACTAATATACTTGTTTGTGTGAGGTGAAAAGTGGCTAAAAGACAATCAATTTATTTTTATAACAAGCCTGTGATCTCTGGCTCATATTCTATCGTTGGGCCTAAGGAAGGACAGGGCCCTTTTGGACAATATTTCGACTTTGTTATGGAAAACGACCTATTTGGAGAAAAAACTTATGAAAAAGCTGAAAGAAAGATGATTGAGCATGTGATTAAAGGTGCTATTAAAAAATCTAAGGTCGGAGCGGATAATATTAATTTAATTTTGTCTGGAGACCTTTTAAATCAGATTATAAGTTCCTCATATGCAGCAAGGCAGTTTAGTATTCCTTATCTAGGACTTTTTGGTGCATGTTCAACAATGGCAGAAACGCTTGCAGTTGGAGCGATGTTAATTGATGGTGGATTCTTTAATAATGTTGTCTGCTCGACAGCTTCACATTTTTCAACAGCAGAAAGGCAGTTTAGATTTCCTCTTGAGCTTGGAAATCAACGAGTTCCAACCTCTCAGTGGACTGTAACAGGGGCTGGAGCATGTGTATTGTCTAAAGAAGGCACTGGGCCGAGAATAACAATGGCAACATTTGGGAAGGTCGTGGATTACAACATTCGTGATGTAAACAATATGGGTGCAGCAATGGCACCTGCGGCGGCAGATACAATTTTAACCCATTTTAAGGATACCAAGAGAACTCCCGATTATTATGATTTAATAGTTACAGGGGATTTAGGAAAACTTGGAAGTGAGATTCTGCTGGATTTGTTGGAAGAAAAAGGTTTGAATTTAGGAACTAACTATATGGACTGTGGTCACGTTTATTTTTCAAGAAAACAAGACACCATGTGTGGTGGAAGCGGGTGTGGATGTAGTGCAAGTATTTTAAATTCTTTTATAATTGGAAAACTCAACAAGAAAGAAATTAATAAAGTGCTATTTTTGCCTACGGGAGCATTGATGTCGACAACGGCTTCACAACAAGGAGATTCTATTCCTGGAATCTGTCATGCTGTTGTCATTGAGAATATTGATTAAGGAGGAAAAATGGAATACTTTTTAACATATTTATGGGTCTTTTTAGTTGGTGGAGCTGTTTGTATGATAGGTCAAATTCTTATCATAACAACAAAAATCACATCAGCTAGGATTCTTGTAACCTTTGTCCTCGTGGGAGTTCTTCTCGAAGCTTGTACGATATTTGAGCCAATAGCATCTGTTGCTAAAGCGGGGATAACAGTTCCTATTATTGGCTTTGGCGCGTCGCTGGCCAGGGGGGCAATCGGGGCTGTTAGAGCAACGGGATTAATAGGGGCTTTTACTGGTGGCTTGCAGGCGACAGCTGGAGGAATTGCAGCGGCGGTTGGTTTTGCGTTTTTGTTCGGATTAATATTTAAAGCGAGGACAAAATAAGATTATGTTGTATGGATTATGACATAATTGCTACAATATATTGATTTAAAAGCTTTTGTATTGTTTTTAGTTTTAAAATCATATATTAAAATGTGAAGAAAAAAAAGACAATAAAACAAAAATTATTATTGTCAGTTATGGTTATAGCGCTAGTTATAGCCATTTGTTTCATTTATATTGAGGTTGTAGTAAATCCAATTATTTTAAACATAGCAGAAGCTCAAGTTGATTCTCTTGGAACAACAGCGGTTAGTGATGCAATTTTTGAAGTTATTAATAATGAGAATGTGAGTTATAATGACCTTGTCACTATAACTTATGACGATGACAACACAGTTTCCTCTATTGTTGCTAATATGGAAAAATTAAACCATTTGGCGAGAGAGGTGTCAACAAAAGCACAGATTTTGCTTGATGAAATGGCGGATAAGACGGTAAAAGTAAATTTAGGGGCGTTCACAGGTTTTGAAGCCTTTGCTCAGTATGGACCAAAGATCAATTTAAGTCTTATGCCAATTGGGTCTGTAATTACAACGTTTGATTCTATTTTTGAAACTGCAGGTATAAATCAGACAAAACATTCAATTTATGTCGATGTCAACACAATGATTAGTGTTGTTTTGCCCACAAGTACAAAAAAAATCACATTCGTAACCTCTGCGTTGGTGTGCGAATGTGTAATCGTAGGAAAAGTTCCTGACATTTCTTACTTGTAATTAATCTAAAAGCTTTTTAAAGTCGTCTGGATAATCGATAGAAATCTCTATAGTTTCGTTGTTTCTTGGGTGTTTGAAGGTTATCTTCTTGCAAACAAGTGCTGTATGATTAATTTTATCGCTAGGTTGACCATATAGCTCATCACCAAGAAGTGGATGTTCTATGTATGACAGGTGAACTCTGATTTGATGTGTTCTTCCATTTTCAAGCGTAATTTCTAAAAGAGTGTAATCTTTGAAGTGTTTTATAGGTGTAATATATGTTTTAGCCGGCTTTCCAAGAGGTGAAACTATTCTTCTAACTTGATTTATACCATTGTTGCTGATAGTTTCAATAGGATAATCAAGAGTCATACTTTTTTCAATTTCTCCTACGCAAAGAGCATAGTATGTCTTTTTGATATCTTTAAGCTTGGAATATGTAAAGCTGTCTTTTGCAATTGCTACAAGCCCAGCCGTGTCTTTATCTAAGCGATTGACGATCCTTACAACAAAATCAGGGTCTTTTTCTTGCATATAATTCAAAACGGCTCCAGCCAAGTTTTCATCATAGTGAGATCTTGAAGGAGAGGTGGTGAGTCCTGCGGGTTTATTTACTACAAGCAAATATTCATCCTCATAAACGATTTCAAGGGGATGAGAGTTTGTTTTAAAGGTTGATTTTGGTCGGATATTCATTGCAATTGAAAGCATATCTCCAGCATTTAAAGGAGTTCTTGTGTTTGCAACCTCGTTATTTTTAAGTATAAGTCCACGCTTAGTTCTAAGCGAAGAAATATAGGTCTCAGAGAAGCCTTGGTCCTTTAAATAATAGTAAATAAATTCATAATTTTTATCAATAAAGAATGTTTCGTATTTCATATTGTTTTATTTTATATCTTTAAACTTTTTTTGTCAAATTTTAGTTGACTTTTTATCGTTATTATGTTAATTTTATTATGTATTTATTAAAAATCACTTACATAAAAGCGATGATGAAAGACTAGTACTTTAAATTAATCATTTTCAGAGAGGTTTTCAGATGCTGAAAGAAGGCTATTTGATGGTTAAAGGAATTCACTTTCTAGCTCCCAGTTGAAGTAGAAATATGTGTAGATTTGGGCGGGAACTCCCGTTATAGAGTTAATGAGGTGTGAATGCACGAAATTAGGTGGTACCACGGAGATTACTTCGTCCTATATTATGTAGGGCGATTTTTTTTAGACACAAGTAAATAAAGGAGAGAAAATGAGAGAAAAATTATTAGAAATAAAAGAAAACGCTCTTGCATTGCTCGAAAAATGTTTCGATGAAAAAGCTCTATGTGAAATTAAGGTAAAATACTTAGGAAAGCAGGGCGAACTAACCTCTGTTTTGCGTGGAATGAGAGACGTTTCACAAGCAGATCGACCTAAGATTGGTGCTTTGGTGAACGATGTAAGAAATGCAATTGAGACAAGAGTAAATGAACTTGCAAATAAGTTTGCTGAGGCTGAATTGAATCGCAAATTACAAAGTGAAAAAATTGATATCACTTTACCGGGACTTCAAGTTAAAAGTGGAACTCCAAGCATTCTTGAAAAACTTGTTGAAGAAGTCGAAGAAGTGTTTATGTCAATGGGATATGACGTTGTCGATGGTCCTGAAGTTGAAGAGGACAAGTTCAATTTTGAAATGTTAAACATTCCAAAGGGGCATCCTGCTCGTGACGCTCAGGACACTTTCTATATCGAAGACGAAAAAGTATTGCTTCGTAGTCAAACATCTCCTGTTCAAGTTAGAACAATGCTTGCTGCTGGGGGAAATAAGCCTGTTAGAATGATTTGCCCAGGCAAAACATATAGAAGAGACTCCGATGATGCAACTCACTCACATCAATTTATGCAAATTGAAGGACTTGTTGTAGATAGAATTGATAGAAATATTAGTATGTCAAACCTTAAAGGCACGTTGGAAACATTGTTCAAGAAAATTTTAGATGATAAGACACAAGTTAGATTTAGACCAAGTTATTATCAGTTCACTGAGCCTTCAGTTGAAGTTGATGTTACATGCTGCTCATGTAAAGGAAAGGGCTGCTCAATGTGTAAAAACACTGGCTGGTTGACAGTGTGTGGAGCAGGAATTGTTCATCCAAACGTTCTTAGAAACTGCGGATATGATCCTAATGAATGGTCTGGATTCGCATTCGGATTTGGCGCAGAGAGAATTGCTATGGTTAAATATGGAATGACGGATATCAGAAAGCTGGACAATCAGACAGACCTAAGAGAAACAGCTGCTTTTGATAGAAGGGAGGGTTAATATGATTAGTTTAGAATGGATTAAAGACTATATTGATATTGAAGATCAAGACCCAAAAGAACTTGCTGTAAAAATTACTAAGGCAGGCGTTAACGTAGAAAAAGTCATATCAAATCATATAGATCACCTTGTTATAGGAAAAGTTTTAAAGTGCGAAATGCATCCAAACAGTGATCACTTGCATGTTTGCCAAGTTGACCTTGGAAATAGAGTGGAGCAAATTGTTTGTGGAGCCCCAAATGTTAGAGAAGGACTAAAAGTTATTGTCGCTCTTCCAGGATGTAGGCTTCCAGGCGACTTTGAAATTAAGCCAGGAAAGATCAGAGGAGTTGAATCAAATGGAATGCTTTGCGCGCTCTATGAGCTTGGTTTAGAAAAGAAAACAGAAGAAGCTTATAGCAGAGGAATTGCAGAAGTTAAATCCGACTTGCCGGCAGGGACAGATGCTAATGTGTACCTAGGAACAAATGATACAGTCTATGAACTAGATGTACACAAACACAGAAACAATGACTGCTATTATCATGTTGGCTTTGCCTATGAAATAGCTGCAATTTTAAGCAGAAAAGTTAAACTTCCAGAGATGAAATATGATACGATATCTGACTCAGTTAAAAACCATATTTCTTTAAAAGTTGAAACTGCAAAGTGCCCATATTATCTTGCAAAAATGGTTAAAGGTGTTCAAATTAAAGAATCTCCTGAGTTTATTAAAAGAAGATTGATCGCAGCAGGAATGCGTCCTATTAATAACGTTGTGGATATTTCTAACTATGTTATGTTGGAGTATGGACAACCTTTGCATTTCTTTGATAAAGATAAATTAGGAAATAATATCCTTGTTAGAGATGCAAAAGAGGGCGAAGAAATTGTCACATTAGATGGAAATAAGAGAGTTCTCACTGCAAATGATATCGTTATAACAGATGGGGTTAAGCCTGTTTGCATCGCTGGAGTTATGGGCGGTGAAAACACAGACGTTGACGCATCTACAAAAGATATTCTTATTGAAAGTGCAATTTTTGACGCTGTTTCAATTAGATACACAGCAGCTCGCCTTGATCTTAGAAGTGAAGCTTCAATTCGCTATGGAAAAGGATTGAACTATGAATATACAATGGATGCTATTAACAGAGCTTGCTATCTTTTAGAGAAATATGCAGGAGCTAAAGTTTTATCAGACATAGTTACTTATGATAATATTAGCAAAAAGCAGAAGGATGTAAGTTTTAGAACAGAGCAGGTTAGCTCACTTCTTGGACTTCATTTGACAGAATCAGATGTTGAAACTGAACTGAAGCGTTTGGATTTCCCTTATTCTCTAAAAAATGGAATATTCGATGTAACAATTCCAAATAGACGTCTTGACATCGACGAAAATGTAAACGATATTGCTGAGGAAATTGGTCGTCTATATGGATATCAAAATCTTGAATCTGTATTGCCAATTCTTCCAGTAAAAAGAGGGGAATACGTTGGGGATGTTAAAATTAGAAAGGAAATTTCTAAGCGTTTAAGATCTCTTGGTCTTAACGAATCTAAAACATATACACTTGTAAGTCCTGAGCTTGCAAAGCACTTTAGATATGAAAATAAAGAGCGGATTGTGCTCCCAAATCCTATGATTGTTGAAAAATCAGTAATTAGAACATCGCTTTTGCCTTCCTTACTTGGAGTTTATGACTACAATAAAGCAAGAAGTGTGAAAGATATTATGTTCTATGAGATTGCTAAGACATATGATAAGAGCTACAAAGAAGATACAAAAGTTGCTATGCTTATGAAGGGAAATTACATTATAAACGAATGGCAAGGAATCAACATTAAAGCTGATTTCTATGCTTTGAAGGGCATAGTTGAAAATCTGCTGAACTTCCTTGGATTTAGAAATAGATATACATTTAAAGCCGAAGAGATTAACGACCTTCACCCAGGGATTAGTGCAAAAATTTACCTTGATAGGGAAGAAATTGGAATAATTGGACGAGTTCATCCAAATTATAAGAAGGATGAAATCTATGTTGCCGAGCTTTCAATGACGAAGCTTTATAATAAGCAAATTAAACCTTTGAAATTTAAAGATGCAAGCAAGTATCCTGAAATTACAAAAGATGTAGCCTTTGTTGTTGATGAAAGTGTTGAAAGTGAAACAATCAAGAACGTTATCAAAAAGTCTGGTGAAAGAATTTTATCATCTTGCCACGAGTTCGATGTTTATAGAGAAATAGAACCAGGGAAGAAGTCGATTGCTTATTCATTGACATTTAAAGATGAAACAAAGACTCTTCTTGAAGAAGATGTAATGGTTGTATTCAATAAAATTATTAAAGAAGTTACAACAAAACTTAATGCTAAATTAAGAAGCTAAGGAGAAATATGATATATTTAGATAATGCCGCTACGACTAAGATGGATGAATCTCTAATTGAGGTTTATAAGTCTTTTTCGTGCGACAAATTCTATAATGCTTCTGCAGGTTATTCAGTTGCTTTAGAAAATGCTAAGTATTTAGCTAAAGCAAAGGAAATTTTGCTAAATAAACTTGGCGCAAAGGTTGGTGATATAATTTTCACAGGCTGCGCCACTGAAAGTAATAATATTGCGCTGCAAGGTTCAGTTAAAGAAGGGAAATGGGAATATATTTTCTCTAAAGGAGAACATCCAAGCGTATACAATATAGCAAAGATGTTGGAAGAACAAGGGAAAACAGTCCATTTTCTTGATCTACAAAAAAATGGAGAGATTGACTACGTACAGCTTGAAAGTTTGATCAATGACAAAACTAGACTTGTTTCAACGATGTTTGTTAGTAATGAAACTGGAGCAATTAACGACATAGATAAGATTGTTAAAATCGTAAAAGCCAAAAATCCACGAACGCTTATTCATGTTGATGGAGTTCAAGGTTTTTGCAAAACGCCAATTAACATTTCTAGTCTTAACATTGACTTTTTCTCGATAAGTGCACACAAGTTTCATGGACCAAAAGGAGTAGGGGCTTTGTATGTAAAAAATAAAAGCTTGCTTAGACCTATTATTTTTGGGGGCGGACAGGAATATAACCTTCGTTCCGGAACGGAGAATCTTCCAGGAATAATGGCAATGGTGACGGAATGCGAAAAAATCGACGTTGCTAAAAACTTAAAACATACTCAAGAACTTAGAGATGTATTTTTGAATCAGCTTGATTTAAATAAAGTTCATTTTATTTCAAGCGGCTCGCCATATGTTATTAGCTTAAACTTTCCTGGGGTTAATGGGGAAACACTTATGAGAGCTCTTGAAGATAAAGTTATAATTGGAACTGGAAGTGCATGTTCAACGAAAAAAGCTGGAAATAGGGTGCTTGAAGCAATGGGCTATTCAAAAGAATATGCAAAACAGTCCGTGAGAGTTAGTTTTAATGCTTATCAAAGCGTGGAAGAAGTAGAGAAAGCGGGAAAAATAATAATGGAAACCTATTTGGATTTGTATGAGAGGTTGAAATGAAAGTAATTTTATTGCGATTCGGAGAGTTGTTTCTTAAAGGTGCAAACAGAAAACTCTTTGAAAGAACATTAATAAGAAATATAAAAGATAGGCTTAAACCATTAAGCTATTCTTTCGAAGACACATATGGCAGGTATGTTATATCAAAATTTAACGAAGAAGAGCTTCCTGAGTTTATTGATAGATTGACGGCAGTTTTCGGATTGCATAGTTTAAGTGTAGCTGAAGAACTTGAGGCTACGCCTGAAGCAATCAGAGAACATGTTTCAAAAATAGATATAGGGAAGAAAACTTATAAGGTTTCAGTAAAAAGAGCTGATAGCATTTCCCAATCTCTTCTATGGAGTTTGCCAAAGATTTAGGGGGTATTATATTTCATAATACACAAGATGCAGTAGTTGACCTATATAATCCTGAGCTAGAAATATCTGTCGATATTCGTTTTAACAACAAGGCTTATGTGTATAATGACACGATAATGTGTCAAGGAGGACTTCCTCTTGGAACCTCTGGAAACGCATTGCTACTTTTGTCAGGTGGAATTGATAGCCCAGTTGCAGGATACATGATGGCAAAGAGGGGATTAAATATTGAGGGGTTGCATTTCCATAGCTATCCTTATACGAGTGACGCGGCAAAGCAAAAGGTTATTGACCTTGCAAAGATTATTGCCCCGTATACCGCAGGCGTCGATTTGTATACGGTGAGTGTGACGCATATACAGGAAGCCATACATAGAGATTGCCCGGAAGAAGCGATGATAACAATTCTTCGCAGATTTATGATGCGTATAGCAAATCTTATGTGTGAAAAAACGGGCGCTCAGGCGATCATTACGGGCGAGAGTCTCGGGCAGGTTGCAAGCCAGACGGTTGAAAGTCTTACGACTTCCAATGC
>ERZ808286.1345-NODE-1345-length-12468-cov-2.941755_pt1 | contig 12468 bp, 9 predicted proteins | sample MGYA00521276_ERZ808286 | MGnify/ENA primary metagenome ERZ808286 (study PRJEB31516, sample SAMN03275607) | gut metagenome | biome: mammalia-associated habitat; material: feces | host: Papio cynocephalus | place: Kenya | collected 2012-08-01 ... | reverse complement strand
TATGTCGGGGTTTGCGCCGGTTATATGGCAAAAGCTTCCCTGGATTTTAATGCGGGCGGCGGAACTTCTGCCGAAAAGTTCAATTATTTAAAACTTGCGGAAAGCGCATATTTAAGGGCGATTGAGCTAGAACCGCGTTATGTCCGTTCACTTTACGGTCTTGGCGTTCTCTATGTATTTGAACTTGATCAGTGCGAAAAAGCAATTCCTTATCTTGAAACTGCGCTTAGTGTTGAAACAAAAAACACAGACATTATGTTTGTTCTTGCCAGAGCATATTATGTTGAAGGTCAGTACGACAAAGCTGTTTCGCTTTATGATAAGATAATTTCTGTAACAAAATCTGAGCAGAAAAAAAATAGCGCAGAAGCAAATAAAAAAATTGCACTTGATGCTTCCTATGCAAATTAGCGAAAACGAAATCATAAAGAGGCTGATGCTTTCCGAGGCCTCTTTTTTAACGCTCAAAGAAAAGACTCTTTTGCAAAAAAAACTTGACAGTTTTAATGACATTGCGTTAATGTCAAATAAAGAACTTTCTTCTATTATAAACAGGGATTTAATAAAGACTTCTTGGGATGGAAAAAAAGTTCTAAAAAAAGCGCAAATTGCAAATTTTCTTATGCAAAAATTTGGCATAAGATGGACCTTTTTCGGAGATTCGGATTATCCCGTATTGCTGACAGAAATGAAAGATTCACCTTATGTTATTTTTTATCGTGGAAATTTGGATTGCTTGAAGGCGAATTGTGTTTCGATTGTAGGGACTCGAAGAGCGACTTTTACAGGAAAAAACGCAGCTTTTGAGTTTGCAAGAGATGCGTCAGATAATGGCGAAACTGTAGTTTCTGGTCTTGCTTATGGAATTGATATTGCAAGTCATAGAGGAGCATTGGCTGGAAAATCTGCAAAAACCGCGGCTGTTTTGCCAGGTGGAATTGATTCGATTATTCCTGCAGGGCACTCAAAAATTGCCGTTCAAATTGTTGAAAACGGCGGATTGATTTTGAGCGAATATACACCTGGAACTCCTGCCCAGCCTTTTCGTTTTGTGCAACGCAACAGAATTATTGCCGCTTTGAGTCCGGCAACTGTGGTTGTTCAGGCGCCTGCTGGAAGCGGGGCTATGATTACGGCAGGACTTGCGCTTGATTACAACAGATATGTGTTTTTTCACGAAGCGTGTTTTAATCAGGAATCAAAAGCTTTGGACGTAATAAATGCTCAAAAACTTTCGGCAATGGCTTTAAGAGAAAAAAACGGACAAAAAAAGGCTTATGCAAAAAGCTTGAATTCTCCGGAAAGATACGTTTCTGAAGGGGCGCCTGTTGTAAAAAGCTACGCAGAATACTATGCGTTAAAAAATGAAGATTTCTGCGGAATAACCTTAAAAAAGGATGAAGAGCAGTTAAATTTGTTTATTGATTGAATTTGGAGTAAAAAATGGCAGCTAAGAAAAAAGAGAGTGCGGAAAAAACTCTGGTAATTGTAGAGTCTCCTGCGAAAGCAAAAACAATTGAAAAATATCTTGGGCCAGGCTATACGGTAAAAGCGAGCATGGGTCATCTTATCGATCTCCCGAAAAGCCGGATGGCAATCCAAATTGATAATAATTTTGAACCTGAATATATAACAGTCCGCGGACGTGCAAAGCTTTTGAAGGAATTGCAGAAAGATGCAAAAAACAGCAGCCAGGTATTTCTGGCATCCGATCCTGACCGCGAAGGAGAAGCGATTGCCTGGCATTTGAACAACGCAATCAAAGAAAAAACATCTGCGGACATAAAGCGCGTTGTTTTTAATGAAATTACTCCAAATGCAATTCGCGAAGCGGTAAAAAATCCTCGCGGTATTTACGAAAGCCTTGTAAACGCGCAAAAAGCTCGCCGTGTTCTTGACCGTCTTGTAGGCTACAATTTGAGTCCGCTTTTGTGGGAAAAAGTAAAAAACGGTCTTTCTGCAGGCCGAGTTCAGTCGGTTGCATTGCGCCTTATTTGCGAACGTGAAAAAGAAGTGGAAGATTTTATTCCTGAAGAATATTGGACTTTGGAAGCGGATTTTGTAAAAGGTAAAACCCAGTTTACGGCTCAGCTCGTAAAATATAAGGGGGCAAAGCCTGAATTAAAAAACGAAGCTGAAGTCAATAAAATCATAGAAGAAATAAAAAATTCCGAATGTAAAGTAAAGGAAATAAAAAACACAGACAAAACAGTTCGCCCAAAAGCGCCGTATACGACGAGTAAACTTCAGCAGGATGCCGCAAACAGGCTAGGTTTTACTTCAAGAAAGACCATGCAGGTTGCACAGCAGCTTTACGAAGGAATTCAGATTGGAAGCAGCCGTGTCGGTCTTATTACTTATATGCGTACAGATTCTGTCAGAATTGCACAGAGCGCGCTCGATGATGTCCGCAAATGGATTGGCAAAAATTTTCCTGACCAGCTTCCTGCCGAGCCGATTCATTATGCAGTTGGAAAAAGCGCCCAGGATGCGCATGAATGTATTCGCCCGACTTATATTGATTACACTCCAGACAGCGTAAAGGAATATCTTACCCGCGACCAATTGAGACTTTATTCAATTATTTGGGAAAGATTTTTTTCAAGCCAGATGAACAATGCAAAAACACGTACAACAAGTGTTGATATTGAAGCTGGAGATGCTCTTTTCCGCGTAAGCGCTTCAAAACTCATTGAAAAAGGTTTTTACAGCGTAATGAAAGTTCTTTCTTCAAAGGAAGAAGTTACAGGAAACATTCCGGCTTTAAAAGAAGGCGAAGTTTTGGATAGTGCTCATAAGTTCTATCCTGAACAGCACTTTACTTCTGGCCCCGCACGCTATACGGATGCTTCAATCGTAAAAATGCTTGAAGAAAAAGGAATTGGACGTCCTTCTACATATGCGCCGATTATTTCTGTTTTGCTCGATCGTTATTACGTAACAAGAAATAACAGACAGCTTATGCCGACGGTTCTCGGAAAAATGATTTCGAAAATTCTTGTAGAATCATTTCCTGACGTTATAAACGAAAAATTTACAGCGGAAGTTGAAAACGAACTCGATGCGGTTGAACAAGACAAGGTCGTATGGAACGATATGATTCGCGATTTTTATGGTCCTTTTAAAAAACGTGTTGAAGAAGTTGAGCATAATACAGAAAGCATAAAGGGATTTTTGGACGAAAAGACTGATTTGGTCTGCGAAAAATGCGGCAAGCCGATGGTGAAAAAGCTCGGCAGATTTGGCTTTTTTCTTGCTTGCTCAGGATTTCCAGAATGCCACAACACAAAGTCTATTCCTCTTGCAAAATGTCCGATAAAAGGCTGTAACGGCGACATTGTTGAACGAAAATCAAAGGGAAGAGGAAAGTCTTTCTACGGATGTACAAATTATCCAAAATGTTCATTTATCAGTCATTTTAAACCTATCGACGCAACCTGTCCTAAGTGCGGCTGGTTTTTGGTTGAAAAATTTGACAAAAAGAATGGAACTTACAAATCGTGCATAAATCCAGATTGTGATTATCTGCACTCTGCCGGAGAAGAAGAAATGCCGGCGATTCCTTCTGAAGATTGAGGTAAGTTTTTTTGACAATAAAAGAGGCTTGCGAAGAATTTTTGCTTTATATTGGTTCTGTAAAGGGAATGTCGCAAAATACTGTGACGGCATATAAAAATGACCTTGAACAGCTTTGCCTGATGCAGAGCATTGGTTTTGAACGGCAGATAGAAACTGTAACAACCGAAGACTTGAGGCTTTGTGTTGGAAATATGTCTTTAAAACATAGAAAAAACACTTCCATAAATAGATTTATTTCATCATTTAGAAGCCTTTTCGCTTATTGCTGGAAATTCGGATATTTAAAAACGAATCCTGCGCTTGAAATAAAAACCGTAAAAACGTCAAAAAACTTGCCGAATTTTTTGACAGGCGCAGAAGTTGATAAAATTTGCTCCGAACCGGATAAAAAGCCTCTTTTATGGAAAAGCCGCGACAAAGCCCTTTTTGAGGTGATGTATTCAAGCGGCTGCCGTCTTTCTGAAGTTGTCGGCTTAAAAATTTCAGATTTTTCGTACGGTTTTTCGAGTGCAGTTGTAAGAGGAAAGGGAAAAAAAGACCGAATTGTTTATTTTGAAAAAGACGCTCAAAACGCAATAAAAACTTATCTTGCAGAAAGAAATTCGCGTTTTACAGATTTAAAGATTAGAAATCCGAAAGATTTTCTGTTTGTAAGCCAAAAGGGAGAACCTTTGGGACGTGGAGGTGTCGGTTTTATTCTTTCTAAATATTCGGGAGCGGAGGGGACAAACCGTCATGTAAATCCTCACGCGTTCAGGCATACTTTTGCCACTGCCCTCATAACCCAGGGAGCAGATGTCCGGCTTGTTCAGGAAATGCTTGGCCATTCTTCGATAAGTACAACTCAACGATATACTCACGTTTCTACAGACAAAATGATTGCAATGTACAATAAAGCGCACCCTCACGGCGGAAACAAAATTTAAAAGAATTGACAATTTACCGATAATTTTCTTTTTTGTTTTTTTTCTTGCCCGATTATTTTTTTTTGAATATATTTAAAATATGGAAAAGGCTAAAATTAGAAGTACGACAGTTATTGCTGTAAAAAAAGACGGTAAAGTTGCTATGGCCGGAGACGGACAGGTTACTCTTGGAAACACGGTTTGCAAAGGCAATGCGCGTAAAGTTCGAAAAATTTACAATGGGAAAATTTTGACAGGTTTTGCTGGAAGCGTGGCAGACGCTTTTACTTTGCTTGATAAATTTGAAGAAAAAATAAAAGAGTTTAACGGTGATTTGACCCGTTCTGCTGTTGAGCTTGCAAAAATGTGGCGTACAGAACGTTCTTTGCAGAAACTCGAAGCAATGCTGATTGTTGCGGATAAGTCAAAAATTCTTTTGATAAGCGGCGATGGAAACGTAATTGAACCGGAAAATGATGTTCTTGCAATCGGTTCTGGCGGGAATTACGCTTATTCTGCGGCTCTTGCCTATTTGGAATGCAGCAATTACAGTGCAAAAGAAATTGCGGAAAAATCATTGGGCATTGCAGGAAATATTTGTATTTACACGAACCATAACGTGACAGCAGAAGTTCTTGAATAGAAAAAACTGCAAACTTACATTTAAACGTTATTGCAAAATAAAAAAGGAAAAAAAACTATGGCTATTGAAGGACTTACACCTAAACAGATAGTAGAAAAACTCGACCAGTACATAATTGGCCAGGAAAAAGCAAAAAGGGCGGTTGCTGTTGCTTTGCGTAACCGTTTGCGCCGGATTCATCTTTCTGAAGATATTCGGGACGAAGTTGCGCCAAAAAATATTCTTATGATTGGACCTACAGGTTCTGGAAAAACAGAGATTGCACGTCGGCTTGCAAAACTCGTAAATGCGCCTTTTATAAAGGTTGAAGCGACAAAATACACAGAAGTTGGCTATGTTGGACGCGATGTTGAATCAATGATTCGTGACCTTATGGCAGTTGGTTTTAATAACGTAAAGGCAGAAATGGAAGAGCAGATGAAAGAATCAAGCCTTCCGAAAGTTGAAGAAAAGATTCTTGACCTTTTGCTGCCCGGAACAGAAAAAAAACAGAAAACGCCAAAGAATTCCGAATCTATGCCGATGCCGGAAAATGCGTTTGTTTTGCCGGAGCAGATTTCTGACGAAAAAACAGAATCGTCTCAGAATTCGACCCGCGAAAAATTCCGCCAGATGCTTCGTGAGGGCAAACTCGAAGACCGCGAAGTTGAAGTTACAATAAGAAGGCAGCCACGCGGACCGAGCATGGAAATTATTGCCGGTGGAAGCCTTGATGATTTGCAAAGCGGAATGCAGGATTTGCAGAATATTTTGACAGGCCGGAATTTGAAGAAAAAAATGGTTACTGTTCGCGAAGCGCGCAAGATTTTACAGGCAGAAACATTGGATTCAATGATTGATCCTGACAAAGTTGCTGATATTGCAAAGCAGCGTGTGGAACAGAGCGGAATTGTTTTTATTGATGAAATCGACAAAATCGCGGCAAAAAATCAGAATTCTTCTGGACAGGTAAGCCGCGAAGGCGTTCAGAGAGACATTCTTCCGATTGTTGAAGGCTCAAAAGTGAATACAAAATGGGGCGTTGTAGATACAACTCATATTTTGTTTATTGCCGCAGGAGCCTTTAGCATGAGCGCACCAAGCGATTTGATTCCTGAATTGCAGGGACGTTTTCCTCTTCGCGTTGAACTTGAAAGCCTTACAAAGAATGAATTTAAGCGCATTTTGCTTGAACCAAAAAATGCTCTTACAAAACAGTATACTGCGCTTTTGGAAACAGAAGGCTTAAAAATTGAATTTAGCGACGATGCAATCGACAGAATGAGTTTCCTTGCAGAAGATGTAAACAGCCGAAGCGAAAATATTGGCGCACGCCGTTTGCATACGATTATGGAAAAAGTTCTGGAAGATGCAAGTTTTTCTGCAGACGAACATTCTGGAGAAACTCTTACAATTGATGCAAAATTTGTTGATGAAAAGCTCCGTGGCGTTGTTACGGATGTTGATTTGTCGCGCTACATTCTGTAAAAAAAAATTGAATTTGCTGGCGCACGGCCTGCCACTTACATGGCAGGGATATTGCGTGCAAGCACGCTGCGACTTTTGCTGGCGCAAAACTCGTTGATTATACTGTGCGCTTACGCGCACGGCCCGCCACTTACATGGCAGGGATAGTAGGGGCGGCGGAGCCGTTGGCGGTTGCTTGCGACCGCCAATGTAGCGCGGTTAGCGCGGAACCCCGAATAGCCCGATTTTTGCGCTAGCAAAAAGCCACCCCGAATTTTTATTTTATCTTATCGAATCAATATTTGCCTTTCCGCCTGGAACAAACGGCAGTACATTTTCTTCGGGATCAACTTTTACAGTGACAATGAACGGTCTGTTTTTTCTGTTTTGGTCAAAGGCTTTTTTGAACCATTCGCTGTCCGTGTTTGCATTTGTTCCTTCGATTCCAAAACCCTTTGCAATTTGAAGAAAATCTGGCTGTGCTGAAAAGGTGCTTGCTGAATAATTTTTGTCAAAAAGAAACTTTTGCTGCTGGTAAACCATTCCGAGCGTGTGATTTACAAAAATTATTACCGTTACGGCAAGGTTGTTTTCGGCCAGGGTTGCAAGTTCCTGAATGTTCATAAGAATTGAGCCGTCGCCGCTTATGCAGATAATTCTTTTTTGCGGGTTTTGAAGCGATGCTCCGATTGCCGCCGGAAGTCCAAAACCCATTGTTCCGAGGCTTCCTGAAGTTAAAAATGTCCGCGGCTCGTTTACAGGATAGTATTGGGCGGCAAACATTTGGTGCTGGCCGACATCTGTCGTAACGAGTATGTCTTTTTCGTTGAGTCCGGCGTTTTGCGCAAGAGATGGAAGCTCTGAAATGAATTTTCGCGGATTTGCTGAATCTTCAAAACCCTCTCTTTTTTGATTTTTGTCCGGGGAACCGCAGTTGAGGGAAAAATTTTCTTTTGAAAGGTTTGCGATTTTTTCTGCCCAAAGCTCGCGTTCCTGTGCAAATCCTTTGCTGTCCTGATTTTTTAAAATATTTTTGAGCGAATCTGTAATGAGCGGAACTGCTGTTTCTGCTTTGCAGACAAGGCTGTGTGTTGTCGGGAGAATTTTGTTTATTTCCGCAGCGTCAATGTCGATATGAAGAATTTTTGCAGAAGGACAGAATTTTTTTACGATTCCTGTTGCGCGGTCGTCAAAGCGTACTCCTGCCGCAAAAACCAGATCGCTTTCGTACATTGCAACATTTGCCGGGTAAGAGCCGTGCATGCCGACCATTCCGGCATTGTCCGAATCTGTTTTTGGAATTGCTCCCAAAGCCATAAGCGAAGTTACAACGGGCAAACGGTAATTTTTTTTGAATTCCCTCAATGCTTTTGCTGCTGCTGGAGAATTGCAGCCACCGCCAATGTACAAAACCGGTTTTTTTGCTTGCGCAAGCTCTAATGCCATTTTTTCTACGATATTTTGAATTTCTTCTTTTTTTGTATGAAAGCGCACATTTTCTTCTTTTATGCAAAAATCTTCGTAATCAGGAAAACTTTCTACTTCGCACTGGGCAAGCTGAACGTCGCGCGGAATGTCAATTAAAACAGGACCCGGACGGCCTTCCTGGGCAATTGCAAAGGCCTGTGGAATTGCCGTCAAAAGTTCTTCTGGATTTTTTACTGCGATTGAATGTTTTGTGATTGGAAACGAAAGTCCGAAAGTGTCGGCTTCTTGAAACGCATCTGTTCCGATAAGATATGTGTTTACCTGACCGGTTATGGCAACCAGAGGAATCGAGTCGCTTCTTGCGTCTGCAATTGCCGTCAAAAGGTTCATTGCTCCTGGACCGCTTGTTGCCAGACAGACTGCCGCTTTTCCAGATGTGCGTGCCATTCCTTGCGCTATAAAGCCTGCCGCCTGTTCCTGTCGCACCAGAATATGCCGGATTGAACTTTTATTGAGTTCATCGTACAAAGGCAGGATTGAACCGCCTGGAATCCCAGAAACAGTCTTAATGCCCTGTTTTTCGAGCATTTTTACAACGATTTGCGCGCCAGTCAACTTCATATTATTCTCCAAAAAATAAAAAGGCTCTCAGGAAACTAGTTCCGGAGAGCCTGTGATTTACGCTTTAAATTTATCAAACAAAAATAAAAGCAACGACTTTCCGGCTAGATGGAAACCACCACGAGAAGGACGCTGACTTTTACAAGGCTTGAATTAAACATATTTCAGATTATGTAACCTCAAAAACGTTTTGTCAAGAATATGTAAGAAAAATGTATTTTCAAGAAAAAAACTATCAAAAATAAACATTTGTGGACAGTTTATAAAAAAAGCCCGGCTAAAGACTTAGCCGGGCCGGGATAAACTAAAATCTTATCTTGTAATTGTTGTTATTATTGAATAAGAAACCGTAGTTGTGCCGTAATGAGCGGTGAACATTACCTGATAGATTCCTGCAGGAAGATCTGAAAGTGACATTGTAAAGTCTGTTTCTGCGCCTACTTTATCCGCGGATAATGCCTCAAAAATTGTTCCGCCTCTTGTTACAGTAAAGTTTACTTTGTCATAAGCAAAATTTTCGATTTTGTTGCCTTCCGCATCTTTTACATCTCCTGGAGTGAACGTCCATTTTGCTTCTGTCTGAGTTGTAGCTTCAATTTCTGCTGTTTTTCCAGTGATCGTTCCTGTGTCTACCGTAATCCAGCCGTCTTGAATTTCAAGGCTTTGTTTGTCGAAGATTGCCACACTTGCGTCTGTTGCGAACATTGCGTAAAGATCCAAGTTTTTGTAGCCTTTATACGCTTCTGGTGCTGTTCCAGGTTCGTTGTATCTGCTTGCAGTTTCGCTTGTTGCGTCTTTGCTCCAGTAAGACCATGTATATGTGTTTTTCTTGATGATTGGAGTTCCGTCTGCTTTTATGATTTCGGTTCCAGTTGTAGAATCTTCGCAGTGATAGCTTACTCTGTCCGCTGTGCTGCCGCCAGTGCCGCCTTCTGCCGCTGTTTCGTCATCGAAGTAAGTGCCTCCGTTCATAAAATATGTGAGCCTGTAGCGGTTGATTGTATTTCCAGTAAATGCTTTAGTTTCTGTCGGTTCTGCTGGTGCGTCCGCAAGGGCAACAAGTGTCCAGGCAGATTCTCCTGCGTCGTTTACTGCGTGGATTCTTGCAAAATAGCGCTTTCCAAGTTCAAGGCGGAGCTGAGCCTTTGTGTTTCCAGAAAGAAGAGAGCCGCCTTCGTAGTTTGCTTCTGTGCTCAATTTGCTGCCATAAGTTACAGATTTTCCGTCTGCTAAAGCTGTTGTCCATTCATCGTCAGTGGTTGGATGAGTAACTGCTGTGTCCGCATCGTTAAATTCAAGAACTTCGATTTCAAAATTGTTTTCGTTTTTAGAACCGCGTTCCCATTCAAATGCTGCAGTGTACCAGCCGGAGAACTTATCTTCGCTGTTTTCCACATAGCCTGCTTTAAATGCTGTCGGAGCTTCTGGCGCAGTTCCGATTATGTTTGGAATACCAACTGCATTTTCTACTGTTTTTCCAGGAAGAACAACAAGAACGTCGCTCCAGTAGAACTTTTTATTTGAGCCTGTTTTTTCAAAAGTCACTTTGAAAAGATAAGTTCCAGGGGCAAAAGAAGCAATTGCGTAATCTACGGCATGTGCCTCGTCAATTGAAGCGTCTGTAAAAGTAACATCTTTTTCTGTCGGGGCGGCGTCTGCTCCGGCGTCCGCTCCTGTTGTAAGAAGATAGATTCCGGCTTTTGCAGTGAATCCTGCTGGAAGTTTCCAACCGTCAGTGTAAAGCTTCATTGCGATTTGTGCCTCTTTTGTAAGACCGTCTGGAGAAAGTGTAAATTTTGCCGTGTCGCCGTTGAGCATATCCATTGACGAATAGCCGATAAGAACCGCATTGTCTTTAAGAGTTGCTTCAGTCGGGGCTGCATCTCCATTAGCTACTGCGACAAGTGTAAATTCCCATACAGCGCTGTTTGCCGGAATATTTATTGTTCCGACAGTCTTTGAAGCAGTGCCTCCTGCAGCATCTGTATTTCCATTAAAATCCACTTTTTCAGGTCCAAAAGTTCCTCCAGATGTATTTGTACCGTAAAGGTAAAAATCTACTCCGTCAGAATCAAAAGAATCCGGGATAATTGTACGGCTTGCGCGGTTTGCGCTTTTAGAAGCCTGAGTTACGACTTCGTCGTAGTTTGTAACTTCAATGTTCAGAGTGTTTTTGTTTTCTGAATTTGAACTTACGTTTGCATCGGTGAGATTTGAGCACGAGGCAAAAATCATTGCGGCACTGATTGCAAAGAATGCAAAAATGCTTTTTCTGTTTTTCATAACATCCTCCTATAAAAGAACAGTTAATTTTTGTTAGTTTTAATTGTGCGCAAGGCGCACAAGCCGCCTGTTTTGCGGCAGGGGTAGTAGGGGCGGCGGAGCCGTTCGCTTGCGAATGAAACCCCGGATAACCCGGTTTTTGCCATGCAAAAAGCCGCCCGATAAACTTTGCTCCGTTTTTTGGGGGCTAGTTCATAAAGTAAATGATTACTATGCAGTCGTCTGTGTAGCTGTTTTCCTCCTTGTCTGTTACTGTAAGCGCAAGTTTATAAGTGCCGGTCTTTAAGTTTGAAGATGGCACGTACAGCGAAAAGGCCCTCGTTGTCATTGAAGAGCCGTTTGCAAGGTTACAGATTATGTTTTTTTCGATGGTTGTTTTTACGGCCGTTCCCATCTGGCCTGTCGCCGTCACTTCCTCGACTTTTGTGATTTTCCATTGATATGAGGCGCATCTTGGAGGCGCGTAAAGGCTTAGTGTTCCGTCGCAGCGCAGAAAATATTTTGGAGAAAGCATATTTTTTTCGTTAAAGCCTGGTTCTCCCGGCGCGATTCCTGAAGTTTTTTCTGAAGTTGAATCTGTGCTTGTAAAATTTGTGTTGTAATTGTCTAAAACGTCGTCAATCGAAGTTTTGCAGCTGTTTAAAGCGCCCAGCAAAAAAACTGTAATAAAGGTGAATAAAATTTTTTTGAGAAAATCAAATTGTTCAGAAAAGGCAGACTGTGTCTTTAAGACTGGAGTTTTCCGGTTCATTTTTTTTCTCCGATTTTAAAATTTGCGCCAAGTTCTGTGCTTATCATAATTTTTTGGACAGAATTCCATTGGGCCGCGACATTTAGCGAAAAATATTTCCAGTTTATTCCGAGTTTTGTTCCAAAATTGAGCGAAATGAACGGTTTTGAGGCTGCGGATTCCGCGCCAAAATTCCTGTTCCAAAGAAGGCAGACTCCGGTTCCTGCAAAAATCTCCGCGCTAAATCCAATCTCGTTGTTTACAAAAGGCATTACAAAAATTCCGAACGGCGCGCACAAATCAAGCCCTGCAAGAACTGGGGAATCCATGCTGCTGTTGTTTTTTGTGTATTTGTAAGGATAGTTTGATTTTGGAAAACCGATGTACGGGCTTACATAAATTCCTGTGTAAAAAGGCGGCAAAAGGTCGTATGTTAAAAATGCAGATGAAAATCCTGCCGACAGATTGTATGGAGAAGGCGCGGAACGCAGGTTTAAAGAAACGCACAGATATTTTCCGTGGCGGGTTTTAAAAGTGCCGTTTGTAATACCCCAGCCGCGTAAAGAGGAGCCGGTTCCGCTATTTGATTCGCCGTAATTTTCCGCGCTTCTAAACTTTTTTGGAGGCTTTTGTCCTGGAGATAAAAGCACGTCTTTTACAAAAAATTCAAAAATCGAGCCGTTTTCGTAGCCGATAAGAATCCGTGAGTTGTCCGGATTAAATTCAAAATCTGTAAGGGCCGAAAAATCGCACGAAGGAATGTAGCCGAGCCATTTTTCTTTTGACAGATCATAGAGCTCTATTTCGTCAAAAGAAAAATGGCTCGGCTACAT
>ERZ808286.1344-NODE-1344-length-12471-cov-3.259826_pt1 | contig 12471 bp, 15 predicted proteins | sample MGYA00521276_ERZ808286 | MGnify/ENA primary metagenome ERZ808286 (study PRJEB31516, sample SAMN03275607) | gut metagenome | biome: mammalia-associated habitat; material: feces | host: Papio cynocephalus | place: Kenya | collected 2012-08-01 ... | reverse complement strand
GCTGGCAAATATCCCTTCGGGCTGCTTGCCGACAACTTCCGATAATATAAACTATGTGATGTTGTGTTGTTCGCTTTGCTTTATAGCCCAAGTTGCTAAATGCAACTTCACAATAAATTGTGGCATCACAGTTTGAATGAACATCAGTTTTGCTTGAATATACCTTCGGTGCATTCAGACAAAACTTCCGATAATATAAACTATATATTAGCGTCGTGATTTTGAGTGTACTTTTGTGCAAGCAGAAGTCCACTCCCTCTCACTCCTTAATATTAAAAAAAGCCGCATTCACATCCTTGTATGTGTGGTTTGACGGAGCCAAGGAAAACCGAAAAATGATTACTGTTTTTAAAAATAAAAAAAGCGTTTTAATGACTTATTCATTTAATACACTTTTTTTAATTAAATTGACACTTTGTTTTTCTTGTGTTAGTCTATATTTAATGAGAAGAATGTATAAGTACAAACGTTGTCCAAGATGCAATACTAAAAATCAATACAATCAATTTAAATGTACTGAGTGCGGTTTGATTTTTTCTAGAGTTGAAAATGGAAGCAATAAAATTGCAAAGGAATTAATTTTAGCGGGCAAAAAAAATGAAACAATAAAGGCGCCTGGTTTCCCAAAAGATGTAAAAAAGAGCAAATTTTTACTTTTATGTGGTTTTTTAGGATTTTTTGGTGCTCATAATTTTTATGTTGGTAGATATTTTAAAGCGATTTTTCAACTTATTATAGGACTTTTATCAGTTGTTATGACCTTTTTGTCAAGTTATATAAGCAATATTGATTTTATAATGAGTTATGTTTTTTTACCAATTGCAATTGATGGTTTGTTTTGGGCTTTTGATTTTGTTGATGCTATTTTCAATAAATACAGAATCCCAGTTGCAGTTGATTTTTCTGAAGGGAAGGAATTATTAAATAAAGGAAATAAATAAATGGCAAAAGTAGTTGTGGGTATTAGTGGTGGAGTTGATTCGTCTGTTGCAGCAAAATTATTAAAAGATCAAGGACACGAAGTAATTGGTCTTTTTATGGTAAATTGGGAAGAAGATAGTGATTTTTGCACAGCAGAACAGGATTATGAAGATGTAAAACGTGTTTGTAGTGCTATAGGAATTCCATATTTTAGTGTTAACTATTCTAAAGAATACTATAATAGAGTTTTCAAATATTTTTTAGAAGAATATAAAAAAGGCAGAACTCCTAATCCTGACGTTCTTTGCAACCGTGAGATAAAATTTGGTCCTTTTTTGGATTATGCTAAAAGTATTGGTGCGGATTACATTGCTACAGGTCATTACTGCAAAAAAATTGAAAAAGATGGAAAATATTATCTTGCAAAAGCGAAAGATTTAAACAAAGACCAATCTTACTTTTTAAATCAACTATCTCAGGATCAATTAAAATATGTGCTTTTCCCGCTTGCTGACATTAATAAACCACAGGTGAGAGAAATTGCTAAAAATTTAGGTTTAGTTAATGCAGAGAAAAAAGATAGTACGGGAATTTGTTTTATTGGTGAAAGAAACTTTAAAAAATTCTTAAAAGAATATTTACCTGCAAAACCCGGTAAAATAATGACTTTAGATGGTAGAGAAGTTGGAAAACACGATGGACTTATGTATTATACAATTGGTCAAAGGCGAGGCCTTGGTATTGGCGGAAGGTCAGATAGCAATGGAGAACGTTGGTTTGTTTTAAAAAAAGATTTGAAAAATAATATTTTGTATGTTTCACAAGGTGAGGGCGAGGAGTTATTTTCTAGCGGTATGATAAGTGAAAAGTTTAACTGGATACCTGAAAAGCCAAAGGAAAATGAATTTGATTGTTTTGCCAAATTTAGATATCGCCAACCTGACCAAAAAGTTCACGTTAAAATTGTTGATGAACATATTGAAGTGAGTTTTTATGACAAACAACGCGCTGTAACTCCGGGACAATTTGTTGTTTTGTATAAAGATGATGAATTTGGAAACAGTTTGTGTTTAGGTGGAGCGGTTATAGATAAAGTAATTAAATAATTAGGTGAAAAAATGAGAGCGATTGTTCAAGTTGTTAAAAAAGCAAGTGTTATTTCAAATGGAAAGTCTTTTTCAAATATTGGAAAAGGCTTTGTGGTTTTACTTGGCATAAAAGATGACGACACAAAAAAAGATGCTGAATATTTAATGGGAAAAATTGAAAAACTAAGAGTGTTTGAAGATGAAAATAGTAAATTAAATTTATCCTTAAAAGATGTTGGTGGAAGTGTTTTACTTATAAGCAATTTTACTTTGTACGGGACAACAATAAGACAAAACAGGCCAAGTTTCATAAAAGCAGGGCATCCAGAATTTTCAAAACCACTTTACGATTATGCTGTGGACATTTTAAGCCAAAAGGTAAATGTTCAAACTGGTGTTTTTAGAACTGATATGCAAATTGATATGGTTGCTGATGGACCATGCACAATAATTTTGGACAGCGAAAAAACAATTTAATTTTTAAATAATTTTGATTTCAAGAAAAATATCATTAGGCAACAAATTTTTATTTGGCAATTGTCAGTGGCTTCAATTTCTGCCAAAGGGAAAAATTGCCCGTCTGAAGATATTTTTTGCTATGACAAATATCAATTAAAAAATGAAGTGAACCCCGTAGTAATTACAAAATAAAAAAGACACCATAGGTAGAAATGAAGTGAACCCCAAAAGTTAGACAAACTATAGGAGGTTCACTTCATTTGTGCTCGAGTGTTTTTAGTTTTAAAAATACATAAAAGAAACAAGTGGTTACATTACAATTTCACATAAGAAATATGTGATTACTTCTGAAATAGCTAAACACAAAAAGAAATAAAGTTTTCTTTTTTGTCATTATTCTTTATGCTTTTTGGTTGGCAAGTGCTGTTTCAACGGCAAGTGCAACTGTTGCACCAACAATCGGATTGTTGCCCATTCCAATAAATCCCATCATTTCAACATGTGCTGGAACAGAAGAAGAACCTGCGAATTGTGCATCACAATGCATTCTTCCCATTGTGTCTGTCAAGCCATAAGATGCTGGTCCACAACCCATATTATCAGGGTGAAGGGTTCTTCCAGTGCCACCACCAGAAGCAACACTAAAATAATTTTTGTTATTATCATAACACCACTTTTTGTATGTTCCAGCAACCGGATGTTGAAAACGTACAGGGTTTGTTGAATTTCCGGTTATAGAAACATCGACTTTTTCTAGTTTCATTATTTCTACGCCCTCTAAAACATCAAAAGCCCCATATACTTTTACCTTTGCTCTTTCACCTGAGCTAAAACTTTTTTCGCTATTTATTTTCAACTTTCGAGAGTAGTGGTCATAAGTTGTATCAACATAAGTAAAACCATTTATTCTTGCTATAATATATGCGGCATCTTTGCCAAGTCCGTTTAAAATTACTTTTAATGGCGTTTTGCGGACCTTATTTGCAGTAAGAGCGATACCTAATGCACCTTCTGCTGCAGCAAAACTTTCATGACCAGCTAAAAAACAAAAACATTTTGTTTCCTCTTTTAAAAGCATACTGGCTAAATTCCCGTGACCTAATCCGATTTTTCTTTCATCTGCAACTGAGCCATATCTACAATATGCTTGCAAGCCTTCGCCAAGTAATTTTGCGACTTCAACGGCATCTTTGACATTGTTTTTTAAAGCAATTGCACATCCAAGTTCATATGCACATAATGCATCTTCAAATGCAATTGGTTGAACATCTTTCACAATTTTTTCGATATCAACACCTTTTGCTTTGCAAATTTCTTTTACTTCATTTAAATTTTTGAAACCATATTTGTTTAAGGTTTCTTTAACAAAATTACCTTCCATATTTACTTGCTCCTTGGGTCCACAAATTTAATGCCTTCGGCAAATCTGCCATATGTTTTTATAAATTTCTTTCTTGCTATTTCATATGGTGTACCTTTTTCTAACTCTTTTATTAATCCACCCATATTTAAATATTCATATCCAATGATTTCATCATTTTCATCTAAAGCCATTCTGGTTATATAGCCTTCAGCTAAGTTTAAATATCTTGGACCAATTCTGTCATTTGCATAAACAGTTCCAACAGCACTCATCCAATTTTTACCCAAATCTTCTAGTCCTGCACCAATATTTAATCCACCTTCTGAGAATGCGGATTGACTTCGACCATAAACTAATTGTAAAAAAATCTCCTTCATAGCATCATTAATGGCATCACATACTAGGTCAGTATTTAGTGCTTCAAGCAAAGTCCTTCCTATTAGTATTTCACAAGCCATACCTGCAGAATGGGTCATACCAGTGCAACCTATTGTTTCTATTAAAGCTTCCTTAATAATTCCATTTTTAACATTTAATGTCAATTTACAAGTGCCTTGTTGTGGAGCACATTTCCCACATCCATGACTAAATCCGCTTATTTCAAAAATGTTCTTAGTTTGTATCCATTTTGATTCTTCAGGAATTGGTGATGGACCTCGTGATTTCATACAGTTTACAACGCATTTATTATCTTCCATAATTACTCCTAATATTTCAATTTTAACATTATTATAAAAAAAGCCAAAATTAATTTAAACATTTTACCAAAAAAATACAAATAACTAAAATAAAATATAGAATTTTGTTATTCAAAAAATAATTACCAGAAATGCTCTCCATATTTATTAAAGTCAAAATACAAGATCAATTTTTTATATAATGATGATTGTTTATTTTTTTTGACAAACTTTTTAAGAACACAATAGCTAAAAATTTAAATTTGCCAAAGATTTAAAAATGTTTAATCGTAAGATGTGGATAATTCTTTTGTCAATGTTGACAAGTATTGACTTTGTTGAAAGTTTATGTTAACCTATTAGTATAAGGGAGAGATAGTATGACAAATAAAGAGTTTATGTCAATTATAGAAGAAAATTATGATGTATATCATCCTATGCAATATACAAACTTGCCTATAAATGAATTTTTCAAAGATATATATTTCATAATGAAAGATACAAAAGACGAAAATTTACTAAAAACACTAAATGAAATAGTAAATGAGTACATTATTTTAAAAAGAAAAATAAATGACTATAGATTGTACTTTAAAGATATGCCAGATGAATTACTTTATTCTATAAAAGAAAAGGCAAGCCCAATTAGAGAAAAATTGGATAATCAATATGTGCAAAACAAAAGTAATCGTTATGCTTCAATAAAAAAAGAAAAAGAAGAAAAAGCACAAAATTTCATTGATAAATTAAAGGGTGACAAAAATAATGACAAATAAACAATTTTTGACATTAGCTAAAGAGCAATATGATTTTAAAAATTATTTAGACCATAAAAATGAATATTACTTTAATGTAATTTTTAATATGTACAAAATTTTAAATAGCACTAATGATGCAAAAGTAAGTATAATTATTAATAAGATAATAAATAGATTTATAACTATAGAACATTTTTATGATGCAATAAATGATATTGAGGTTCCATTTTTAAACGTTAACGTTGTGCCTGAAAAAGTATTTAACTTTTTACAAACTGAGGCGAGTAAATATAAAAATGAGAAAAATTTAGAAAAATAATAAAACAAATTTAAATATTAAATTCTTATAATTATTTAAAATAAGGCAAATTGGTGACCAAAAATCAATTTGCTCTATTTTTTTTGCCATAGTGCCTTTATTTTTTAAACAAAAGCATTTATATTGACATTTAAAATAATTAACTGCTAAAATGAAAAATATGTTTGAATTGATTGAGAAAAAAAGTAAATTTTATGGTTATGTTTATTCTGTAGAAAATTTGGAACAGGTTGAAAAGTACATCGCTTTACTTAAAAAAGAACATAAAAAATGCACTCATATTTGTTATGCTTTTAATATAAAATCCCCAGTAAACTTAGCAAAAGCGGTAGATGATGGAGAACCTAGTGGAACAGCGGGTAAACCAATTTACAATGTTATTGATAAAAAAGGGCTTTCAAACATTTTAGTGGTTGTGGTAAGATATTTTGGCGGAGTTAAATTAGGTGCTGGAGGATTGGTTAGGGCATATACAAAATGTGCAAGCAATGCAGTGGAGAAATATTTATGCAAATAACATTATTAAAACAAAAAGGTAAATCTGAAGAATATTACATAGAATTAGATGGTGTTAAAAAAGGTACTTTGCAACTAGAGGTAATATACAAACATCATTTAAAAGAAGGATTAGATATTGATGAATCAACGTATAATTTAATTAAAGAGGAAAGCGACCGTTTAACTTGTTTTTCTAAAGCACTTGAATATATTTCTTCAAGACTTAAAACCGAAAATCAAATGAAAGAGTATTTACTAAAAAAAGGCTATTTGTATTCTATTGTATTAGAAGCCATTGAAAAACTGAAAGAATATGGATATTTAAATGATGAGTATTATGCTAAAACTTATGCAGAAATAGCAGGTAAGGACAAAGGTAAAAGATATATTAAACAACAATTATTAATTAAAGGCGTAAATAATGAAATTGTTGATAATTTAATACAAAACTTAGACAATGATGAATGTGCTTGCAAAGAGGTTTGTACAAAATGGTTAAAAAATAAGCAACTTCCACTTGTTCAAAAAGATAAAGAAAAATTGTATCGCTTTTTGCTGGCTCGTGGTTTTGATTTTGATACAATAAAACATACATTAAATGATGTTTTAAATGAAGAATAATAAAAAAGGTGTTTGTAAACAGTTTATAAAAAAATTGTTTAATTAAAAGTTTACAATTATTTTAAATTTTTAAAAAGTTTAAAAAAGGAGATAAAAATGCTAGGAATTGATATATTGGAAGTAGAAAGAATAGAAAAGGCTTTAAAAAATGAAGCTTTTATTAAAAAAGTTTTTACAAAAAACGAATTAGAGTATGCTAACAAATTTAAAAATATAGCAAGTCATTTAACTGGTTTTTTTTGTGCAAAAGAAGCGGTTATGAAAGCAATGGTAGATTGTAAAAATATTACTTTTTTAGATGTTGAAATATGCCATTCGACTCTACAAAATCCAATTGTGAATCTTAAAGGTAAAGCTAAAGAAATATTTGACAAAAATAATTACAAAAGCATAGAGATATCAATTTCTCAAACAAACAATTATGCAACAGCAGTTTGCATCATTAATTAAACATTAATAATTCTTATATCAAAATTTTTTGTTTGAAAATATGAGAGAAAATGAAATGCACCGCAAAAGTTTGAAACGCTTTAGGGTGCATTTTTTAATTACATTTTTTTTCGAAAAGCAAAGTAAGGATGATTTTTGCTTTAAATTTTAGGCGTTATTTTATTATCAAGGAAAAAACGCCAAGCGACAAATTTATTTGGGATTTGGCAGGATTTAAAGCGGACCTAACAAAAGACGCCTCTTTGCAAAAGCAAAGTGAGAATGATTTATCAATATCAAAAATTTAAACTTGTTTTAAATTTCAGGCGTTACATAAATCTATAAAAAACATCATACGTAAGGTAGGTTTCAAAAATATCAACTTTTGCTGTTATTTCCCAAGGTGCGTGCATAGATAAAACCGGAACACCCGCATCAATAACATCCATATCGTATTTAGCCATAATATAGGCTATGGTTCCGCCTCCACCAGCTTCTACTTTACCCATTTCAGTTGCTTGATAATTAATATTGTTTTCATCTAAAATTTTTCTTAAATTGGCAATGAATTCAGGGTTTGCATCACTTGCACCACTTTTTCCTCGTGAACCCGTATATTTACAAAAAGCAATACCTCTAGCCAAAAAAGCATCAGTGTTTTTATTAAAAGGTGTAGGGCGGTTAGGGTCAAAAGCCGCCGTAACATCGCTAGACAGCATTTTGCTGTTTTTTAAAGCGTGTCTAAGTTTTAAATCTGAATAATCTGTGGTTATTGAAATTAGGTCGGCAATTGTATTTTCAAAAAACATACTTTCCATTCCTGTAGCGCCAACTGAGCCAATTTCTTCCTTGTCAACAAGCAAACAAACGCAAGTTTTTTCTGGATTTTTCAAGTTTAACATTGCCATTAAAGATGTGTATGCACAAACCTTGTCATCTTGACCATAACCAAAAACCATTGATTTGTCTATACCAAAATCTCTAGCTTTGCCTGCTGGGACAATTTCTATTTCCGCAGAAAATAAGTCTTCTTCATCAATGTTATGACTTTTTAAAATTTTTACTATATTTTCCTTTACAGCATCAGTTTTTTTATCTTTATCAGGAATTGTTCCAACAAGTAAATTTAATTCTTCTCCCGTAACAATTTCTGTGCGTTTCTCTTTGTCTAAATGAGGCAATAAATCACTTATTCCAAAAACGGGGTCGTTTTCATTTTCACCATAGTTTAATCTTATTTTTGTTCCATCTTTTTTACATATAATGCCGTGAATTGCAAGAGGGGTGGCTGTCCATTGATATTTTTTTATGCCACCATAATAATGTGTGTCTAGCATACACATTTTGTTGTCCTCGTAAAGCGGAGTTACTTTAAGGTCAAGCCTTGGACTATCAATGTGAGAACCAACAATGTTTAATCCATTTTCAATAGGACTTTTACCAATAATGGCAAGGATAATTGCTTTGTCCATATTTACAGAATAAATTTTATCTCCTGCTTTTAATTTTTTACCTGACTTAATAATGTCGTCCAAATTTTTATATCCAGCCTTTGTGGCAATTTTAATTGTTTCAATAATTGATTCGCGTTCGGTTTTTGCACTTGAGATAAATTGTTTATATCCCTCACAAAAATCAAAGGCTTTTTTTAATTTTTTTTCATCATAATTTTCATAGACATTTTTATTCATACTTTTCCCCTTTTAAAATTAGTATATACATTTTAATTTTGTTTAACAAACATTTAACAAAAGGATAAAAAAATTTTTTATACATTGTTTAAAACATAATCCAATTTGACTTTATTTAAACAATTTGGTTATACTAATTTTGTATGCTAAAGAATGAAGAATTTATATCATATTTAAAAAAATTATTTCCGACAGGCTATTGTGAATTAAAGTTTAATTCAAACTTTGAACTTTTGGTGGCTGTTATAATGTCTGCTCAATGCACCGACAAACGAGTTAATATGGTTATTGAAAAACTATTTAAACAATTTAACACCCCTGCAGATTTTGCTAATATGAGAATAGAAGACCTCGAAAGCAAAATAAAGTCCTGCGGATTTTATCACAATAAAGCAAAGCACATTCAAGAGGCTAGCAAAAGCATTTTACAAAATTTCAACGGCATAGTACCTGAAAATTATGACGATTTATTATCGCTAGCAGGTGTAGGAAGAAAAACAGCAAATGTTGTAAGCGCTGTTGCCTTTAATGCAAATGTTATTGCTGTTGATACGCACGTTTTAAGAGTGAGCAGACGATTAGGTTTTACAGATAGCAAAAATCCAATTGTTTGTGAAAAGGATTTAACACAAAGGTTTAAAACTAATTTAGCTGACTTGCATTACAGAATGGTGCTTTTTGGACGATACTATTGCAAAGCACAAAAACCACTTTGTGAAACGTGCGAATTAAAAAAAGAATGTTTGTATTATAACAAAACAATTTAGAGCAAAAATAGAAACTAGCATAATTTTAAAATAATATTGAATTTAATAAACAAATATGATAAAATCAAAAATCTTAAAAGAAGCAATAAGGAGAAAAAATGTTTTTAGATAGAGTTACAATAACAATAAAAGCGGGTGATGGTGGCGATGGACACACATCATTTTTTAGAAGTAAACTTGTAATGAATGGCGGTCCAGATGGCGGTGACGGTGGAAAAGGCGGGGATGTTGTTTTTGTTGCCAATGAAGGGCTAAATACTTTATATGGTTTCACTTATAAAAAGAAATTTACAGCAACAAATGGTAATCCTGGCGAAAAACAATTAAAAAGAGGCCACGATGGTAAAGATGTTGTAATTCAAGTTCCTTGCGGAACGGTTATAAAAGATGAAGAAACAGGACTTGTGATTGCCGACCTTATGGAAAATGGACAAAAATTTGTCGCTTTGAAAGGCGGGCTTGGTGGAAGAGGAAATAATTTTTTTAAGTCACCAACCAGACAATCTCCACATTTTTCTCAAACTGGCGAAAAAACTCCTGTAAAAAAGGTTATTCTAGAACTAAAAACAATTGCAGATGTGGGACTTGTTGGTTTTCCAAATGTTGGTAAAAGCACTTTGCTCTCTGTAATTAGTAACGCCAATCCAAAAATTGCAAATTATCCTTTTACAACATTATATCCAAATTTAGGTATGGTTGCACATAACAACACAAGTTTTGTGGTGGCAGACATACCCGGACTCATTGAAGGGGCAAGCGAGGGTGCTGGTCTTGGACATTACTTTTTAAGACACATCGAAAGAGTTAGATTAATTGTGCATATGGTAGATTTATCTGAAATAGATGGAAGAAATTGTGTAAGTGACTATGAACAAATCAATAAGGAATTAAAGCAGTATAGTGAAGAAATATCAAAAGTGCCACAAATAGTTGTTGCAACAAAAATTGATCTTCTTGATGAACAAACATTAAAAGACAGACTTACTGAATTTGAGAAAAAAACTGGGCAAAAACCAATTTTATTGTCATCCATTATGCATAAGGGGGTGGAGGAACTTTTAGATAAAATTACTGAAGTTTTGGCGAAAACACCTAAAAAACCTGCTATGGAAATTGAACTTCGTGAATTTGATGTAAAAGATAAAACTTCATTAAACATTGTGAAAAAAGAAGAAAATGTATTTGAAGTTGTTGGTGGATTTATTGATAATTTAATTCGTGGCATTGTCTTGTCAGATGAAGGTAGTAATGCTTATTTCCAAAACGCACTAAAAAAGTATGGTATAATTGATAAGTTGAAAGACACTGGAATGAAAGACGGCGACACGGTTATAATTAAGGATATTTCTTTTGAATATAGCGAGTGATGTCAATGCTGATTTTAAAATTTTAATTTAAAAATAGAGATTTTAAAACATAAAAATTGCTTTCATTATACAATTTTAACTTTAAATTAAAGTAAAACATTTAAGTTAAAAAAATAAAAAGGAGAAAAATATGATAACACCAAAACAAAGAGCGGTTTTAAGAGCCCTTTCAAATACATTAGACCCTGTTCTTCAAATTGGAAAAGAGGGAATAACAAAAGGAACAGAATTGCAAGCTGAAGCGCTATTTGAAGCAAGGGAATTATTTAAAATTAAAGTATTAAAAAATTGTGTTTTATCAATTAAAGAAATAGCAGATGAATTTGTTAATATGTTCAATTGTGAAATTGTACAAATAATAGGAAATAAAATTTCCGTTTATAGACATTCTAGCCGTAACAATATTAAACATATTCAATTGCCATAAATTAAGAAATTAAATCATTTTCGTTTAAATCATTATTTTTGTTAAAACTAAATTGACACAAAATAGCAAATATAAGTAAAATTGTTGCAACAATTAAATAGTAAATTTTATACATAACAAAAAAACTTGCAAAAATAATAAAAAGGGAGGACACAATATATTTTCGTGTTCTTTTTTTATTAAAAACGGTGGATAAAATATTATTAAAAGTGTTTTTTGCTTTTTTGTTTTGAACAACAGTTATGCTTGGATAAAATTCATATTCTTTTAACAAACTAAAGTAGGTTTGTGTATAATCTAAAACGATTGTTTTACATAAAAAATTTTGCAAAAGGGATTCAATATTAGAGTCATATTTATTACATAAAATTAGAATTTTTTTGACATTCTGTTTTTCAATTTTGTTGTATATTTCAATAACGTCATCGCTCGTTAAACTTGCGTTTTTAAAGCAAGGATAAATTATAACATTTTGCTCGTTCAAAACTTCCACATAATCATTTTTAATTTGACAAGAGTGTCTTGTACTTGCAAGTTTGTAAAAAAAATTAACAACATCATTGTTTGGCATAAAAATAAAAGTGTTTTTAATGTCTTCAATATGCTTTGTTTCGTTTAGTTTTGGACGTTTTCGTTTTGCTTTTTTATTTTCAATTAAATCAATAATAATTATTGTCAATATTGAAACAACAATGGATAAAATAATAGCCACCCATTTGGCTTTTATAAAATAAAGCCCCCAAATTATATTTAATACAAAAAAAAGGAAAAATTTAAATATATAGTCAACTATTGCTAAAAATGATATTTTTTTCATTTTCATATTTTTGACAAATAATTTATATTTTAAAATGAGCTTTGTTGACAATTTTGACATATTTTGGTATTATATTCAAAAGGAAATAAAAATGGAAACAATTGAATTTGCAAGATTTTTTGCCGACTATTTAAACAAAAATGGAGCTATAAAAACTGAAATTATAGAAACAAAAGGAAGCAATCTTTTTGACTATTTAATAGTTTGTAGTTCTGAAAATAAAATGCACGCACAAGAATTACTTGTTGGCTTATTAGATTATGCTAAAA
>ERZ808286.1342-NODE-1342-length-12485-cov-4.369992_pt1 | contig 12485 bp, 10 predicted proteins | sample MGYA00521276_ERZ808286 | MGnify/ENA primary metagenome ERZ808286 (study PRJEB31516, sample SAMN03275607) | gut metagenome | biome: mammalia-associated habitat; material: feces | host: Papio cynocephalus | place: Kenya | collected 2012-08-01 ... | reverse complement strand
TCAACCCTACCGACAAGCTCCGTGCCATCATCGGCGAGGGCAACGTGGATGGTCATAACGACCACGAGCGCATCTTGAAAGCCTTGGAGTTCTATGGTATTTATAATAATAAGGTGGTGCTCTGGGGTACAGGCAAGCCACTCCGTGAGTTCCTTTGGAGCGAGGATATGGCAGATGCCAGCGTGCATGTGCTGTTGAACGTGGATTTCAAGGACATCATCGGCATCGAGAAATACTCTTCCGTATTCTATGGAGCGAAGGTAGATGGAGCGGTAGATAGAAACAACTCCGAGGGAAGAGGCGGAGCCATCCCATCCCTCGGTGAAATTCGCAACTGCCATATCAACGTCGGTACAGGCAAGGAGTTGACCATCCGTGAGCTCTCAGAGTTAGTACGTAAGGCTGTAGGCTTCGAGGGAGAAATCGAGTTTGATGCCAGCAAGCCAGACGGCACTCCTCGCAAACTCATCTCCGTGGATAAGCTTCATCGCTTAGGCTGGACCCACAAGGTCGAGATCGAGGATGGTGTGAAGAAACTCTACGATTGGTATCAGAATAGTTTGAAAGACTAAGTTAAGAATTAGAGAATTTTTCAAACTGTACGGTTGATATTTTTTAGTCAAGAATTAGAGAATTAGAGAATTTTTCTTTTCTTCTGATAAGGAATGAATAAGAATTAGAGAAAGTATTCGGCAAGCCGAATATGCCTAACGGGCTCAAAAGCAAGATGGAAAGCAAGGTTGCTGAAGGCAGAGCCTTCTCTTGTAATTCTCATTATATTCAACTAAGCAAGAATGAAAATTCTCTAATTCTCTAATTCTTGATAAAAAACATTGCCGAACTTGACAACATCCGAAACTTGAAATGATTATTTCAATCCGTCAGCATCGCCAGTGGTCTTGAGCCCATTGCTCTTGTCCCTAGCGGTGATGTTGACTTTTTTCACAATCGTATTCTCTATCAAGTCCTTGTCGAAAGCCATTTTCTTGTCGGTGCAGTTGATATTCTCGAAGGTGAAGTCAACCAATCGATATTTATCGCTCTTGCCCACATCGAAGAAGTTGTCGCAGTTCATCTGGATATTCTTCATCGTGATGTTGTTGCACTGGCTCAAAGGCATGTCCTTGCGGTCGCCGAGGTTGAAGAACTGAGTCCATGGACGAACCACGAGGAAACTGCCTACATTACCTTGGATGTTGTCCACCGTTACATATTCATAATGCTGAGGAGTGTCTGGGCGCATCTTCAACCAGAGTACACGCTGTGCGTTGCCCACCTTGATGTTGCGAAGGATGATGTTGCGGTCGTTCACGCTCTCGCTGCCCAAGGTTAAGCAACCGTGCACTCTGCCATAGTTGCAGTTTTGGATGAGGACATTATATACCGGTCCGTTCTCTGGCGCTTGGTCAGCCCAAGTTCCCTTGCCACCCTTGATGGCAACGGCATCATCGTTTACGTTCATGTAGCAACCATTTACCAATACGTCGTGACAGGCATCTATGTCGATGGCATCGCTGCTAGGTGCTCGCAAACCTTTGGTTGGAGCAAAGATGTAACAATCGAGGTAGCGCACGTGGTCGCAGTGATAGATGTGGGTCGTCCAGAATGGACTGTTCTGGATATGTACATCCTGTAAGGTCACGTTGCTGGAGTTGCTGATATATACCAGGCGAGGACGCTGTGCATCCTTGTTGGTACACTGGCGGTTCCAGGTGCGGCGAATCCAAAACTCCTCCCAGTAGTGATGACCATTGCCGTCGATGGTGCCAGGACCTGCGATGGTAAAGCCGTCGCACTTGTCGGCATTGATGAAGGCGGAGAAATACTTGCAGGTCTCTCCCTCGATGCGAGTTTCCAAGACAGGGAAGTTGGCGATGCGGTCGCTGCCTTTCAGTTTGCCACCTTCTGATACATAGAGGTGGGTCTTCGGCTTGAAGAAGAGGGCACCGCTCTGATAGGTTCCCGCAGGGACGACGATGATGCCACCGCCATCCTTCGCTGCACGGTCGATGACAGCCTGGATAGCCTTGGTCTGAATCAAGGTACTGTCGCTCTTGACACCATAGTCGGTGATGACATACTTCTTGCCGAGGGTATCGACATTCACTTTCTGGGTGTTGCTGAACCAAGCGTCCATCTTCGTGCCGTCAGGCCAAAGCTCAGTCTTGGCTTTCTTCACTTTGTTTTGTTTCTTGGCGGCGTTGGCGCTTAGTGGCGAGAGTGCCACCAAGCAAGCCATAAGCCAAATATATTTCTTCTTTGCTATCATGTTTTTTACTTTTCAATATGTATGGTAAAAATAGCCCTATACTGGTGTTTATTTTTTTAACTTTAAAAGCTTATAGTACTCTACTGCTCCCAGCAAGAGGCAGCCTGTGCCGTAGTCCTCAAAGTCAGGAACGGAGGTGAAGGTGACGGGCTGACCTGCGGCAGGATCTTTGCCGGTGCCTTGGTTGTAGCCGATGAAGCCATCCTCGTGTACAGAGGCAGCCAGTGCCTTCCAAGCCTTGTCCATTGCCTTCTGGTAAGTGGCTCTAGGCAGAATGCCTTGTTGCACGCCCCAAGCCATGCCGTAGAGGAAGAGACCTGTGCCCGTCATCTCTGGACCGCCGTAGTTGGCAGGACAAACGAGGCTTACGTTCCAGTAGCCATCCTCACGCTGACTCTTCAGGATAGCCTTGCTCATCAAGATGAAATCGTTCTTGAGATACTGATAGTTCTTGTCGGTCTTAGGCAAGGTCTGCATCACACGTACCAACGCTGCATACACCCAACCATTGCCACGGCTCCAATAACAGTTGCTGCCATCTTTCTCCTTGTAAGGTGGTACATAGTCCTTGTCTCTCCACCAGAAACCTTCCTTCTTGTTGAAGAGCCCCCCAGCTAAGGTGTCGCGGCTCCACTTGTAGGAGTTCATCGCATAGTCGAGATACTTCTTCTCGCCAGTGATCTTGGCATACTTGGCATAGACAGGCATCGCCATCTGGATGGCATCGATCCATGTCCAGTAAGACACTCGCTTGGTGCTCATCTGATGGTCGAGGTTCTCCTTCACCTTGCTGATGTCCTTCTTGCCGCCCGTCTGCACATAGCGGTCGAGATAGGTTTGCTGGCAGCACTGGTTGTCGGCATCGGTATCGTTCACGCTGTTGCGAGCCGTCCACTTGTGGTAGTCTGCCCACTGGTCGGTGTAGTCGAGGTAACGCTGCTGAGAGTCAATCTCGTAGAGAGCCATCAGTCCCTCATAATATACGGCACGAGTCCAGAGGTTGCTCGTGCGCTTCTTCTTCTTCACGTAAGTGTCGATGGTAGGGTCGCTGTACTTCGTCATGAAGTAGTTGTTGGTGCGATGCGCTACCTCTAGGATTTCCTGCCGTAAGGCATTCTCTGCCTTAGCAGCATTCTGGGCAGATATAAAAGTAAAGCCCACGAATGCGCAAATGGCTGTTAAGATTATTTTCTTCATTTTTGCTTATTTCATTTTTGCTTATTTGGTTTCTATTAATTTTACATAGCTGTTCAGTCCGCTTGGAACTGGTTCCCACTTTGCGTATGTCGTCTTCTGATAGCGTAAGTTTGGGGTCCAATTGGCACCGTATACCTCATAACTATCATTGAAGAAGGTGTGAGGATAGGGCGTGCCTGAAGCCGTAAATGCACTGTCGATGTGTGCGAGGTAATGAGCCACAGCGGTAGAGTCGAAATGGTCGATGACGTATCCTTCGCCACCTGGAGCTGCACGTTTCACCTTCTGTCGGGTGCGGCTCTCATAGAGGGCGATGACACGTTTCATATCTGGATTTCCCTTGACAGGATAAGATTTGATGACCTTTAGTTTGGCGTAGCCACGCTCTTTCTTGGGTACATTGAAATTGATGTCCATCAGTTTCTTTTCTGCCCCCACGATGGTATCTACGAACACTGCTTTGCAGGCTGCCTCGTTGATAGGCACCCAAGGACCGCCGAAAGGCCATCCTGTGCCTGTCGCCATATCGGTCTCGATGCCCACTTGCTTGTTCTCTTTTTCTACAAACTGGAGCATATCCATCCATTTCGGAGAGAGGTAAGGGATGTCGTTCTTTTCATTGCCTTGCACACCATAGAGCGGTGTGATTTCCACGGCACCGATTCCTGCCCTGGCATATTCGTCGAGGCTCCATTTCAAGTTTTCCTTGTCCACGGCAGAGCCCATCCACCACCATCTCACTCCAGGCTTGGCTTCCTGGGCAGGGGTAGGGAGCAACTGTGCTAGACAGTTGGCTGACGAGAACACCGCCAAGGCGAGTGAAAATCCCATGATTTGTTTTCTTTGTTTTTTGTTCATCATTATGATGGCTTTTAAGTTATTTGTGAATTGTGGTGCAAAGTTAAATAAAATATCTCAATTAGGTAGTTCTTATTGTTCGTAAATCTGCATAATTGTTCAAAAATAACAGACGATTTGCCCAAAAAACGAGTGACGTGGACTCCGAGCCGAGTAGTCAACGTCAAGAGTCGTTTGATTCCTTCAGGATTGTTGGGACCTGTGGTTTTGAACGAATAGTTAGAAGAATGTAATAAAGTGCGCCTTGTAAGGAACTCCTTACAGGGCGCACTCATCCAGCAAGTCTATTCGATGGTTCCATCGCCTGATGGATTTCCACCGCCTGATGAACTTCCACCTCCAGGAGTCGTTGGGGTGGAACCACCGCCACCGGTGTTGCCCTTGTCGATGACCCCATCGTTGTAGAGAATGCCGTTGGCACCTTGCTCTACACTGCCGTCGCTCTTCACGTCGCCCACGTATACCGAATTGCTCACGCTGTTGTTCTGAACGGAGGCAAAGGCGATGTAGCAGGAGAGTAGGTCGTCCGACCAGTCGGCTGGCAATTTGAGGGTTGCCTTGCAGTCCACTCGGCTAGCATCCTCTGTGGTGAAGACAGCCTCACCCTTGGTGAAGTTGTAGATGAGCGGCATGGCGAAATCGTCGACGGCTGCATGGCTCTCGTCAGAGTTGTCCTCCCAAGAGAAGGTAGCTACGTTGTCTTCTACCTTCACGGTGCAGAAACGGCCGGGCATCAAGGAGCCGCTGCTCACAAGAACCTTGCTAGGGTCGATGCCGAAGGCTGGATACTTGCCTGCCATGCAGTTGCGCACGGTGTGGCTCATGGCTGCGTTGGTGGCAGTCTGGTGCTGGGTGTAGTTGCGGAAACCAGCCTGGAGGTAAGCCGTCATCACCTTGACAAACTTTTGTGCCATCCCAAACTTGATGCGCTGAGCCATCTGTTTTTCTGTGCGAGGGTTCTTGATGCTCTGGGGCTTTCCACGCATGTATGCCAAGCCCTTCCAGCTACCACCTACTACTGTTCCTACGGTTCCATTGAATCCGCCAAGAATACCTTGTCTAATCTTTCCCATAATCTTTTTCCTTTCTTTAAAATTTAAATGTTATACTTATAAAATACACGTTGTGGCTCCCTTCTCCCTTCCTAGTCTTACCCTCAAAACGGCGCCATTCGGAGTTTGTATAAACTTGGTACGGAGTTGGTACGGAGAGGGTACGGAGAAGGTCTTGTTGTCGTAGGACTGAATCCTTGTCCGTAGCCCTCGTTTCCTAACCACATTGCAAAGATACTACTTTTTCTTGCCCTATACAAGCATCGGTAGAAGCCTGCGTTAGTTTGCGTTTTGTTGCGTAGTTGCATTTGCCGGGGTGGCTGTTTCTGCCTTGTTTTCCACAGGTTTTACCTTCTCATATTCGCCATTCCCTGTTCGTTTGCAGAGGGCATGTTTGTTGACGTATTCGCCTACATACTTCTCGGCGGTGCGTTGTGCGATGTTCAATTTTTTTGCCACGGCAAGCACCGTTTGGCGGTTGAACTTGTCGGGAAGATTCGTGAAGAGTCTTTCGCTCTTAGGATTCAGCCTGATGCCCATCGTGTCTTCTCCTTCCTTGTTAGCCATCAGCGTGGCGAAGATTCTGGCGGCGTGCTGCATCAGCGTGTCGGCGATGATGAATGCACTCTCTAGGTCCTCATCTTGGCAGACGATGGTGTCGCAGACAGGAGAACCTTTTGGCTTGGTGTCGCTGAGTGGCGATTCTTCCAGCCTGATGATGCTCAGCACCATGGCGATGCGGAAAGTGCTCAATCCGAGACGATAGATGCTGGCAACAAAGTCTCTGCCTAGCATATTCTTGTATTCCTCCACGAGATTGTCGAAGAAGGCGTTGAATCGATTGTGTTGTGCTTCGGTCAACTCAAATTTGATGCCCCTCTGGCATGATGTTCCATTGTTGTCGCTTGTCTGCGACTTGGTGGCAAATCGGTTGGCGAGTTGGTTGTGGATGGCGAAAACACGTTCTCCGATAGCCTCCATCTCTTCGTCGATAGTGTGCGTCGACTTGCAGAATACATTGTGCCATTTCGCAGGAATATCCACTTTCATGAAGAGGAATCGAGAGAAGAGGCCGTTCTCGGGCGATGGGATGAGATTGCTCACCTGTCCTGGCGTGCCCGTGAGATAGACCGTCCACTTAGGGTTGTGAATCTCCACATGCTCGTTCTCCTTGCGGCGACGATAGGTGATGTCCTCGTGGTGGAATCCCTTGCGCAGTCCGTCTGAGAAGTTGCCGTAGTCGCTCTTCAGCGTGTTGGCAAGTGAGTCGGCCTCGGTCTCGAAGGTGATGCCCTGGTCGTGGTTGTCGTGCAGGGCTTGGTATATGGCGGTGGATGAGCAGTTGGCTGGTATCAGCATGGAGCGATAGGGAGGCTCCTTGGGCATAGGCATGGCTGCTGATTTCTTGTTGCCCATGGCGCGGATTTCAGCCAACTGCTGCTGGTAGTCCTCCACTTCCTGCTTGTTGGCGTTGCGAATTTCTTGCTCTATGCGGCTTACCAGTTTGAGGCAGGCGGCGGTGCGCCCCTTTCCGCTGGCGGCATTTGCCACGAGGAAGGTGAAGAGGTTGGCATACACTCGCATGTCATCGTATATGGCGAATACTTCTGGGAAAGCTCCGCTCAGGATGGTGATGGAGGCGAGCAAGAGCATGTCTTGCTCGGTAGGTGTCTTGCCGAGAGCTTTGACATCTCTGAGGATAGGGGGCAAGTTGGAGCCCAACTTGTCGCAGAAAGTAGGGAGAGAGTTGTTTTCTGGCACCTCATGCTCAGGCGTGTCGTTTGTGGTGGATGTCGTTTTTGCAGGGTTTGTCTCTTTTGCAGGTTTTGCAAGGTTTGCAGAGTTTGCAGGTTTTGCAAGGTTTGCAATGCTTGCGGAGTTTGCAGGATTATAGGCTGGTGTGATGTCACAATGGGCATGGGCTATGCTTACATCCACCCCTGCTTCCTTGGCGTAGCCAAAGAAAGATGCTGCTGTGACGCCGGAATGGTTGCCTGAGGTATGAAGACGCTTGATGCAGTCGTCATAGAGCTTGTCGCATTTCTTATGGTCGTATTCGGCATTGAAACGGCTGATGTCGTGGAAGATGCTTCTTCCTTCCTCGCCCATTTCTAGCGAGATGCCGAAGGCGATGTTGCGCCAACGGTTATAGCCTGCGGTTATGTCGATTCCCATCTCCACGATGCGGTTGGCTACTGTGCGGATTTGCTCCGCTGTATTGATGTTGGCCCATTGTTGAGGGCTGAAAGTTTTATTTGCTGTCATAAAATAAATCTCCTATTTTTTTATTTCTTTTTTAAATTTCATTTAAATGCCATTAGAATGCCATTTAAAAAGGACAAATGAGTGGATTCACGTAGCAATTCCTGTCGTATGGCAGGAAGCAGGCTCGGCTCACGTTCTTGCAAGCAGGGTCTACGTCTACCCCGTAGTTCCATCGAATGTAGTTTTGCAGGGCAAGGAACCAAGTGGCATGGTCGGCCTCTTGCAGGTCTATCTGGTTGATGAGTTTCAACCCATCGCCCGATGGACTGCGGAAGGCTAGTTCCAGTTCGAAGTTCTGCTTCATCACCTCGTCGTGTATGAACTGTTGTTTGAGTTCCTCCACGTGGTCGTGGCCGATGTGGTCGATGTCGGTGCAGATCAAGCCCGAGTGCAGGATGAGCCCCTTGTCGTTTCGGCTGCTGAACGTGCCGCTAGCCAGGATGTAGTCGAACTCCTTCGCCTTGAAAGCCTTTCTCTCTTTCTCGTCTTCGATGCCACGGAGCGTATCCGTGGCATGTTTGAAGAGGAGAGGGTTGGTGATGTACGTCCAGAGGTGATAGATGCCTACGCGGTTGCGACTCACCACATTGGAGATGGGATGTCGGTAGTATTGTATCCGATGCTCGTGGAGCTGGTCGATGGTCATGGGCATGTTGTACCTCCTTTCTCGTCGCCTTCCTTATCAGTTTCCTTTGTTGTAGAGGCAGGCATCGGCTTGATGCGGCTGTCTCTGTAGGAATCCTCCAAGAGTCGTTGCAGGTCGCTCTCCTTGTAGTAGCATCTTCCGCCCATCTTGGCGAAGGGCAGCTTGCCGTTGGAGCGCAGTGTCTGCAAGGTGCGCTGGCTGATGTGGAACATGTTCATCACCTCAAAGTTGTCGTGCCACTTGTCGAGTGGGGTGAGGGGTGAGGTTGGTGTGCATGGCGTAGTTTGCACGCTTTGCACGTTTTGCAAACCTTGCAAACTTTGCAAAGGTTGCAGAGAGATTTTATTCTTCTCCATATTTATCAAACAGATGTGTTTTATCCCCGAAGTCCCTCGGGCATCATCCGCAAGAAACCAACACTGCGAGAGACTTCACGCCGCAATGCTCCGCCTATGATGGCAGAATATGGTATGCATCCCATAAAGGTTTCTGGTTGCAAAAATACGGGATATTTTCTTTAGCTACAATTTTTTACGTGTGTTTGGATAAACAAATGGTTTGAAGAATATAGGCTGTTTTGATAAGAAAGCAAAGGGTGTTTTGTAAAATGAAGGAGTAGTTTTTCAAAATAAAAGAGTTATTTTGTAATCATGTGATTTTGCTTATCATTTTTTCCTATTTTGAATTCAAAATATTAAGGTTTGAAAATCTCGTAGGTGTTTTGTAAAACAAAAAATGGATTAGTCATTTTTGGCCAATCCATTTTGTAGTATAATATGACGATATGAAAATGTGCTTTTTTACATTTTACATAGCTGTCTGTTGTTGCAGATTTTCAGAATCGGAACTAAAATAAGAATTTATTATCTTCAAGAAGTCTTCTCGTTTTATATTTTGTACCACACTCTCCGATGAACTTTTGGTATTTTTGCTCTTTTGGTTACTAAAAGCACTATTGTACTTAGGGAGAAGGTATTTGCTTCCCTTGTATGTGTCTCTAAGATATTTGAAAAATTGGGTGTCAGTTCCTTCTTTTTCACTCCATTCCATCAGCCATGTGATAAAACCTCCTGGTATTTTGTGGGGACCGTCAGTTTTGAAGACTTCTAGCTTATCAACGATTTCTTCAAGATGGCTGATGAGGAAACGTACCTGCTTGCCTTTTTCTGAATTCTTAGCCCATAATATATTTTCCAATCCGAGTAGTCCATTATCAACACCTTTTATGATAGTTATCTTGATGATATATTGTTTGAACTCTTTGTCATTAATCTTGTGATATTCTTGGAAGGCAAAATCTTTCAGGTTTTGGGCGTGTTCTCTAATTTTGGCAATTTCTTCAACACTTGTAGATTTCAACTCGATAGTTATCGAACCATTGTTCCAATCAAGACTTTTCTTGATTCTATCAACACTCTTATTATAGACTTCCATACATTTTTCCTTATCCATCTTGATGCTTCTCTCATTGTTAAGAGTCTCACGGCATATTACGTTGATGGCAAGTATATCAACGTAAAGTGATTCGATTTCACAGCAAAGCTCTTCTACGATAGGTGGATATTCATTAGTAAAACAGTCCTTTTCATACGGAGTGCCTTTGAGAAGATAATTGGTCTTCTTTTGAATTTGTTTACCATCTTTATCGTAAGCTTTCTTATGTAACTTAGGGCGAAATTTATTATATAAAATTCTGCTAGCTTTAGAAGTGCTTCTTATTTTGTTAAGCAATGACTTTACAGTATCAAAGCATTTGTTGTTTGCCGTAGCAAATTCCCAAGGAAATTTTGTGGAAAAACGGCTAATTGAGAGATACTCTTTGTGTATCTTATTACGAGCCGCTTTCACATCATCTAGCATCATCTTGATGTCATCTTCATTAAGTTCCTTGTTGTAGAGCGCATAAAGAATCTTATTCTTGTCATATTGTTCAAATAACTCGCATACCATGTCGAAGGTTTGTGAGTTATGTCCAACTATTGTATTGAAATCTAATGCAATCATTGCTTTTAAGTTTAAAGATTTTACATAATTTTTGCCCAATTACGGCATTAGAAGAAATGGAGTAGTCGGACAGTTGACTTTTGTTAGTCAAAAAACATCCATCAACGCTACAAAGTTAGCAAAAAAACTTGATGATAACAATCTTTTTCTAGAAAAAGTGCAGAAATATATGAAAATTAATGAGTTATTCCAAATTTTATTCTTAATTTTGTAGCAAATTTCGGAATAACGTACTTTTGGTTTAGTATTTCGCTTTTATATTCCTTTATTTCTTTTTGATGTAGAGTATTCTTATCTCAAAAATTATAATGTAAAACTTGTTTTTTATGCAAAAAATATATATTGGAAAATTTAAAATGGAAAAACATGATATATGGCTATATTAGAGTAAGTAGTGATAAGCAAACAGTGGAAAACCAACGCTTTGAAATTAACAATTTCTGTAAGCGAGAAGGACTCGTGATAAATGGGTGGATAGAGGAAACCATTAGTGGTACAAAATCATATAATAAACGTGAGTTGGGCAAACTTTTAAAGCGCGTTCAGAAAGGTGATCTCATCATTTGTGCAGAGCTCTCTAGGTTGGGGCGTAATCTTTTTATGATTATGGAAATCTTGAATATTTGCATGACAAAAGATTGTCGGGTGTGGACGATTAAGGATAATTATCGTTTGGGGGATGACATTCAGAGTAAGGTTTTGGCTTTTGCTTTCGGCTTGTCAGCAGAAATAGAGCGTAACCTCATCAGTCAGCGTACCAAGGAGGCGTTGGCGAGAAAGAAGGCTGAAGGCGTAGTGCTAGGACGACCTAAAGGGCGAAAGAGTTCCCCTGATAAGTATAAACTGTATGGTAAAGAAACGCTTATTCGTGAGTTGTTGAAGGAGAAAGTTTCCAAGCGAAAAATTGCTAAGATTTGTAAGGTGAACAGAAGTACACTAGACCGCTTCATTCTTTATTTTTTGGCTCATGAAAAATGACCTTTTGCTGAAGATGGTCGAAAGGTTGTGAAAGTGGGTATCAACTTCTCGGAAGACCAGAGAAGCATTGAAGACTGGACGATAGAATAAATAATGTTCCCCCTATCTTTTTACAAAGAGATAGGGGGATTTTTTGTTATAAGAGGAATGGTGTGGCATGCACACATTTCATGTTCTTTTCTAGTTGTGTTGTTGAGCTGGCACCAACCAATACGCTGGTAACTCCCTTTTGGTGGAGAATCCAGGCTAGAGCCATCTCAGCCAATGTCTCATTTCTAGTTTGTGCAGTGGCATTGAGGTCTTGAAGCTTTTCTAGCAATTCAGGCGTCAAGGCCGAATGCTTGAGGAAATGCTCCTTTGCCATGCGGCTGTCTGCCGGGATGCCTTTGAGGTAGCGGTCGGTGAGCAGACCTTGCGCCAATGGCGAGAATGAGATGAAGCCGATGCCATGTTCGGCGCAATAGTCGGTGATGCCTTCCTCTTGTGGCGCACGGTCCAAAAGGTTGAGCCTGCCTTGATAGATGAGCAATGGAACGTCACGCTCACGCAGATACTCGTCGGCAAACTTGAGCGCCTCCAAAGGCCAGCGACTGATGCCCAGATAGAGAGCCTTGCCCGAGCGAACGATGTCTACCATCGCTTGGAGCGTCTCTTCCAAAGGTGTGTTGGGATCGTAGCGATGACTGTAGAAGAGGTCTACGTAGTCGAGGTGCATACGTTTGAGGCTTTGGTCGAGACTTGCCATGAGATACTTGCGAGAGCCCCAGTTGCCATAAGGACCTTCCCACATGTCGTATCCAGCCTTAGTGGAGATGAAGAGCTCGTCACGGTAAGGACGGAAATCATCGTCCATCAGGCGGCCAAAAGTATCCTCGGCACTGCCGTAAGGAGGACCGTAGTTGTTGGCCAGGTCGAAGTGGGTGATGCCATGATCGAAGGCATAGTGGGTGATGGCACGGCTACGTTCGTAAGGGTCTACGCCTCCGAAGTTGTGCCAGAAACCCAAACTAATCTTTGGCAAGAGAATGCCGCTCTTGCCACATCGCTTGTAGAGTGCCTCGCTGTCATCATATCGATGAGAGTTGGCGGTATAAGTTTCTTTTAGTTCCATATTTGATATTATAAAAATCTGTATGCAAAGATAATGCAAACGAGCGCAATGAAAGCTCGCTTTCAAATTGCCGAGTGCAGCTTATCTTCTGCAAAGATAATACTA
>ERZ808286.1341-NODE-1341-length-12495-cov-6.767283_pt1 | contig 12495 bp, 9 predicted proteins | sample MGYA00521276_ERZ808286 | MGnify/ENA primary metagenome ERZ808286 (study PRJEB31516, sample SAMN03275607) | gut metagenome | biome: mammalia-associated habitat; material: feces | host: Papio cynocephalus | place: Kenya | collected 2012-08-01 ... | reverse complement strand
TGGAGATAAAGCCAATTTTGAACCTTTCATAACAAAAAATATGATAGCCATAGATGCTTGCACCGCACGCACAAAGAAAGTCAATGTGATGGTGCTGGAAGATTGAAATAAATAAAGGAGAAAACAATGTGGAGCAAAAGATAACTGAAACATTTGTTGTTGAAAAGATAAAAGAATTTTTAGTTGCCAAACAAAACGGCAACTGGCATGAAGAAAAATCTAAGATTTCCGACTTGCATTCACATGGTGCAGATATAGTTATGACTGGCGGAAGTAAAAATGGAGAAAGATTTATAATTGAATGTAAAGGCAAATCATATTCAAAATCTGCTAATTCGGCAAATAAAGAAGGCTGGTTAAATGCTCTTGGCCAGATTATTACAAGAATGAACACAAAAAGAATAATCAGCACTGGAATTCAAAAAGGAAATATTAATCGCTCATATAAATATGGCTTGGGATTATGTAAAGAATCTGCTCAAGTCGCGCTTAGAAGAATACCAAAAGAAATTGCAAAAGTTCTAAACTTATATATTTTTGCTTGCAACGATAACGGAAATATTGAAATGTTTACGCCATCACAGTTTAATTAAAATTAGATAAAAAGACTCAAGATGTAAAAATTTTTTTAATTTATATGTTACAATATAGGAATTAAGGAGAAAATATGGCTACAACTTTATTAAGTTCTAATGGATTAAAAAATTCATTAAAAAATTATGAAATAGAAGAATCTATTATTGAATATGCGTGGAATGGTTTTGATGCTGGAGCTACCAGAATTGATATTTCAGAAATTAAAAACGATCTTGGTGGCTCTACATATATTAAAATTAAAGACAATGGGTCTGGAATTGATAAACGCCAACTAGATAAAAAGTTTAATTATGTGTACGAATCCGAAAAGAAAAATTCAATCAATACTGAGATTAACACTAAAGGTAAAAAAGGCGTTGGAAGATATAGTTTCTATAATGTTGCTAGTACAGCAAGTTGGGAAACTATATATAAAAATAATGATGGAAAAAATTATAAATACAACATAATTATAAGAACAGATGATTTAATGACTTATATTGCAAATGAAGAAACAGAAACAAATGAAAATACTGGAACCACAGTAACTTTAAATCTAAATAATAATATTAATTTAAGCAAAATAATTGAAGAATTAAAAATTGTATATGCTTGGTATTTACAATTATATAAAAATAAAGAGATTTATGTTAATGGAAAAAAATTGGATTGTTTAGACATGCTACACAGCGAACAATCTATTTCATTTGAAAAGGAAGGAATTCATTGCTCTCTAACGATCTGTGTTTGGAATAGGAAACTCAATGATGAATATTCTAAGTATTATTATCTTGATGATAAAAAAGATGTAAAATATAAAGAAAATACTACATTAAATAATAAAGGCGACAATTTTTATCATAGCGTATTTATTCAATCCAATCTATTTGATAAAGATTTTAGTTTTAAATCTTTGCTTGGAGATGACAACCTTGCGAGTATAAAAACCAAGCAATCTAAAGAATTTAAATGGTTAAAAAAAGAATGTGATGGTTTTCTTACAAAGATAAGACGCCCCTTTATTAAAGAATATGCTAGGACTTTTATCGAAAGATTAAAATCAAAAAGTATTTATCCAAAATATGATAAAAATAATGCTTTAGATAAATTTAAAGAAGATCAATTAGATGAATTAATTGCGAATGTGTATTATTTCGTACCTAAAGTATTCACATCATTAAACATAATACAACAAAAGACATTGATTAGAATGTTTGAATTAATTCAACAATCCGGGGAAACAAACAACTTGTTTAAGATTTTAAATGAGGTTGTTGACCTAACCACTGAAGAACGAAACGACATGGCAGAACTACTTGAAACTGTGGAATTGTCAAATGTTATTGAAATGCAGAAATTGATTGTAGATAGACTACAAGCAATTGATGATTTTAAACATTTAGTATTTGACGAAAATAGATATACCAATGAAATTAAGCATGTTCAAAAATTTATAGAAAAACATTACTGGTTTTTTGGCGAAAAATATCATTTAGCTACTGCTGAAGAGCCTAATTTTGAAGAGGCATTGAGAAAATTTTTAAATTACGCTTCAGATAATTATTATAAAAAGGGCGAAATTAAAATTGATAATAACAATAAAAACAAACAAATGGACATTTTTGCAATACAGCAAATTCCGGACGGAGAAATTAAAAAATGTATTGTTGTAGAACTGAAGCGCCCATCTGTAACAATAGGAAGAACAGAATTAAACCAATTAAAAGATTATTTTGAAATTATAAAATCTGAAGATAGATTTAATGCTTCTAATATAGAGTGGGAATTTTACCTTGTTGGAAATAAATATAATCACGAAATAGTTTCTGAGAAAGAAAGTGCCAAAAATCATGGGGAAAGAAGTTTAGTTTATAAAGTTGACAAATGTAAAATTTATGTCAAAACTTGGAGTGAAATTTTTACAGAATTAGAGTTGAACTTTAATTACTTACAAGAGAGACTAAAATTAGATTACTCAAAATTAAAAAACAATGGTAATTTAACTTCAAACGAGTTAGTATTAATACAGGAGATTAATACTGCAACATTAAAAAAAGAAGACTGATTAAAGTCTTCTTTTTTATTGGAAGGTTTAAAATTATTTTAATTTAAATCGACTAGATTATTTTAAATTTCATTAACAATGTTGCCTTAAAAATTAAATAACATCATCAAGTATTTTTTTAAAAATGTCTTGACATTTGTCAAGACATTTTGTTAGACTAATCATAAAAGGAGGACTAAGTGTTATGAGTAAAAAATACAAACACCTACAAGACAATGTTATAACTTATGGCATTAGAGATTTAAGTCGTGGAAAGTTGACAAAAGCTGTACAAAAATCACTTGGTCAACCTGTAATAATAATGAAAAACAATAAACCTTTGAGTGTAATAATTGATTACAATGAGTATTTAAAGTTGGTAAAGGAGAAAAATAATGAAAAAAAATAAAAAATTAAGAGTGTTTGAAGCGTTTGCCGGAATCGGTGCTCAAGCTTCAGCATTAAAAAGATTGAACATTAATTATGAAATAGTGGGTATTAGTGATTGGTTCATTGATGCTATAAATTGTTATGATCAAATTCAAAATGATGGCAAACCGGAAATTGATCCACCAACTTTAGATGAACAAATTAAATATTTAAACAACTTTACATTTAGTAAAGATTCAGTTAATCCCGTAAAAGATATTTCAAGAATGCCTGAAGAAGAAATTACAAAGTTATATAAAGCTAATATAAGAACAAAAAACTTCGGATCAATTGTTGATATTGGAAATGGAAAAATTGATATGCCAGATTGTGATTTACTGATTTATAGTTTCCCCTGCCAAGACTTATCAACTGGAGGGAAAACAAAAGGGATGAAGAAAGGATCTGGGACAAGATCAGGATTGTTGTGGGAAATTGAAAAAATATTAATTAAGCTTAATGAAGAAAATAGATTACCTGAATATTTATTAATGGAAAACGTTAAAGCAATACTAGCTGAATCTAACAGAGAAGATCTTAATGAATGGTTATCATTTCTTAATTCAATAGGATATGAAAATTCAGATCCTATGATTTTAGATGCAACAAAATTTGGTATACCGCAAGATAGAAAGAGATGTTTTATTGTGAGTCATATAGGCAAAAAAATAAATATCACAGCTAAAGATTTGGAAACAAACGAACCTTTAAATTGTAAAGATTTTATTAAAGAGGATTATACAAACCCAATATACAAACAAGAAGCTAATGCGGCACAATTATACCCTACTAGGTCTAGACAAGATATGTGGAGAATTAATAAAAGAGAGCCAATTCAAGAAAGTACAATTATTCACACCATAACATGTAATATGGATAGAAGTAATACGGCTGCAATGTTGTATTATGATGGACCCAAAGGAGAATCTTTTAGATTATTAACAATACGCGAAGCCTTTTTGTTGATGGGTTTCAAAGAAGATGAATATGAAAGAGCTACAAAAACCGGGTTAAGTTATCGCAAAATGAATAAACTTATTGGAAATTCCATTGTAGTAAATGTTTTAGTTGAAATATTTAGATTTTTATTCTCAAAAGAATACAAACTTGAGGAGGATAAAAAAGATGAGTAAAATTGTATTACCTATTGACACAAAGTCATTATATTTAAATATATTTAATGATAATTTAGCTGGGCACACAGCAACAGTAGCGACCCCACTAAAACAAGGCAATTCTTATAATGAAGAACTAGGACAGTTACTCACAATAAAAGATAAAGAAATCTATTTTCAGAACAAACCAGAATTGATTAACGAAATGTTAAAAAATTCAAAATCTAAAATTGCTATAAGAAATGTATTTGTATTTGATAGAATTGCAGTTAATGGAATTGAGATAAACATATCAAAGCAATTTTGTATTTTTGTAAAAGAAGAAATTGATCCAGATAAAGCTCAATTTGGAAGATTAAAGGTACATTATCCTATTAATTTCAAATATGAAGATGTTGATTTTTCAATTAATAATAAAGAAATTATGAAACAAGTATCAAATACTTTAAACGATTATGCTTTCATAGTTAAAAACTTCGAATATGATACAAATTTAAAAATTTTAAATTTTAATGCGATTATTGTGGGTGAAAATAAAATACCTTATTCTAAAGTTTTTATAAATGAAAAAGGAACCGGGAATAAATTTAATTTAGTATTTAATGAATTAACAGAAGATTATGATATGGAAATAATACCTTTAAGGAGAACATTTGGAGAAACTGTAAATACATCAAATTTTTATGAATATGTTTGCAAAAATCGCGCAAAAGCCATTGAAACTATTTCTAAAGAATTAACAAAAATAGGTGCAAATGAAATTGAAAAAATAGCATTATTATATCCATATTCATTATATGATATAAGATATAAATTAAATGGTTTAACTAAATATGCTATAATATCTAACACCGCAACGAAGTTAAAATATTTTAATTTATCTATAAAAAGAAATGTGTTTTGCCACAAATTTAGCAAAAATTGTGATATATTCTTAATAACAGATATTCTTAATGATTGTAAAATTAAAAAATATACAACAGAAGAATTGGATGTTTTAAACAAAACAATTAATTCAATTAAATTTACTGATGAAGGAGAATGAAATGGGTACAATTATGGAATTAGCACCACCTGCAAAAGCATTAATAAATGGTATTAGAGCTATAGGATATAGTTTTTCAACTGCTGTTGCTGATATCATTGATAATAGTATATCTGCGAAGGCTACAAATATTGATATATATTCAGATCCATTGGATGATCAACCATATTTTTCAATATTAGATAATGGAACAGGTATGAATCGTCAAGAATTAATTAATGCCATGACCTTTGGATCTAACAGAATTAACAAAAAGGATTCGCCTGATGACCTTGGTAGATTTGGATTAGGATTAAAGTCTGCGTCTTTATCTCAGTGCAGAAATTTTATTGTTATAACAAAACAATCGAATAATATCTATGCAATGTCTTATGATTTAGATTTGATAGAAAAAAATAATAAATGGGATTTGATAGAATTATCAAAAAACGAAGTAAAGAATGAACAATGCTTTAATGAATTATTAAAGTATAATAATGGAACATTAGTAATTTGGAAAGTTTTTGATAAGTTAGAAAGCAATTCAAACAACTTTGAGGATTCCTTTAGAAATTTAGTCGCAGATGCAAAAAAACATGTAGAATTGGTATTCCATAGATTTTATAATAAGGTTTCAATTTATTTCAACGGAAAGAGAATTGAAAAAAGAGATCCCTTTTTATCATCTTCGCAGAAAGCACAAACTGGTAGAGAAAGCTTAATTAATATAAATGGCATAATGATTAAAGTTATTCCCCACACCTTACCAAATTCAAATATTTTATCAAATGAAGAAAAATCACTCCTTGGAAATCCAAAGAGCATTTATGATGATCAAGGTTTTTACATATATAGAAATGAACGCTTAATTATCTGGGGAAGCTGGTTGCATATGGGGTATAAAAGCGAATTAAATAAACTCGCTAGAGTGCAAGTAGATATTCCCTCTTCTTTGGACTATATCTGGATGTTAGATGTAAAAAAATCTTCAGCAAAAATTCCAGACCTTATAAAGGAACAAATAAGATCAGCCATTGAAGACTCAACTGATAGAAGTAGAAAAACAAATAGGTATAAAGGGACAAAAGAACAAAGAGAAATATCTCCAGTTTGGAATAGAATTATTCTAAGAGACGGGGTTGTTAAGTATGAAATAAATCGTACTAACCCGTTGTTTTATACTTTATATGAGCAAATTGGCGAACATGAAAAAAAATTATTAGAAGACTTTATGTCACAGATAGAATGCTATTTGCCCCAAGGCAGAATAATGAATGATAAATATGATTCCATTAACATAATTAACAATAATGAAGAAATTGAAAATGATCGTTTAATTGAGCAAATTGTAGATATATTGTCATTTATGCCAAAGGATACGAGAAACGAACAATTGCAAATCATGTTAAATATGGAAGCTTACAAAAAGGCCATTAATAGAGTTGATGAAATACTAAGGAGGTTAAATTCAAATGATTAATTCAGAAGATATTGATAAAGTATATGAAATGCTAAAAATATTGGCTCGTGGAAAATCATTAACACATACAGAACTTATAAGTTCTGCGACAGCACTCGTTAAAACTTTATTAAATGGAGAGAAAGTTTCTCAAAATATTATTGACAATATTGTCGATCAATATGAAGAAAATGTTTCTATCAAATCATATCTGCCAGATGTTTTAGTGGATTTTGAAAATGATCCTGAATGGTTTCACAAGATGAAATCTGACCCAAATCAGAAACATGAATTTTTTCAAAGATACAAAAATTATTTAAGACATAATGATTTTGCTGAAGATAGCATAGATAAAATTGAGTATAATAGCGAAAAAATCCTTTCATATTGTGCAAATCCATTTAATTCAACAGATATAAAAGCTAGAAAGAAAAAGGGTTTAGTTGTTGGTGATGTTCAGTCAGGCAAAACCGCCAATTATTTAGGATTGATTAATATGGCTAGCGACTATGGTTATAGTGTTATAGTGGTTTTAGCTGGCATGACAGAATCTTTAAGAAAACAAACGCAAAATAGAATAGATGAAGGATATATAGGAGCAAAAAGCAGCAGCATTGGAAGTGAATTGATTGAATATGTCGGAGTTGGAGAGCAAGAAATAAGAAAAAATCATTATGCAATTCCTCTTACAAATACAGATTACGATTTTTCCACTAAAGTCAAATCAGCTATTAATGCAACGCGAGGAGACTACAATAAACCACAGATTTTAGTTATTAAGAAAAACAAAAAAACACTTGAAAATGTAAAAGAATGGATAAAACCTGGACATAACAATATTCAAGGTAAAAGTATTTTGATTATTGATGACGAAGCTGATAATGCATCTGTAAATACAAAAAAATCCGGTGAAGATCCTTCAACAATAAATGGTTTAATCAGAGATATATTTAACAACTTTACAATTGCATCATATGTTGGATATACTGCAACCCCATATGCGAATATTTTTATTACTCCTGATGATGAAACAACTGACCTTGATTTGTTTCCTAGTGATTTTATTATACAGCTTAATTCACCTGATAATTATTTTGGTGGAAACAAAGTTTTTGGCGTGACTAAAGATAAATTCATAAGAATAATTGATGAAAATGAACCAAATTTTTTAGATGTTTATCATAAAAAAGATGATCCGTATTATGGATTATCAGCCTCATTAAAGGAAGCAATACAAGTTTTTTTAATAAATAATGTGCTAAGATCTTTAAGAGGTGGAAAGCAAATAAAAAAACACAGAACGATGATGATAAATATATCAAGATTTAATGATATGCAAAATAGTATAAAATTTTATGTAAGCGAATATGTCGAAAAACTTAAAACTATTCTAGAACAAACGAGCTATATGCCTCTAGAAAAATTTATCAGAAATGATGAAATGTTGGCACTGTACAATCTTTATAAAAATGATAATTACTATGCTGAATTCAGAAATGTTTATGATTGGAGCAAGATACAAGAACTTTTATATAATGAAATCAACCAATTTAATGTGGTTATAATAAATAACAAAATTAAAGAAAAAGAACGTTTTAATTATAGTGATTATGAGGAAACAGGTGCGAGAGTTATAACAATTGGTGGATTTGTGTTATCAAGAGGTTTAACCCTTGAAGGTTTGATGGTTAGTTATTTTAGTAGAAGTGGCTCTGCTTATGATACAATGTTACAAATGTGTCGTTGGTTTGGCTATCGTCCTGGTTATGAGAATTTATGTAGAATATATATGTCAAAAATTAGTTTGTTAAATTTCAACACGGTTATTGATGCTACAGAAGATTTAAAAACACAATTTAGAGAAATGAATGTTCAAGGTAAAACTCCACGAGACTTTGGATTAATGATAAAGGAATCACCAGATTTACTTGAAACCACAATGCTTGTAACTAGTAGAAATAAATATGGATCTTCTCAAGAAATTATTAAGACTTTAAATTATTCAGCAAAACCAATAGATACATCAAAATTGTATAAAGAAGTATCAAGGAATTATAATAATGAAACGGCAATATTAACACTAATAAACAAATTAAAAAATCAGGGTATCTTTATACAAAAATTGAATAACAGAATCTTATATAAAGATGTGGATAAAAGTTATATAGGATGGTTATTAAAGCACCTTGATCTTCCATTGGAAAATAGAAAATTTGATAAAGAATCACTATGTGATTATATTGAAAATAGTAAAGATTTTTTAAAATGGGATATCGTTTTTGCGACCGGTTCAAGTAAAAATTTAAAATTCAAACTAGATACAATTGAAATTCCAGCCACCAGACGTAGTTTTGAGGTGCGAGAAAAAGAAAATTATATAAGAATATCTGGATCTAACAACAGATTGCTAGAACCAGGAATTTTCAATAGTGGGCTAACAGAAAATCAAATTAAAGAAGTCAAAGAAAATAGTAAAGGATCACCAATTGCCGAAGATTGGCTTAAAGCATCTGGAAGAAATCCACTTTTAGTTATATATCCAGTTCAACTTATTAAAGACAATAATAGTGATAATGATAATGAAGAAAAACAAAATATTTTATCAAAATATGATGGTAAAGTTTTATTTGGTTTTGGACTTGGTTTCCCAAGCAAAACCGGTGAAGTAAAAATTAAATTCAGAGCAAATAAAAGAAAAATTGAAGAATTAACAAAATCTTTCGAGGAGGATGAAGATGATGATTATGAAAATTGATTTTGAAGAAAAATTCAATAGCCTACAAGAAGATTTTTTTGGTAAACAAAAAAAGATATTGGTAAACTCGTCATTAAAGGTATATTATGGTATTACAACTGAAAACCACCTAAGGATATCGTTTATGTCAACGATAGAGCCATTGAAATTGGAATCAACTAAAGAATTAAAAGTTTCCTTAGGGCAAGAAAGTGAAAATGTTTATTGGACATGTTTTGACCTGTTAAATCCTAAGGGAAATAAAGTTTTTTATGCTTTTTGCAATGATTTAGTAGACTCTATTACAGAACAATTTGACGAATCTAAAGCTTTACTCCATTTAAAAAACAGATATCATGCATGGAAGTCAATGTTTAAAAATAAACGGAAAATGTCTCCTGAATCAAATCAAGGATTGTTTGGTGAATTGTATTTTATGAAACACTTTTTGTTTAAATTTTATAATCTAGAAGATGTGATAGACTCTTGGGCTGGACCTAATGGATATAGTAAAGATTTTTCAATAAATAACACATGGTATGAAGTTAAAACAACTTTGTCAACATCAAACACAGTAAAAATTTCTTCAATAGAACAATTATCTTCCACTACTCCTGGGAATTTGGTTGTAATTAAAATTGATAAAATGTCAGAAATGTTTAATGATGGTTGTTCTGATATCTATGATTTATTTAAATCAATAATGTCTGAACTAACTAGTAATGAATCAAAAGAAAAATTTGTAGATAAATTATTAAAATACGGATTTGATATTAATGAAAATTCTAATATTGAAAAATATAAATTTTTTAACTTTAATATTTATAATGTCGATGATAATTTTCCAAGGCTTTTGGAGTCAGATATTAAATATCAGCAAATAGGTAAAGTATCCTACGAATTAATTCTAAATACTCTTGAAAGTTTTAAAAAGGAGATTTAGTATGGATATAAATGAATTTAGAGAATATTACATCAATGAAATAAAAGCCGTTGCCTTAAATAACAACACACACCCTGTTCATGAATTTAATAATGATGTTATTGATATGATGATAAATGATTATAATGTCGTATCACAATTAGATGATTGTTATTTTCAATGGTTAAATGGTAATAAGGCATATAAAAGTATGAAAATTGATGCCGCGTATTTGGAATTACCTACAAATACTTTGAACTGTTTAATTTCTGACTTTAATGAATACGAAATCGAAAATATTAATAATGAATTTATAAATAAAAATTGTCAATACATGTTAAATTTCTTTGAAAATGTTTTAAAAGGATTTTTTAATGGAAGCGAGGAATCTGCCCCATATACAGAGTTAGCCGTAAACATAAGAAGAAATATATCATCTATCAATAAAATACATTTGTTTATTGCTTCAACCAATAAAATAAGTGAAAGGGTTAAAACTATTAACTTACCAAATTATATTTACGAGGGGAAATCTTTTGTTGTTGAACTTGATATTATAGATATTACAAGAATCTATAATACAAGAGCTGAAGGTTTTGAAAAAGAACCTATTGAAATTAATGTATTGGATTTTGGAGAAAAAGGAATCCCATGCATTAAAGCAGAAATAGAAGATGAAAATTATGAAGCATATCTGGCTGTAGTGCCAGGAAAATTTCTTGCCGATATTTATGATAAATATGGAGCAAGATTATTAGAATCAAATGTTAGGTCATTTTTAAATGTAAAAGGGGGTGTTAATAAAGGAATCAGAGGCACTATTTTAAATGAAAGGAATAAATTTTTCACTTACAATAATGGCATTTCAACAACGGCGAAAAATGTAGAATGTAAAAACATTCCAGGAATTGGAAATTGTATAGTAAAGTTTCATGATTTGCAAATTATAAACGGAGGTCAAACAACAGCGTCTTTGGCTTCAGCACGTATTAAAGATGGGGCTGCACTGGATCATATTTATGTTCAGATGAAATTGACCATAATAAAAAACAATGATGCTGAATTTATTAGAAATATATCAAAATATTCAAATAGTCAAAACAAAGTAACATCTGCGGATTTAAATTCAAATCATCCATTTTATACAAGAATGGAAGACTTTTCAAGAAAAATATATGCACCACCTGCTCTTGGGAAAACTTATCAGGAAATATGGTTTTTTGAACGTGCTAGAGGTCAATATGAACAACCAATGATGAAAATGACAAAAGCAAAGCGTGAAGAATATCAACGTGTTAGACCAAAAGATAAAAAATTTACAAAAACAGATTTGGCAAAATATCTTAATAGTGCAGATATGAAACCTTACTATGTGTCATGGGGATCTGAAGTTAATGCAACTAAATTTCAAGAAGATATGGAAAAAATGTGGGATAAAGATAACAGCATTTACAATGAAATTTTTTACAAAGATCTAATTGCTAAAGCAATATTATACAAGACGATTGATAAAATAATTTCTCAATTAGAGTGGTATAAAGAGAATAAAGCATATAAACCACAACTTGTAACTTACACATTTTCAAAATTAGTCTATTTAGCCAAACAACATAATAAAATACTTGACTATAAATATATTTGGGATAAACAATCTATTCCTGATGCATATATAAAAGATATTGAATTAATTGCTCGGCAAGTATTTAATACAATTAATGATCCAAATAGAAGTCAAAGCAATATAAGTTCTTATTGCAAGCAAAAAGCATGTTGGGATAATTGTATTTCAATAAAATCCGACTTATCTGAAAATATGATTTCAACACTTATCGATCCAAATGATAAAAAAGTTGAAGATATACGAGCAAAAAAAGAGCAAAGATTTAATATTTCGTTATCAATTGAAGTTGATGTTTATAATAAAGGTGTTCAATATTGGACTAATTTATTAGAAAAAGGTGTTAATCAAAATCTATTAACTCCACACGAAGAAGATATGTTAAGATTTGCCATTGATTATTGTAAAGGAATAAAAATGGCAACATCAAAACAAGCTAAAGCAATTTGGGATATTAGAACTAAGCTTGGTAACTACGGAGTAATTGTTTAATAAAGAATGTATGACAATAACTCAATAACATAAACACTCAATCATTTTTGATTGAGTGTTTTTTATAATTTTATGCTAAAAC
>ERZ808286.1338-NODE-1338-length-12507-cov-4.794330_pt1 | contig 12507 bp, 8 predicted proteins | sample MGYA00521276_ERZ808286 | MGnify/ENA primary metagenome ERZ808286 (study PRJEB31516, sample SAMN03275607) | gut metagenome | biome: mammalia-associated habitat; material: feces | host: Papio cynocephalus | place: Kenya | collected 2012-08-01 ... | reverse complement strand
CACAAGATCACAGACGTTCTTGGTTCAGACAACAAGTTGGCTAACCTCGACTAATTCTTGTAGTGAGAATATTCAACAAGATAAAATCTCAAATCGAGTAAATAATATGAGCGGGAATTCGAAAGGGTTCCCGCTTTTTTGTGTAGCAATCTCTGTATTGTCAATGAGTTAGCATACTTTAACCCAAAATGTTTGGAACTTATCGAAAATCTTCTTAATTTTGCACCATCAATAGAATGAATGGTAATTTTCTAGTACCACCCGAATATATTATTTGTATAATTGTAAAAGATGATTTAAACCGAAAGGTTGTTGTTTTTCCCTCTGATGTACATAGTCCGAAAGGCCTAGTTACTGAAGATGAAGGTTTAAATGATGCATGGACAATTAGTAAATGATATAAATATATGAAAAAGGTTTTAATGATGGTCATCGCTACAATGATGACAGTAGGATTGGTAAGTTGCAGTGCATCTGACGATGATTTTGGTGGAGATACGACATCTAGTCGTGCCAACATCGTATCGGGGACAGGTTTCTCCTTGCTCAGTTACTCTATGACTGCAGGCTCGGCGGTAAGCGAAGAGTCTAATGGCAATGCTGAGAATAGCGAGAAGTTGGTTTGTAAGATTCTTCCTGGTGGACAATTGATGTTGACCCATAAGAATGTAATCTTCGACGAAGGCACTAACATTAAGTTTGCAACTGAGTTGGTTGGCAATAAGATTATCATCACCGAGACAGGCGATTATGGCAAGTCTGGTAAGTATGGTTATTTCACTCTTGTTGCTAAGGTAGGTACAGTTGAAGATGGTGATTATGTGATCGTCGTTAAGCGAAATGATCACGCTCGCGAGGAGTTTAATATACGTTATGACTCTTCGAAGGCTCATTAAAAATTGAAATGAATAGAAATAGTAAATGATAGTAATGTAATGAAGTAATGTCGCTTAGACGACCAGTCTAGTTTTTAATTTTTATATCATTCAAATATCAAATACCATTCCAACTTTTATCCCTATATATGCCGTTTGGCGGAAGAGCCATTTTATAGGGCTTGTACTGCGTTGATGAGCTGTTCGGCTGTGCAATCCTTCAAGATAACTATGTTTTGTTTGTCCAGCAAGTAGATGGTGGGCATTGCCTTCAGGCTGTAGATGGAGCTTAGGCGATCGTCAGCCACGATTCTCAACATCTTTATGTCGGCAGGAATCTGCTGTTTTTCTAGCCAAGCTGTGATCTTATGGCAGTTCTCGCACTCCGGGTCGTAGAAGTAGATGATTACCTTTTCGTTTTTGTAGTCGCTCAGTTGATGGGCTTTCCCATCGCTTAGCATAAAGGATATGTTGGTGGCTACGGTGCCTGGAAGGTTCTTCTTTGCCGCTTTCAGCTTGAAGTCTATGCGTATTTTCTCAGTTTCATCAAAGCATGGCAATTCCTTCATTTCTTCTAGGAATAGGCTATAGACTTGGTCGTTGCGCATGGGCGACTCGGGGTCTTCGAAATAATGCTCGATAAGATTCTCGAATTTCTCTTTGGCAGGATTCTGATTGCATGCTTCCCCCGTTTTCTGTGCGAATGCCGTGGAAGTGGATGCCTTTGATGAGGATGCCTCTGATGAGGATGCCTTGGGAGAGAAAGCCTTTGATGAGAATGCCTTGGCTGCGAAGGAATGTATGCCTTTCTTGGCGATGTCCTCGTTGAAGCGAGCTAGGATGTCGATGAAGTTGACGAAGCCTTGCTCTGTAACTTCCTCGTTTTTTAGCAGCAGTGTGTCGGCGAAGTCGTAGTTGTCCCAGTAGTGCTCGCTGAGGTAAGCGGCACGTTGCTCCACGCTGTGCAGTGTGTCTGGCAGCGTAGGGTAGGGGAAAGCCTTCTGCGCCTTGGCTGGGGAAAGCGCAAACAGCAAGATTAGGCCTATTATCACGGGGCAGATTCTAAATCTAGTCCTTGTCCTAGTCTTTGGCATCGTCCTTGTCCTAGCCGTTGTCCTAGTCTTTGGCATCGTTCTTGTCGTTGCCTTAGTCACTGTCTTTATTGTTGTCTTTGTTACTGTTTCCATCACTGCTAATCTATTTATGGTTACAGTTATCTATCAGCTAAATGACTAGATAACTAGTTGCAAATGTACGAAAAAAAAATGAAAGTTCCAAGTCTCTTGCCTAAAACTTTGCTCTTGACAGGAGATGGCAGGAAAAAGTCGTGGAACCATAGAAGGTGAGTCACCTCGGCAACTATCGTTCCAACGACCAGTCTAGTTTTGTTTTCGCATCTTTTTGTCTAATAGTAAATGATAATAATGTTTTATGAATTCTAAGCTTTATTCCTTGTTTTTATTTCTTTACCTTGATACAACGGATTGCACCTGTTGCATCCCAAGCTCCCACATTCATGGTGAATACACCATTGTAAGTCCATGATTTTCTAAAACTGGTGTTAGAGAACAGGGTTTTACAGTAAGTGTCCTTTATCAGCTCGGGGTTAATCAAGTACATCACAGATAGTTCTCTTTGGTTGGGAACTCTCCATTTCTTGTCGCCGCTTTCGCTGTAGTTGCCGTAGCATTTCACGGTGCCTTCCACTACTTGCTTTTGGGTATTCCAGACAGTTTCTTCGTACCATCTGTTGTTTTGGCTAACCCAAACTTTATAGGTCTGACTCTTGTCCACGTAGGTGTTGTTCGCTATTGTGAATGTCTTGGCAGGCTTGTTGCCTGCGGAACGTTCAGTATGCGAGTTCAGCTCTCCTTGTTCGCCTGTCACATTGAGTGCATTTTCATCCACTTTGTCGAGACTGACTTGGCGGGTTGTTAAGCTCCAAGTATAATACTTGTCCGGAGTTTGGTCATATCCCTCGTCGTTTGATTTCAGATTTCGTAAACAGCGAACCAATGTTGGAGGATAAGTTGTATTGCCGGAATGATAGTGGTTGGTTGCCATGCCCTCCTCAGAGAAGTAGGTGTTTTGTCCATTCGTAGAACTATAGTACAGCATACGGTCGGATTCACCTTTCAGTGTAGAGGTCAACTTATTGAAGAGTTTAGCCTCAGTGCTCATGATTTCCTCGCCTATCCAGATTCCCACATATTGGTCTATGGTAGGTGCATACCAGCGAATCTCGTCGTTGCTAATTTTGCCATCTCCGTTTAAGTCTCTGTTTCTAGACATGCAAGCCTTAATTAATGACTTGTTCTTTTGGATGGTTGCCCAACTGTCAGAAGATGTGATGTCCTTCATCATATTGTTTCGACCATTCCATTTGTCTGTGCCAGAGGTTCCATATTTGCTTCCACCACCGTTTGCCGTAAAGTTCTTGCCTTTCTCGTCGTTGATGGTTTCGCATCCATAAGCTACGATTTTGTTGGCCTGGCTTCTGTCGTAGAAGGTTTGGATGTTATGCTGTGTCAAACCATATTGCGCCTTGGCATAGACGCTTCGCCCGTCTGTGCTCGTCTCCACCGCATTGGCGACGTAGAAAGCTCGCTTATCCACATTGTTTACGTATTTGTTCCATGCAAGATTACTGTAGTAGTTCTCGCTGACGAAGCAGGTGGCATCGATGTATTTTCCCTTTTGGGAGTCGCTCCCTGTCCAGAAGCTATTGATGTCGGCGTTGTTGTACAGATATTTCAGGAACTCCTCGATGCTGTACAGATTGGCTTGATGTTTTGTGCCGGGGTAGCTGCACGCCTCGCCTCGGTTATCGTTCTCGCTGCTGTAACTGCTGGTGCTCTTGTCTCTGTCGCATTTGATGGCAAACTGAATCCAACTGGTGTCAACTCCGTTGAGGCTGCCTGTGGTTTGTACTCCCACGTTCATGGCATCCGTATGATTGCCCAGAGCATAGACCTGATAGTAGTAGCCCAGACCTGCTTTCTTTAAATTCAGAATGTCTTGTTGATAGAAGCGCATCACCATGTATTCGTAGTGGCTGTCTAGCATCAGGTTCTTGCCCATATTGCCATATTCCAGCACCACGCCCTCGGCACCAGGCTGCTCGTTGCCTTGTTTTTGGGCTTCCACGATGATTTTATCTACGCCCGCCACGGTGATGTTGAAGGTGTATTTGCAGTTTCGCTCCACGTCATAGTTGTTGGGGTTCAGGCTGCAATCGCCCAGGTGAACGAAGTATTTCACGTCTGCACTTCTGCTTACGCCATTCTTGGTTTCCTCGTATTTTCCCTTCAGCACCACGTATGTGCCATACAGAGGGGCATTGGTAAATACTTTCGGGCTGCTTTCGCTGTCGTCCTCTCGTTCGGGCTGAGAGCTTACGATGTGGATGGCATCCTGTAGATTCTCTGGTAGATAGACCTCGAACATTTCCGAGCCGTCGCTTTCCACGTCGTTCACGCCTCGGGTGAGACCCGTGATGTGGCTTACGCTGTTTTCCGAGTCAATCATCTTCCTGGTGTTGCCGTCAGTTTTTCCTATCAGCGAACCGTCGATGGCGATGTTCATGATGTCGTAGGTGGAAAGTTTGAACGAGCGTTGCACGCCCGATTCCTTCAAGGCTTTGATGGTGAACTTCACCTTCGATACGATGCGGCTCAATCGGATACTGTTGTCTCCATTGGCGATTTGTCCTGCTGTGCTGATGTTGACGGCGTTGCCTTGCTTCACTGCACCGCTCATCAAGAAAGCACTCGAAATCTGAATGGTGTTAGGATTGTTGCGCAAAAAAGACAGGGCCTTCAGGTCTTCGAGAGTGAAATCGTAGTCGCCAGCTTGTGCCTTGCTCTCATCGAGATGGATAGGCAACTTGCCGTTCTCTATGCTGCCCGAACTTGTGCTTACAGGATAGAGACCCGTCTGGATGTTAGCCACGGCATAGATGTAGGCTTCGCCCGCCCGAGTCTTGATGCCGTTGATGGCGGCTTTGTGGTTTTCGTTCGTCTCTTGGTCAAGACCCGATTCGATGTCCTTGTATCCCTTGAGGTTGCCGTTGCCATCAAACACGTAGATATAGAGATTGTCTAAATGACGCTCCTCTGCCTCTGTGGCGCGAGTGTTGACCACGATGTCTCTAGGGGAAACATCAGAATAGGTCAACGAAATCGTAACATCTTTCCCCTCTTCCGTGTTGTTGCCCAGGAATGTGTCTTCCGAGCAGCCGCATAACAAGAGAGTTGTTGCGATGAGCGTGTATGCTGTTTTTATTAATTTCTTCATTTTCTGGTTCCTCCAATGTTTTTTGTTTTAGGGATTTACCCTATTGCTTTATCGTTGATCGAATGTGATGCTTAATCAAAAGTGATGTTGGTGGCATCCTTTTCGTTCCAGCTTGCCACATAGTAGTTGAGCGTGATATCCACCTGCGATTCGCCAGAGAAGTAGCCATATACTACCAGCTCGTGGTTGCGATAGGCATTTTTCACTTCGAAGTCCATCGACTTTTCTGCTCCGCTCTTGCTGGTCTTGTAGTATATCTTGCCACTTATCGGCTGATTGGTCTCCCGCTGATAGCTGCGATAGCTTTCCTTCACTGCTTGGCTGAGGCGGGTCATGTAGGCTTGTGCCGTCTCTGCGCTTTGGCGGATATATTCAGTGGGATTGCCCACGGCGTTGATGTTGGCAGTGGCGATGCCCCCGAATGCCCACTTCTCATGGAGGTAAGACATTCCGTCGAAATTACCCGTCAGCCCTTCTGTGGATTTCTTCTCGTCGGTAGTGGCAGTCGGGAAGACCGAGCTGGTGGTGGAAAGCACGTTTTCGTTTACCTCTATCTTGGTTATTTCCACGTCTTGCGTGTCCTTCGCGTCCTTTCTTGCGAAGAAGAAGTGGAGCTTGGAGACAGCTCTTACCAGTGGTATGCTCACGGGATTGGCGGCTGCCGCAGTCTCAGAGTCCGAGATTTTGTCTGCCACATTGATGTTTGTCACGATGCGTGAGATGGGCAGGCCCTCGGTAGGCACGGTGGTGGTTTGTGCCGCTCCGTCCTGGATGCCGAAGTTGCTGCTCGTGGTGTTGCTGATTACTGCTTCCTCCAGTTGTTGCCGAGTCATCGTGTTGCAGTCGCTTCCGTTCAGCACTCCGATGCTCTCGGCGTTGAGCAAGATGTAGAGGTCGATGTTCTGCAGGTTCTCGGCATACTTGCGCAGAATCTTCATGCTTATCCGATGGGAGCCTTTCTCGTTGAGTCCCGTCTCCGACTTAAATCCGATGGGCGTTGCGTCTTTTGTGCTGCCAGTCTTGAAAGCCCAGACACGGATGCTGTATATCTTCTCCTCCTCTTCGGGCGAGGGTGAGGTCTCGTCTTGTCCGAGCGATGCGTTCGAATTGGTCGAGCTGTTGGCTCGGGCTTGTGCAGTTGGGGTTGACACGTTCAGGTTGATATATGTGTCGCTCTTCCCAGCTATGTTGTCGTCCATGTGATTGCCGTCGGTCATACACGAGGTGAATAGCAGGCTGAGCAGCAGTATGGGGGTAAGAGCTGCCATCCTCTTCACGATGAGGCTGAACCGATTCGCATGGCGTTTATTGATTGCGAAATCGAACATAACTTGTTTCTCCTATCTTTTACTTATACTTTTACTTATACTTATGCTTTTTTTACTGTCTTCTGAAGGTCTTATTTCAGTTCTGCTTCCTGCAGGTTCAGCACCCAGCCGTTCACCTTAATCTTGGCATCCATGTTGTAGCTGGAGCCAGGGCTAGGCACGTAGAACACCAGGGTGTAGTGGTCTTGTCGGTCCAGGTATTCCTGGTCTTCCCATCCCTTGTCGGCGCGTTCGCCGCAGAGGGCGAGGAACCAAGGCAGCGAGTGGTTGAAGATGACCTTGCCGTTGCGTTTGTCGGTAATCACGATGCGCTTGTCGTCGTATTCCTTGCTGTCTGTGCTTCGGGTGATGGCATCGTCCTTGCGCTCGAACATTCTGGAGGAGGAGAGGTCATATACCAAAGCCTTGTCTATGTCCTCGCCTTCCACCTCTGTGTTTCCGTTGGTGTTCACCACCAGTTTCTCGGCGTATGGCATGTAGGTGATAGGCTTGTTTTGCACCACTCCGTTCTCATCCTTCGCCTTGTCGCCCTTGTAGTCGAGTAGGGCGGCGGAGCCTTTGATGAGCACTTCGAAGTTTTCCGCCTCGAATCCCTGCTGGTCGTTGTCGTATGGCAGCATCACGATGCGATAGGTCTTGGTGCATTTCATCAGGCTCAGTTCGCCGGAAGTGTCCTTGGTGCCATTGAAGTTGAGCGAGGTTTGGGCGGTGTAGAGGGCAGTGAACTTCTTGTTGTTCACGGAAGCCTCTCCGTCTTTCTTTCCCATTTCCTCCTGTAGGTCGTCGATGGTCGAAACGCCCGGGGTTAGCTGGGTGAAGCTGAACTCCATCTCGTCTTCTCCGTCCGCCCTGCTGGCAGAGGGCTGCTTGTCGCGCGCCAGGCAGACGAAGGTGTATTTGCCTTCCTGTAGATCGGTGATGTCCATGCTGTGCCCCGTCTCGAATTTCTCAGCCGACTGGGTATAGGTATCGAAATACTTTCCATTTTTGTCGAACACATAGACATTGAGGTTTTTCACTTCCTGCGAGAAAGCGTCGGCGTTCTCGATGTTGTATGTATAGTCGAACTTGAGCGACACCTTTGGGGCAGGGCAAGTCGTCAAATCGTCTTTCATGCATGATGAAAGCGAGGAGAGTGCGATGGCAGAGATACAAACCACTTTGCAACCGTTTTTGATGATGGAATGTTTCATATCGTTTGAATTTTTATGGTTTCTTTTACTTATACTTTCTTGTAATTGCTTGCATTTATCCAATGCTAATATGTATTTTATATATATATTGTGTGCCTCTTAGGGCTAGGAGCAGGAATGTGTTTGCTTCCTAGTTTTCCTTCGGCATCCTTGTTGCCTTGTTGGGTGGTGCTGCAATGCTGCACGATGAAGGCTCGATGGCCTTGTGGCTCTCACTGTCTGGCTAGAACAGTCTGCCTGTCTGTGCGAGACAGTCTGCCTGTCCTCGGCAGATAGTCTCTGGTGGGTCCCGACGTGTGTTTCTGCAAAAGGCAAAGCCTTTTTTGACAGCACACCGCACTGAATGTGGCGTAGTGTGCAGAACGTCAGGATGTTAACTGGTGTGCGGCCTATTTCTCGTTTTTTGTAATCTCTCGGAGGAGAGTTGCCTCCGAGAGATTGAGTGTAAAGATTGTATCAAGTGCTTGCTCGGGGAGCAAGAGTTACTTGATGGGGTGGGATGTGGGAAAATCCCATTTCTTTTCAGCTTCGCTTATTGCGTTAGCTGGCGATTACTGCAAGTTTACATCTTGAGTGTTGAGAACCCAAGGGTTAACAGAAACTGTTACGTCGAGGTAGAACAATGCAGTCTTGTCTGGAGTACCGTTAGGAACCTGAGCACCTACGTTGTAAACATTGTTAACTTTCAACTGGTAAACGGTATTACGTTGGATGGCATTATCGTAGCCAATGAAGTTGTCCTTGATGACTGTAGAGTAGTAAGTCTTACCTTTATTAAACACCTCGATATCATACTTTTGGCGGAATGCTGCAATTTTTGCTTCAGGGTCTGTTGTGTCATCCTTTGCAGCTTTCAATTCTGCTATAAGTTCTGCATCAGTCTTACCTTCAAAGAGACCTTCTACATCGTTGTAAGCTTTGCGGATTTCAGCGAAGCTATTGTAAATCTTGTTGTTGTAACGATAGAATGTACCATCTGCGAAGTCTGCTGGGTTCGTGAACTTTGAGTCGTCGAGTGTAACTTTGTACTCGAAGTACATTGTTGTAGGATTAAGTTCTGAATTGTTCTCGAATACATAATTCTTATCATGATTTTCATCTGTTATCTCATAGAAGAGTTTGTCGCCTTTGAATGTATATTTATCGCCGAAGTCCTTTTTAGGTTGCCAATAAGCAAAATCTGAAATATCAGTAGGGAGTAGGAGATCTTTATTATCATTCCAATGTTGCATAATGTAACTCGTGTTTGCCAAGTTAGCAATAGCGTATTTTGTCATTTTGATACTCTTAACCTTATTCTTTGCATCTTTCATTGCTGAAATTTCAGCAACTCCAACAGATGTAGAAGGACTTTCGAGTTCTGCAATAACATCACTCTTCTCTTGTGTAGGTCGGTCGATACGAGCAGTGATACGCTCAATCTTGATAGGTGCAACCGCATTGTTGTATTTCACCTCTGCAGGCGTTTCTATCTTTTTGTTTTCATCCTTGAATACAACAGTGTATCCATGTCCGTCAATGCCTGTAACAATGTCATTTCCCTTGTCGTTCTGATTGAACATTGCAAAGTTATTAGGATCGGCAAGCTTATTGACAAACTTTTCTGTTGCTTGGAATGTCGTATTTTTCCAAGGTGTTGGAGCCTCTTGGGTATTAGCTAAGAAATAAACCTTATAGGTAGTGCCAGCTACAACATCTTCAACTTCAATTTGGAGTTGAGTTTTACCAGTCTGTTTGTCTTCAAATTTGATATTCTTAAACTCGTCCTCAGAGATGCGTTTTGACCAAACCTTCTCATTGTTACTATCCACAAGATAGAAAGTACCGCTAGTGATAGCAGACTCATCTGCTGTTGCTGGAGCCTCATTACTCTGAGCAGTTCTCGTCCCATTGCTAGTAGGAGTCTGAATAGCCAAAGTCATGTAGAAACCATCCACCTGTGAGTTACCGCCACTGGCGCCCCCACCCAAATCATTATCGCTGCTGCAGCTGCTGAATGACAACGCTGCTGCTGAAACTAAGCTCATGACGAGCAAATTAATCTTCTTCATAATCTTTTACTTATTAAAGAGTTAAACAATATGTTATTACTTACTTCTATTCTCCTTACTCATACGCCTTGTTGAGTTTGTCGAGGTTCTCCTGCGCTCCCTTCAATCCGCCATCCACAGCCTTCTGGAAATACTGCTTGGCGGTGTCGTAATCCTCGTTGAGCACTGCCAGACAACCGTAGGCATTATCCACCTCGGCACCCTTGCCAGCCTTCTTGAGATACTTCTCGGCACTCACCTTGTCGCCTCTGTCGATGGCGGCGAGGGCTGCGTTCAGATTGGCGAGCTTGTCCTCGGGAAACATCCTTGCTGCCGTGTCGAACACGTTGTTGTATTCCTCGCTTCCCTTGGGATAACTGTTTGCCACCATATACATCTCCTGCAAGGAGAGCTTCTGCGGACGGGTGTTCATCACTCGGCGAGCCTCCTCCAGGTTGAATGCCTTCACGTCGTATTCGATGGTGTAGTCGGTGCGGCGCAAGCTAGGCCAAACCTTATCCACTAGGAATCGGAAGGCTTCTCCTGCCTTGGCTGCCAATGCTCGCTCCTTCTCGTCAGGACTCATGCTGCTGCCGATAATCTTCAGGGCAGCTTCCTTCTGAGGTATGTCGTGGCTCTGGATGTACTCCAGCGTTCCCTCCCAGTCCTCGGCGGTGGAGCTTACCTTGAAGAGCTTTGGGGCTATGCTGTAAGTCTTCTGCAGGTATTGCTGTAGGGCTTGGGTACGGTTGCGTGAGAGCTTGTCGTTGTTGGCATAGCTGCCGTCTGGCGAAGCGTAGCCGTGCAGGATGATTCGGGTGATGGTTACGTCGGGGTCATCCTTCACCAGTTCGATGGTCTTTTGGATGGTTGCCAGCTCGCCGCTGTTGTTGTCCAGGTCGCCTACGATGTCCCACTTGTTGATGCGGAAATTCAGTCTCGCCGTTCCGTTCTCCTGTCTCATCTTCACAGCCTCCGCCTTCGGTTGCTGGTAAGCTTGGTAGAGCTGTTGTGGCGTTACCAATGCCTCTCCTTGAGGGGTGAGGATGTTCTCGGCGAGCAATTGCTGATTGCATCCGCAGGCATCGTGGCTGATGGCAAACTTCGAGTTCTTCATCCAGCTCTGATAAGGAGTGGAGTAGGAGTACCGCAGGGTTTGTGGCTCCTTGTTCTCACGCTTGGCTACGATGAGCGGATTGGGCGTAGCCGTCTTCTTGGTGCGCTGATAGTAGATGTATCTCTTCCTGCCCATTACCTCGACGGAAGGGAGCATCAGCGTGTCGTCGCCGTTGTAGATGATGGGCGTGTAGATGAGACCCTTGTTGCTCGCCAGTTTTACCTGGTCCAGGTTCAGGTCCATATAGACGTTCACCTTGTCACCTTTCTTCTTGATTTCCTTGTTGAGGATTTTCATTTCCTTGGATGCCTTGTCTGCTACGGCTCCTTTGGCTTGTTTTTGTGCGATGGTCTGCTCCTGTGCGATGGCCTGCTCTTGTGCGATGGCTTGCTCCTGTGCCACGGCAGTGGCGCAAAACAGGAGGCTGAGGCCGACGGCTCCAAGTGCGCTGCCTAGGGGCTGATATGTATTTGTAATCTTCTTCATAATCTTCTTCGTTTGCTTATTATTAATAATGTGATTTAGAAGACATACACCAGGTTGAGTGCCGCCTTGGTGGGACCTACATAGTGATGAGGCTTGTCGCTCTCCAACTTCTCGCCACACTGTGCGCATTCAAACTTGTCGGACTTGGAATACACGTATCCCACGCCAATCTCAGCCTCGAAGTTCCAGTGCTTCGATAGTGCCCATGTGTAGCCGTATGCCACACCGGCGCCCACGAACCATCCTTCGTATCTATAGTCTTTCAGTTGGGAGAAATCGGTGCCGAGGAACTTGAAGTCAAGGTCCACGTTACCTATGTTATGAGAGCCTCCCAGGGCATGGAAGCCGATGAAGGAACCCATCATCTTGTTGCAGAACCAGTACCTGGCCTCTGGCTGTACGAGCCAGTGTTGCCATTTCTTGTTCTTGGAGAATGTCCAAGGATTGTAGTTTCCCGACACATCCAATGTCCATTTGGGCGAAAGTCCGAATTCCAATCCTAGGTTCATGGTGCTTGTCGCATCATAGAGGAGGTTGGTCTTCAGCGCCACCTTCTGGGCAATGGCTGGGCAGACGAAACTGCCTACAGCCAGTAGCGCAATTAAAATTCGTTTGTTCATACTTCAAATCTTTTTAATCAATTCGGAATGAAGTGAGGCGTTGCGAAAAACCCCATCATCATCTTTTACTTATACTATTTTCATCATCTTTAGCTTTTGCTATTTACATCATCTTTAGCTTTTGCTATTTACATCATCTTATGCTATTTACATCATCTTTTCTTCCTTCTTTATCATTTACTCATTGTTGTTCTCTTGTTGCGCTTGTGCACTTGGGAGTTCGACAGTAAGTTCTGTTTAAATGATAGCGTACCTTTGTTCTTACGGCTGCAAAATTATAGGATTTCTGCTTTCGATGCAATAAAAAGTACCCTGAAAAATACTGAAAACCTTCATTTTCCATAGCAATTAGACATCAAAAAACACTGAAGTGGACACTTTTATCATAGATTTCATATCATTTTTCTCGTTTTCTCGGATTTTTCTCGTACTTTTGCATAAGAAAGGCTGCACTCGACAATTAGAAAGCAAGCTTTCATTGTGCTCGTTTGCACTTTCTTTGCATAAGAAAGGCTGCACTCGACAATTAGAAAGCAAGCTTTCATTGTGCTCGTTTGCACTT
>ERZ808286.1334-NODE-1334-length-12530-cov-3.879038_pt1 | contig 12530 bp, 15 predicted proteins | sample MGYA00521276_ERZ808286 | MGnify/ENA primary metagenome ERZ808286 (study PRJEB31516, sample SAMN03275607) | gut metagenome | biome: mammalia-associated habitat; material: feces | host: Papio cynocephalus | place: Kenya | collected 2012-08-01 ... | reverse complement strand
GGAAGATTGCAAAGAATGATACATTGATCGTTGGCCCCACACCAGATGTATTTCGGCAGATTGGATTTAATGCACTGCCAGTCACAATCAATCAGACCCATGTGGACTATGCGCTCAATGGGACGAAGAATGAGGAACACCACATCGGGGAATCCATGTTGAAGCAGCTGCCGCGCGCAATGCAAACGCCGGTTGCGGTCATTGCGTCTGAGACACAGGGAAAATCCAGCGTTGTCGCGCTGCTGCCGTTCATCAAGGATGCGAAAACCGTAATTATTCCGGTGTACGTTGACGGTTTCGGACGGCAGAACTCTGTCGTGATCGACAGCAATGCAATCACCAGTATTTACGGTCGAAAAAATGCAATCACAAAACTGCTTACAAACGCAATCGAGGCACACAACAACGGCGAAACGACACTGTTTTATCTGGATAAGACAAAAGCCACTGCTCTTTATCAGGTGGCAAGGGTCACAATGCCCAAGATGCCTGACGCGAACAATGGCTTTGTTGCAAGTATACGCGATGCGGACTCAAACGTCAAGCCGAAACTGCAAAATGTAACAGAATCGCAACAATTTAAACGCTGGTTCGGCGATTGGCAGAACCATCCGGAGCGCGCAAGCAAGGTAGTCAATGCGGATGGAACGCCGAAGACTGTGTATCATGGAACCAATGCGGCGTTCAACACCTTCCAACAGGAAAACGGCGTGTATTTCTTCTCGGAAAGCCGCGACTATGCGGAGAGCATGGCGGAAGAACGAGGCGGTACGCGCGTGGTGGAGGCATATCTGAACATCCGGAATCCGCTTTACGTCCGGATGCAGGAGGGGAGTTTTACAGACCCGACGCAGGAAGCGCGTTATATCCGGCAGGCAAAGTCGGAAGGGCACGACGGCGTGGTGTTCACATTGAACAGCGGGAATGAACTGGTAGACGATACTTTTTATGCGGCATTTGCACCGGAGCAGATCAAGAGCGCGACGGACAACGTCGGGACGTTTGACAGAAATAACCCGGATATTCGGTACGCTTCGGCACAGCAGCGGTTCCGGGATGCGCTGCCGGAGCGGGCGGCGGAATATGTGGCGCGGACGGAAAACGCGCTGGTGCGGCGGCTGGCGGACAACCTGAGCGTGCCGGAGGCGGCGAAGCGAGAGACGCTGCGGCCCATTGCCGACGAGATCATCTATGACGTGCTGCGCGGCGGAGAGATGGACAGCCAGAAGCTGAACCAGCTCTTTGAACAGGCATGGGACGCCGGGCGCGAGGCCGACACGGAATACTATGAGCAGTACAAGGATGTGCGCGAAAAAATCCGCACACAGAAGCTCTTTCTCTCGGCGAAAGACCGGGCAGACATTGCGGACTTCAACCTGTTCCGCAAGCAGACGTTCGGGACGCTGCGCTTCTCCGGCGAGGGGCTGCCGGTAGACATGTTCTATCAGGAGATGCGGGACATGGCGCCGGAGCTGTTCCCGGCGAGCATCACCGCGCCGAGCGACCAACTGATCCAGCTCTACGAGGTGGCGCGGTCCATCCGGAAGAGCGAGAAGACGCTGAACGAGGCGTTCGGCGCGCAGGCGGAGAGCTTCAAGACATGGGCGCGAAATGACTTCGACGAATCCGTACAGCGGCTGGCCGAGGGCATCCGCATTGCGAAACGCTATCAGGAAGCGCAGGAGCGCAGGAAGGAGAAGCTCGGCGTGCCGCAGACGGCGGAAGAGGCCATGGAGCTTGCGAAGGAGGTCAAGGCCGAGAAGAAGAAATTCCAGAAGGTGCAGAGCAAGTATCTTCTGACGGACGCTGACCAGAAGGTCGTGAACATGCTGCTGCGCGGCGACACCACGCCGGAGGCCGTGCAGGGCCGGGAGAATGCGGAAGCGATCCTGAAAACCTACGAGGCCAAGGCGGACTACGATCTGCTGGCGCTGCGGCTGAAAGCGTGGAACAACACGCGCAAGCAGGGATTGCGCGATCAGGCGGAGGACGCGCTGAACGCGGCGGAAGCCGAGAAGTGGGTCGACAAGGGGAGCGGACTTGCGTATATGCGCGAGACCATGGAACGGAACATCCGGGACATTGCCAAAAAAGGCAAGGTCGCGGATGAGAAGGCCGAGGCGTTCAACAACGCGTATTTCTACCCGGTACACAAGAACGAGAGCGACCGGAAGAACTACGTCGTCGGCTTGCAGGACAGAATCCGCGCACTCGATCTCAGCCGGAAGGTAGAAAACGGGAATCTGGTTTCGGAAAGCTACGCTGTACAGTGGCTGGGAGAAGCAGAATTCAACCGGGAGTATCTGGCGGAGCATCCGCGTGTGAAGCAGCGCGGCGGATTCAGCTATGCGGAATGGAACGCGGCAATTCAAAAGTTCCACGAGGAGAACCCGAAGCTGGACTACGCGAAGATCGAAAACGCGGTGCGGGTGTTCCGCAGCGTCTACGATCAGCTTTTTGAGGACATGAACCGCGTGCGGATGGAAAACGGCTATGAGCCGGTGGACTACATGCAGGGGTATTTTCCACACTTCCAGGAGAACGACCAGGACGGCAGCCTGCTGACACGATTCGGGCGGCATCTCGGCATTACGGACGAGGTCACGCCGCTGCCCGCGACGATCAACGGCCTGACGCAGACGTTCCGTCCGGGCATCCGGTATATGGCGAACATCCAGCAGCGCCTTGGATATGCGACGGCATACGACGCATTGCAAGGATTTGACCGGTACATTGAGGTTGCATCGGATGTCATCTGCCACACGGGCGACATCCAGCGGCTCCGGGCGCTGGCCACGCAGATCCGATACCGCGCGAGCGACGAGGGCGTGCGGAAGCAGATCGACAAAATCCTGCAAGACCCGACGCTGACACCGGACAAAGCAAACGACGAGGTAGTGAAGCTGATGGAGAATGCGAGGTTTGCCCTTTCAAACTTCGTGGCGGAGCTGGACGAATACACGAATCTGCTTGCCGGGAAGAAGTCGCGGCTTGACAGAAAAATGGAGGCGATGTGTAACCGAAAAATTTACAATGTTGCGAAGGCGTTTGAATCCCGCGTGGGCGCAAACATGGTGGCTGCGAACATCGGATCGGCGCTGACCAACTTCATCCCGATCACGCAGGCGTGGAGTCAGGTATCGTCGGTCGATATGCTGCAAGGCATGTGGCAGACGCTGCGAAACTACAAGACGGCGGATGGACTGGACGCGGCCTCGACCTTCATCCACAACCGCAGCGGCTATGGGCGACTCGCCATGTCGACGATGGACAAGGTTTCGAAAAAGGCCGGATTTTTGATGGAGGCCGTCGACGGGTTTACGACCGGAAGCGTCGTCCGGGCGCGGTATCTGCAAAACCTCCGGCTCGGCATGAGCGAGGTGAACGCGATGCAGGAGGCCGACCAGTTCGCAGCGGGCATTATGGCAGACCGCAGCAAAGGCTCAACGCCGACGCTCTACTCGTCCAGAGACCCGATCATCAAGCTCTTTACGCAGTTCCAGCTCGAGGTCAACAACGAGCTGAGCTGGATCTTCAAGGACATGATCCCGCAGGAGCGGAAGAAAGGCGTGGCGCAGCTGGCAAAGGCGCTTTTCAAGTTCCTGATCGGCGCATGGCTTTACAACGAGGTCTATGAAGCCATCGTGGGCAGACGCGCAGCGCTCGACCCGCTGGACATCCTGAATGACAGCGTGGGAGATTTCACCGGGTATCAGCTGCCGAACACGGTGCAGTCGGCGCTCTCCGGTCGGTGGGACTTCACGAAGGAGAAGCCGGGCACGTATCAGGCCATCAAGAACCTCGGCGGAAATCTCATCAGCGAGCTGCCGGGCACGCAGATGCTTACGGCGCTCGGACTGGATGAGAAGTGGGGGTTGGAGATCGACAGCGGACGTATTGCGGTTTCGTCTGCCATTCCGAACTTCGGGAACATCGAGAAGGCGCTGCTCGCCAGCAACGAGGACATGGCCCCGAAGAAGAAGGTGCAGACGGTGGTGAACGAGCTTGCAAACCCGGCGGCCTATCTGGCGCTGCCGTTCGGCGGCGGGCAGATCAAGAAGATGGCGCAGGGTGCGCAGGCCGTCGTGCAGGGCGGCAGCTACAAGGCGGACAACGAAGGGCGCGACATTCTGCAATACCCGGTCTACAACGACAACCCGAAAGACCTTGCAAAGAATCTGGCGCAGGCGCTGCTGTTCGGCAAGTCGGCAACGGAGGAGGCACAGGGATGGGTCGAGAGCGGATTCAGGAATCTGAGCGCGAAGGAGACGGCGGCCTATCAGGAGATGACCGCAGCCGGAGCGGATCAGCGGGACAGCTACACCTTCGTCGGCGCGATGAAGAAGCTGGATGGCAAGGAGGCCAAGCTCACGATGCTGTTTGCCTACGACCTGCCGGAGGAAGGGAAGACGGCGTATTATTACAATGCGCTGGCCGACGACACGGAGCGCGGGAAGATGGACGCGCTGGCGGAGCAGGGCGTTTCCCACTCAGACTACGTCTCGTTCCGGAAGGCGTACTTCGGCGCATACGGGACGCAGAGCGTATCGCAGGAGCGGGTGAACGCGGTGCTGGACAAGCTCGATCTGCCGAAGGCAAAGAAGGCGGCCATCTGGCGCAGCTGCAATAAGGACTGGAAGGAAGAAAACAATCCGTACAAGTAACAAAAGACCGGAGCGGGGAACCGCTCCGGTTTTTTACTGGGCTTTCTTCAATTCAGCGATCTGTTCGCTGTGCAGCTTGATGACGGATTTCAGGAAGCTGACCTCTTCTTCCAGCTCTTCCATGCGGCTTTTCGGGGCGAGCGTTTCGAGCAGCGTCTGCTGGCCTTCGGCAAGAAGGTTGAGCTTCGGGGTGATCTCGCTCTCGACGATGACGCGCATGAGCTCGGCAATGTCCTTACGGTCTTGTGCATCCAACATATCATGATCCTCCTGTCCGAGATAGGAACAGTATAACGCGCGGGAGGCGGAATCGTCAAGGGCAATGTTGGCAATGGCGGAAAACGGTCACGATTGGTCTTTTCCGACACGCTGGACGGAGCGGGATGAACTACTGGGCCTTTTTCAGTTCGGCGATCTGTTCGCTGTGCAGCTTGATGACGGATTTCAGGAAGCTTACTTCTTCCAGCTCTTCCACACGGCTTTTCGGGGCGAGCGTTTCGAGCAGCGTCTGCTGGCCTTCGGCAAGAAGATCGAACTTCGGCATGATCGAAGATTCAATGAGGACGCGCGTGGCGGCGGCGGTCTCCCGAAGAATTTCTTTCTTCTGGGTCTCCATTGCATCTATCATGCGAGCGGTCATTGTATCCATCATGCGAGAGGTCTGTGTGTCGAGTAAATTTTGAATGAGCTGCAAGTCTTTTTCATCCAGCATGGGGCACTCCTCCTGTTCGAGATAAGAACAGTATAGCGCATGGGAGCGGGGAACGTCAAGGGTTTGCGTGGGGTGAATCTGGGCGCGGAAGCTGTTACACTGGGGAAAAGGGGTGATGAAATGGGAATTCCGATTCCGGGGGCCTATGCAAGCCCGAGAATTTCGAACGGTGTGCTGTGCTGGTACGCCGGGGACACGTTCGAGATTGCAATTCAGATCGATCTGGAAGACCAGGACGGCGAGCACGTGGAGATCACGGCGGCAGACTGCGTGCGGATCACGTTCTATGATGAGACGCGGGAAACGGTTCACACGGAGACATTCAGCAAAATCGCGGGAAACACGGTGACACTCACCGTGGACACGGAAGTCAGTGCAAAGTTTCCGAGGGGGCTGTACAGCTATGACATTGCATTTCTGCACGGGAACCGGACGACGCTGGCACGGGATAACAGAATCAGAGTGGAGTGAGGTGGGAGAATGAAAATTGAGATTCCGGAGCAGATTCAGGTCAGGCTGAGCGGGACGATCTCGCGCGGGGTGAAAGCCGTGGAGGTCGACGAAGCGGGACACCTGATCTTCACGCTGACGGACGGGAGCACGCAGGACCTCGGCAGCGTCATCGGGCCGAAGGGCGACAAAGGCGACACCGGCGACAAGGGCGAGAAGGGCGCTGCCGGCCCGCAGGGCCCGAAGGGCGACACCGGCGCGACAGGTGCGCAGGGAGAACCGGGAAAAGGGTTTTCCATCCTGGGATATTTCGCAACGGCCACAGCGCTGAACGCCGCAAAGCAGGCGACGGCGCAGCCGGGGGACGCCTATGGCGTGGGCACGGAAGCACCGTATGACGTCTACATTTTCGATGGGCAGACCGACACATTCGTGAACAACGGAAAATTGCAGGGTGCGAAGGGAGACAAGGGCGACACCGGTGCGCAGGGCGAGAAAGGTGAAACGGGGGCGCAGGGGCCAAAGGGCGATACCGGCGCGACGGGTCCGCAGGGCCCGAAAGGCGAGACCGGCCCGCAGGGGCCGAAGGGCGATACCGGAGCAACCGGGCCGCAGGGGCCGGCCGGGACGGTGGACGACACGGGGCTGATGCAGGAAACCGAATACGACCCGACCGGAAAGGTCAAGGCGGCGGGAGGGATTCCCGGTTATGTCACCGCTGCATACGCGGAGGTGACGCTTACGTCTTCCGGATGGAGCGGAAAAACGTATTCCCTGGAATCGGAATATGCAAGCTTCAATTACGACATTACGGTCGGCGTGGCGCCGGGCGCAACGGTCGCTCAGTACGACGCATTTTCCAAAGCGAAGATCTGCGGGAATGCGGTCAGAAATGCCCTGACGGCGCTGGGGACGGTTCCTACAGTCGATATTCCGGTCATTGTAAAGGCGGTGAGGAAATGAGCGTGGAAGTCATGAGCGGCGGCGGGAGCGCCAATCTGCAAAGCAAATCTGTTCTTCCGTCTTCGCTCCCCTATACTGCAAGGCCGGACAGCGGCTATGACGGGTTTTCCAGCTTTACGGTGCAGAAGGATTCGAACCTGATTCCGGAGAACGTCGTGAGCGGGAAAACGATCTACGGCGTAGCCGGAACGGCAAGAACTCCGGTCACAGCGATCTACACGGGGGAAGGAACCGGGGGAAACTCGCTTCGGGTGTTCCAGGCAATCGGGAAGATCGTGGAATTAAAAGGCTGTTACGGCATTGTACTGCTGGCGATCGAGAGCAACAAAGTTGCCTCGAAACCGACACAGGCCGGAATGATTTTCAGTCACATCGCCGAGGGCGGGGTTACAATCACAAAGGATACGGTTCAGACACCGTATGGGAGCACGACGTGGCTTTCCAACACGAATGTGTTCGACGTCAGCCTCGGATATGGGATTGGATTCAAATTCACCGGGACTGCGCTGAATACGCTGGAAGTGAGTTCAAGCCTGTTTTCGTTTGAATCCGGGAAGATGTACTGCGTCTATGCTTATGGATACAGTTAAGGGGGCGAGTATGCTGCAAATCATGCAGGGCGACCAGTACGCCATTGTATTTACTGGGACGCAGAACGGCGAAGCGCTCGATCTTGACAAAATCGAACTCATTGAGTTCATCGTCGGCAAGCTGCGCAAGGTCTATCCCGGCGAGGTCACGACGGACGCGGACGGAAACTTCCTGTTCCCGCTGACGCAGGAAGAGACGTTCGGGTTCAAGGGTGCGGCGCAGCCGGTACAGATCCGCGTGAAGTTTACCGGGACGCTGGAACCGGTCATCATCGGCACGAGCGCCGGGAATGTCCGCGTGGAGGATTCCATCAGCAAGGTGGTGCTGTGATGGCGATCCGGTTTGACATCCGCGGGGGAAGCGCCATCCGGTTCGATGTCAAAGGCAGCGGCAGCACGTCCTTTCATCTGGGCAATGTGAAGGTCATCGACCGGGGCGGCGGGGAGGCGTACACGGGCGACTATACCGTCACGCCGAAGGTGTACGAGCAGACGGTGCTTCCGACAAAGGCAAAGACGATGCGGGACGATGTGACGGTGAAGAAGATCCCGCAGTATGCAGTATCCAATGAATCCGGGGGCGTGACCCTGATTCTTGGCGACGAATATATGCAAGGAGTGTGAAACATGGCAAACCAGTATGTAAACAAATTTATTCTCGGAACAGAAGTGAAGTTCGACCTGACGCAGGACGACATCACGGCGGATAAGCTGGCTGCGGGCATCAAGGCGCACGACAAGTCCGGCGCACCGATCGTCGGAACGAACACCTTCGACGCGGATACCAGCGACGCGACGGCGGCTGCGGCGGAGATCCTGAAGGACAAAACGGCGTATGTGGCCGGCAGCAAGGTAACGGGCACCATGCCGAACAACGGCGCGAAGACGCTGGACATTACGGACAAGAGCAAGTCGGTCGCGATCCCGATGGGCTTCCATGACGGCGGCGGCAAGGCGCAGATCGCGGCGGCAGAGGCCGCGAAGCTGATTCCGGCGAACATCCGTGAGGGCATCACGGTGCTTGGCGTGGTGGGCACGATGTCCGGCAGCGAGGGCATGCTGCCGCAGGCGAAGACGGTGACGCCGGACTTTACCGAGCAGGAAATCCTTCCGGACAGCGATTACAACTGCCTGTCTTCGGTGACGGTGAAAGAGATCCCTGTGACGTACACGGACAACGACGCCGGCGGGCAGACGCTGAAAGTGGGTGCCTGAGATGGCGGTCAACAAGGTGGAGATCAACGGCGAGATGAAGCTTGACCTGACCGGGGATACCGTCACACCGGAGACGCTGCTTTCCGGGGCGACGGCGCACAATGCCGCCGGAGTGCAGATCACAGGCAGCGCGGAACCGGGCGCAAAGCGCTTTCTGGTGACGCTGACGACACCTGACTATGATGGCGGGTATTATGATGAAGACGTAACGGCGGATAAGCGGTTTGCAGAGATCCTTGCGGCGTATCAGAACGGCGAGATCGTGCAGGCGAAGTGGAATGGCTGGATTCTGGATTTAGTGGACATCGGAAGTGATTACGCACAATTTGCAGCGAGTGCCGGCGGAGCAGACGAGCAGACGGACTTGCATACTGTGATGGCGTACTGTGCGGGGGATATCGCAGATTACTGGGAGATCGGAGACTGGACTAACACCATTCCGAAGGCTTCCACAATCGCGCCGAAAGCGCCGGGAACGGCGGCTGCCGGAACATCGATTGAGTTTGCCAGAGGCGATCATGTGCATCCGAGCGACGATACGAAGCAGGCCAAGATCAATGTTCTCGGAATCTTTAAAGGCTACGGGAACGGCAGCGTGGTAAGAGCGAGTCCGGGCACGGACTATATCAGTCCGGCGAATCTGGATACGAGATTGCACCGGACGACGAATGTCCATGCGGCGGACACGAATTATACGACGCTGATGGCGCGGGGAGAAAGCCTGAATGCGGCAGAGGTGACGCCCGCGGTGAATGGTGCCATTGCTTGGGTTTATGCGTAAAAAAGCCGCCCCGGATGGGGCGGCTGGTGAGGGATCAAAGGGCGTTTAATCTTGCAGTCAGGCCGTCTTGCAGAACTTGCGAGCAGTTAATACCACGTTTGTCGGCAAGCGCGGCCATCCATGCAGGAAGCGAGACGTTTTTGCGAACGGCACGGGTATCTGTTAAAGCACGATATGCGATGGTATCAACCTGAATGACGGAAAATATGCTTTTGGGTTCATGTTCCAGAGCGTCCTGCGGTGTGGCTGCCGGAATCGCAATGCCTTCATCTTCGGCAACGACAAGCCAGCCGGATGCGGCGTCCGTAATCTGCTCAATGGCGTCATGCAGGTCTTTTCCGGTGGTAATGCAGCCGGGAAGGTCAGGCACACGTGCGAAATATTTGCTGTGATCTTCATTCGGGACAAACATTGCAGAATACAGGTATTTCATTATGGTTCCCTCCGTTCGTTTTTCTTGATTTCGGAGACGATATAGCGAAGATCGCTTTCGTCAAAATCGTGCCGCTTTAATGGAATGATACAGCCGGTGCGCTGGCAGTAGTATATGTCGTGATTCGCGCCATGTCGTTTGAAATCATAACCGCCGTTGTTGAGTTCTACGATGGCCTTATCTCGTGGTTTCATCGTCGCTCCCCTCCTCGCATCTTGTATCATACACAAAATTACACAAAAGTCAAGCGAATTTCGAAAGAAGGTGATTCTATGGGTCAAAAGACATTGATTGGTGGGACGGCGTATGAGATCAAGGCCGGAAAGTGCCTCATCGGCGGGACGGCGTATGCCATTCAAAAGGGGCGGATACTGGTGGACGGGACGGGGTATGACATTGCGCTGGTGAGCGGAACGCCGCTCTCGGCGCTTCCGGTCGGAAGCACGGCGAAAATCGCAGTAAATGGCACACTTCGGGATTTCCTTATTGTGAATCAGGGGATTCCGCAGAACAGCTCATTGTATGATGATAGCTGCAACGGGACATGGCTGCTGATGAAGGATTGCTATGAAAATCGTCAGTGGCACGGCCAGACATACAATAGTTATGGAAACAGCGATATCCATTCGTACCTCAATGGTACGTTTCTTTCACTGATTGATTCGGACGTTAAGAGCATAATCAAACAGGTGAAGATTCCGTACCGCGCTGATGCAGGCTACCATACGACTATCAGCTCCGGGGCCAGCGGCCTGTCTGCGAAGATCTTCCTGCTGTCCGGCGTTGAGGTGGGGCTTGGAGGCGCAAGTTATCTGCCATATGACGGTGCAAAGCTGAGCTACTTCAATGCGAGCACAGGAAAAGATACAAAACGCATTGCGTATCTGAATGGTACTGCGTCTACCTGGTATCTTCGCACACCGTACTGCGATGGTACTTATAGCTATTGGCAGACAATCGCTGCGGAAACGGACGGGAGCTGGTGGCATTATGTCTGTACCAGCTCGCTCGGCATCCGTCCGGCTTTTGTGCTTCCGTCCGAGACGCTGGTTGCTGATGATGGAACAATAGTGATTTGAAAGGAGAAGAGCGATGACATATGTAAAAATTGGCGGGACGGAATATCCCGCGGCGATCAACGGGAAGCTGGCCGACCGGGAATGGGATGGCCGGGACAGCAAGGCAGTGACGCTGACGATGGGCTACAGTGAGGCTGCGGCGCTGTTTGTAAATGGCGCGGCGTGGAGCATCGTGCAGCGGGAAAGCGTGCCGGTACTGGATGAAAACGGCCAGCCGACCGGCGAGACGACCGAGCAGGTCTCGGAATTTGACAATTCGGATTACTCGGTGGCCGGAAGCATCACGGACAACCGGGACGGCACGGTGACGTGTAAGATGGGCAGGCCGACGGAGATGGAAACGCTGCGGGCAGAGAAAGCCGACGCAGAGCTGGCGGCGAAGATTTTACTCGGGGAGGCGGAATGATGAACTATGTGGAACGGGCGAGGGCGCTGCGGCCCTACATTGTGAAAGCAAGCGCCGGGCTGACGGATGCGGATGCGCTTGAGGCGGTGGAGCTGTTCCCAGTGTGGAACGCGGGGACAGAGTATGCCGCTGACGAACGGATTCAGTATGGCGGCGTGCTCTATCGCGTGGTGCAGGCGCACACGTCGCAGGCGGGTTGGGAACCGGACAAGACACCGGCGCTGTTTACGGTCATCGACGAGCAGCACGCAGGAACAAAAGAAGACCCCATTCCGGCGGCAAAGGGGATGGAGTACACCTACGGGCTTTATTACACCGACCCGGAGGACGGCAAGCTCTACCTCTGCGAGCGGACGGGCGAGGCCGCGGGCGGCAAGGTGACACTTCAGTTCCTGCCCCATGAGCTGGTGGGACTGTACTTCACAGAGGCGTAAATAAAAAATCCGCCGTTTCGGCGGAAATTGACAAGGCGCTGCGTTCATGCTATGATGGATGTGCCCCGAAAGGGGTGGGGCGCTGTAACAACGGCAGGCGGTTAGCACTTCCCTTGAAGGGAGGTGGTGCGCATGGTTACATATGCTGAGCTGATTCAGATCGGTATTTTGATCGTGAGCATTTGCAATCTGGTCGTCCAGATTTGCAAAAAGAAATGACCGCCCCGGCCAAGGTGTGCGGTCAATTCTTTTGACATAGCATATTAGGCTAACCGCTTGTCGCAGCGCCCTTTTCTATTTCCATTATAGCCGAACGTGCCGCTTTGTCAAGTATGACAGGGCGGCATTTTTTGATGCCGGGAAAGGAAAATGAGATGGACGACGGAATTCAGGCGGCAATTGCTTCGATCGACGCGCGGTGCAAGAGCAACACGCATCGGATCGACGATCTGGAAGCAGACAACAAGGCGCTGCATCAGCTGGCGACCTCGGTAGAGGTGCTGGCGACGAAGCAGGAGACAATCGAGGCCAATGTGACCGAGATCAAGGAGGACGTAAAGTCGCTGAAATCGCTGCCTGCGGGGCGCTGGGAGGCGCTGATCAAGGCAATTGTGACGGCGATCGTGGCCGGGCTGGTGGGCTTCGCACTGGCCCATGCGGGCATCGGATGAGGCGCATCCGGAAAAGCCGTCTGACGAAAGGGAAGATGGCGCGGCAGCTGGTGTATTTCTGTATCTGGGTGCTGTTCGGCGTGCTGCTCTGGGCGGCGGCAGTCAAGACGGCGGCGCTGGCGACGGGCCGGG
>ERZ808286.1332-NODE-1332-length-12540-cov-3.159632_pt1 | contig 12540 bp, 16 predicted proteins | sample MGYA00521276_ERZ808286 | MGnify/ENA primary metagenome ERZ808286 (study PRJEB31516, sample SAMN03275607) | gut metagenome | biome: mammalia-associated habitat; material: feces | host: Papio cynocephalus | place: Kenya | collected 2012-08-01 ... | reverse complement strand
TAGCAGTATCAGTTACTATTTCTTCGGCAACTTCTTCTAAACCTTCTCCAGTAGCTTTACCTAAAAGTCCTAAAGAATGATACTTTAAATCTTCACTAAAATTATCAAAAAGATTTTTAATTTTAGTAGAAGCATTATTAATAATCTATAAGTAACGTTTTGCGGCATTATTCTACACTTCTGGATTATTAATAATTCCATTTGTTAATATGTAACGTAATCCCTTACTACCATCATCTCCAACTAATTCTCTTTTAATAGCTTGTCTAGCAGCTTTAACACTTTCAGCAGTAGCTTCATCAAAAAATACTTCTCCTAAGTGCGCATACTTATCAACAGCGAACATACCTAAAGAACTACCAAGGGCAATCGCAGCAGCTTCTTGTCTTGTTGCACCTCTCTAAACAGCATCATTATATACATCAGAATTAGAAATAATAGCCATGTAAATTAATGATGCATCGCGGCCCAGCTAAGACTACTCTACCATTGCTTTTTCAGCAGCAGGAACAAATTTCTTTATACAAGCCTTACCTAATGCACTTTCCATCCACTAAGCAGGATTTCCAGCCTGGGTCACCCATTCCGGCTGTACGGCTTTAGATAGATATAAAGCCTATGCATTTTTATAGGCATCTTCGATTAAATTTTGATTACCTCTTAACTTATTAAAGGCCTATGCTATAGTTTTTTGCTATCCCCACTATAAAGCAACATCTGCCACTAAGTTACCAAAGTTTTCAAACGCAAACGTATGTTCTTTAGCATACTAAGAAGTTCCTGAAGAAAATTTATTACCCATAGCGGCTATAGTATTCATCCATTCCGGGGTATTATCCGAGCCTAATAATGCAGTACTTATATTATAAAGCATTGGCATAGACTTAGCCATTTCTTTAGCTACAATCAATGTTGAGTAAGCAGTCCCTACAGGTCCTCCTATAAACATAGGTATTAAAGAAACTACGTTCTTTGCGATTGTGCCTGAAATAGATTTCTCTATATCATCAGAATCAAAGAAATCATATTTATTAATAGTAGTTCCTTCTTTTGTTAAGTTATCTAAAGAAGATAACACTTCTTTACCAATAGGTGAACGTCCATTTAAAGTTTCATAATAGTAAGTCCCATTAGAATTTAATTTATATTCCCCTTTCTGATGTTTTCTACCATACTAATCAATTTCATCCTAATCATAGGTAGCTAATACTAATGGATCAGAGAATAAAGATTTAAGCCAGCTTAGTCCAAAATCAGTTTTTCCATTAAACAATGCTTTATCTTGTGGAGTATAATCCTCAAATTTTCCAGTTTTGGTATTAAATATCTATTGAGATTGTGCTATTTCAGCTTTACTAAGTTCTGGGTCACTCCAAATATTTACTCCTTCAATACCTATCTATTGTCTATCAGGATTATTATAACTTTTATATATATTTAAATTATCTCTTTTAACTTTAGATTTAGGAGTTCTTCTTATATCGAAAACATCATATTCTAATCCATCTGTAGTAGTGTTTGTTCGGAAATCCTAAAATTTAGATAATGCCTAATTATAGAAATTATCAAATAACTTCTAAGAAAAATGTCCTTGTTCATCTTTAAAGGCATCATTATTTTTAATAAAGTCAGATTTTAAGTACTTATCTTTAGACAACATCTATGTATTAGAAGTTGACATATCTGCAATGTTCTAAAAATCAGATACAGTAAAATCTGGATTATTTAAATTCGCGACAATCCAATCATTTTCCATTTAATATATCAGAACTTGTTGATTTTGCATTATTCATCTTATTAAATTCCTAATATTTTCTTTCTAAATCATTTGCTTCGTCCTAATCCAATCCACTATTCTATAAAGCAGAATTAAGGTTATTTGTAATAGGTATATAAATTGCTGCTTTATATGTATCAGTAAACCAACCAGAAACTTCAAATTTACTAGCACCTTTACTTTTATTAGAATTAATAGCATCATTAATTAACTATTCTTCTTCCTCAGTAAAATTCTTTTTCTTTATAAATTTGGAATTTTTAGCATCTACTATATCTTTATTAGTATAACCTTCTGTTATTATAAAAGCCCCACAGGTCTAAGGATTTGCTGCTCCATTAGGAAGGATATAAGAATTTAATCTATATTTATTAATAATTGCAGTTATATGCTACTTGTCTGCTTTACTACCAAGCAATTTAATATCATTCATGGCATTATTAAAATCATCTAATACATTTAAATTTACAGAGCCGTCCGCATTTTTTGGTAAGTTAGCCCTAACACACCCCGAATTAAGATAAGCTATGTTATTTAATTGCTACATAGTTATTTTCTAATCACCAAAGGTAATAGCGTGAAGATTAGTGGTAATACGCTAAATTCCAGATTTAGCTAACATATCGGCCATAGAAGTGTTTATAATAGGCTCCTGATTCTTTTCATTAGGTATTAAATTAAAGAAAGACCCTCTTACACTTAACTAAATACCATCTCCTCTATCTATAGTAATTGGGGCATTATCAGAAGCACCCTATGTAGTTAATAGATTAGTTAAAAAACTTGCTTTTTCATCAGTAGTATCTTTGTTATTACCTGCATTGCTCTATTTAGATTGAGTTTTATATGTAGGCCCCCCAACTAAAGACCAATCTGTAGTCATAGAATCAGTTAATCCAGCAGCTACAGCTTCATACATTAACTATTTCACTTCTTCCTCGGTACCATGAGGAGTTTTAAGTTTAATTAATGCTCTCTAACTATCAGATAACTATCTATAAAGCCAATTCATAGCATGCTATGCTTGTTGAAACTAATTAGTACTCTTTTCATTATGTTTATACAAATCTTCAAGAGTAGGGTCAATCTTTCCAGACTAACCCTATAGTATTTCTTTAATAGTGTTTAAACTATTAATAACTGTTCCCGAAGGGGAGCTAGCGTATAGGGTACTATCCTAGGTACTATTGCCTAAATTAGCAGTAATAGCCTTGATTGTTGATACTATTTCTTTCATACTAGAACTACTATTAACTGTGTTAAGAATCTAATTATTATTTGCCATAGCAGGAGTATTAGCTCTTAACCACAATAAATCCTAATTAGTAATAGGAATGTATTCTGAGTTCTTTTTAATTTCCTCTGGCCTTAATAATTTAAAATTATTCTTATCATGTACATTTACACAATATACATATCCATTAGAAGTAATAGCTGCTTCATTTAAACTATCTTTATCCTTAGCTATATCTAATGCTTTATCATACTAACTTTTATTAAAAGATAAATTAGAGAGCATATTTAAGGCAGTTAAATATTTAGTAGCCATAGATTGTGAAGAGTTAGCATCCCATTCAGATAACGGTCCTTGAAATAAAGGAGCAATCTATTTCATAGCTAGTTCCTAGTCACTAGGTAATCCTTTTAACATCTCCTATATCATCTTCAGCGCATCTTTTACTGTAAGTTCTCCAGTTCCACTAGAAGTAGCTTCTTTAGCTGCCTGCTCTATAAGAGAAGGATTTCTCTTATCAGATACTATTACTGGAGTATAAGAAAGAAAGGGCGGAATTATACCGCCCGTTTGGTATTTAAATATCATATCTTCTTTTTCTTTTTCTTTTTAGTTTCCTATATTCTTGCTATAGCTCTTTCAGCTCTATCTGCAAAATCCTTAGTAGTTTTATAAAATCTATCAGCATCTTTAGAAGCTGCACGAAGATAAGCAGTTTCAAGTTTACCACCTTCTTTAGCTAAAATATTAGTTGGCTACCATGTTACTTTATAAGGAGTATAGAACTATGAATTTGGAATATTAAAGTATTGTTTTAATTCTTGATTCTAGTAGTCTGTAGCGGCTTTAGAAACTTTTAAATAAGATTGCTTTTCAGCTTCAGTTAAAGAAGTGGTAGATCTTAATCCATTAACAACCTAATCCCAAACATTAACATCCTACTAAGTAAGGCCAAATTTAGTATATGTATCTGGATTAAGCATATTATGCTTAGTTTGTTCTTTAATGTCTGCTTTGGCAAATTCATCAGTCCTAGCTTTTCTAAGATTATAATCAGTAAGAGCTTGCTACTACAATTCTTGTGCTAAAGTATCCCATACTTGCCCTTTCTATGTTAAATACGCTGCTTCTATATTTCTATTATGTATATTACTCTCGTAAATAGATTTAGCATTATTATTTGCTACTTCCTAAGCGTTTTCTACATTATTTTTAGCCTACTACCAAGCAGCTTCAGCAGATTGTCTAGCTACCTAATCACTTTGTTGCATTCCAGCTTGATAATACTAAGCTCCTTTAAGATTAGCTTCTAATCTCTAAGCGGCATTAAGATTTGCATCAGAAGTAACTGGTTGAGAAGCCAGGTTTCTTAATTTAGCCCAATTATTATAACCTGTAATTTCTGAATTATAATCAGAATATATATTTCTATGAATACTTACAGGCTACTATAAAAGAGGATAGGTTTTAGAAATGTTAGCTATTTTTCTATTAAGTCTATCCATTAATGTAGCCCTGGGAATGCCATATAGTAAAGTAGGACTTATAAATTTCTTATTTTTAGATAATTCTTCAGTTTTATTATTATTATTATTAATTGTATTGGTATATGTAGATTCTGGTTTTAGTCCAGTTATCTCATAATCAGTCCAATAAACATTATTTTTCCAAGAATTAGTCCCATTTTTAGAAACATTATATTTACTAATATCATTAGGATTTACATAATGTCTTTGTTTATTATCATCAAGATAATAATAACGATTGCCTTTATTTATAAATACATTATGTCTTGCTCCAAGTAAATCATCATTACGCATATAATTTACGTAATCTTTTAAATTAGTAAAAACTTGTGGTGCCCTGCCATAGGGGTCTTTATTATTAGCAGTCCATTTAGTTCTTAAATTGTCATTAGAATCAAAGAATCGGGCTTGTGAATCAGTAGGTAAATTAGCATCAACTGCTCTAGCCCAGGCCTTACCTACTTCAGTAAAATTTCCGTTAGAATCTAGTAGCTAATTAGTGAAATTTTTATAATAATCCTAGTTCTATATAGCCTAAACTTGCTATCTATTATATCCATTTACAGTTTTATAACGACCTGTACCTATGCCAGTTTGATTAGATGTCCACTAGTCACCTACAACATTATTATCTAATGAATGTAAGGTAGAAGTATCTAGACTGTATTTATAATTGGCTGGATCAAATTCTTGTATTCCTGTACGCCAATCAGTCTTAATACCAGCCTGCGCTTTAATTATACCTCCTTGCTTATATCTAAGACCATATTTATTGACTATATCTTGCCAATTTCTTACTACCTAAGTACCATTATTATCAAATATAATCTATCGACCATTATTACCAGAAGATAGCATACCTCTAAGTTTATTATATTCAGGTGTTAATGCTCTCAGTTGCTTTAGCCAACCCTAAGTATACTAAGTATAAAAATCTTCATCTGTAGAATTACCTGCTTGTCTACTAGCTCTAGCCTCTTTAATAGCTTCGTTGTATCTTGCTTTTGTTTTCTAATAAAGAGAATTGGGAGCTGAATTAGTAACTGCTTCCTATCTTGCGGCATTTACCTATCTATCAACAAATCTAGTTTCTGGGTCTTTTGTTAAATTTCTACGTTTGGTAGGCTTTCCTAATTTTACCTATGTAGTAGTATTACCGTAGGGCTACAACCATCCTCTAATCCCTTCTTTATTACTCCATACATTACCTTGTTTATCTGAATAAACATCGTATATTTGTGTTTTCTTTGAATTAAAAGTAACAGGACTTTGCCAACCTTTATCGGCAGTTCTAAACCATCTAAAATGAGGAAGTACTCCTACTTTATTTACTTGGTCTAAATCATAATTTTTTAGTTTGTTATATTTTTTAATTACATCTAAAATTCCCTAGTTATCCTTGGAATTTCTAATTGTTTTAGCATCATTGTCTTTAAAAATAAACGTTTTAGATTCTCCCGTAGTTTTATTAGTCATCCTTACGCCTACACGATTAGGAATCTATGTATTAATATTTTCTGAAATTCTACGTTTAGCTACGTTATGTCCAGTAGTTATTAACTAAATTCCCTAAACCATATTCTAATAGTCTTGAACTGATAATTTAGCCCCAGGAGTTATTATTTTTTTAAAAGAACTAATTATTTCTGGAGTATTACCTATTGAAGATATTGTTCCTAAAGCTCCTAATATTCTAGGAATATATCTTATAAGAGTTTTACTTATCTTTCCTATTTTAGAAGTTGTTCCTACTCCAGGGATTAACCCTAAAGTATCCATTCCTAAACTCTTAGCAGTATTCCAAAGAATATTTCCTGTTGAATCAGTGCCATCTGCTAAATCTGCCCCCATATTAGTTAAAGTAGAACCATAGCCTAATACTGCACTAGCGGCAGTTCCATATCCAGGGATATAAGAAGTACCCATAGAAGCTAAGTCAGCACCTATAGCTGCCAATCTAGCCTTATCTGTATTTGTAAACTCTGTATTATCAACAGCCTTTTGCTATTGTATAGTTTTATTATTAGCTTTAGCTCTTATAGGAAGAAGAGTATTATAGTCCATAGCTTCCTTTTCCTATTTAGAAATAAGTTTTACTCCTAACTCCGCTTTAGTTATGGCTTCTTTATACAACTCTGAATATGGTTTGGAATAGTAAGTATATAATTTATTGTTTTTACCAAACATTAAATATAAATATTCCCCATGAGCATTTTTTGAATTTTTTAATCTATAGATTTCATTTCCTTTTTTATCGGATACCTTATCAAAATTTTTAGACCACCAGTACTATCCATTCTTATTCCTTTTATCTAGATAAGGCTTAAAATAGGCAAGCACTTCACCATAATTTTTCAAAGTAAATTTCTATCCATACTAATTATGTAGATTTACTGCTTGCGGACTAAACAAATCAGAATGAGTTTTAAAATTATTCAGCCATTTATTTAAATTTTTCAGTGCTAACTATACATTACTATCTTTATCAGGATATATACTTTTTCGAGCATTTACCATCCCATTACCAAATACTTGATCAGAAGTATATTTACGTTTAGTAGCATCAGCCCATTCTGGATGCTTAGCTAGCATGGCTTGCCATTTAGCATCATTTTCTTGCTATATCCAAGCATCTTGTATAGCAGTCTCTTCTTGTTGATAGTCTTTTCTTAGCTATTTTATAATTGATTCTCTTAAATTTGGATGGGCTTGATACATTGCATACAACTAAGCAGCATTCGCATCTGTCTAAGCTCTTTGCTATAACTAACTAAGTAAATAATCCTTAGTATTTCCCGGAATAGGTTCGGTAGGTTGTTGTGGAATATCTTTAAAAAAGTTAAAACCAAAATATCCATCTACCCAAGAAGCTAATCCCATTTTGGCAGCTTGTGTCATAACATTACGTTTCCAAGTATCACTGCCAACATCAGTAGAACTAAGTAACTCTTTAAGTTTATTTAAATTAGTATTCTATTCTTCAGACAAATTATATTTTTTAGCATATTCATCCATAGAATCTAATGTATTCTTAATTCTATTTGTATATTTTCCTTTCTCATCTAATTTAGCCCAAAAGTCTGGAGTAGTTAATTCATGCTATGGGTCATTTTGAGCTTGCCAATAATCAGCATAAGAAGGAATTTCAGTAGATTTAGTTACTTGCTTATTAATCATTGCATTGCCTATCTACTACAGGTAATTAGCCACTTGTTGTGATGCTTTAAAAGAAGTTAATTTCTATTTATCTTTATCACTTAGCCCTTCTGTATTAGTTATTAAATTACCATTAGCATCTATAAGGTTGGTATTATCATCAGTATTTTTAAGCTAACCTAATTTATCTGTAATAGTACCAAATTCATCTATTGTAAATCTATCAGTATCATTATCTCGCTAGTCAATTAATCCTGATTTTAAGATATTATACTAGTCTTTAAATAAATTCTTCTAAGTATCAGACCATTCTGGATGAGATTCTAAATAAGAACTCACATTATTTTCTATATTAGAGATTAAATCTTTGATATTTAAATCTCTACTTCCGAATTTTATTGTCTATGCCATATAATAAAAATAGGGATATACCTAAATTTAATTAGATATACCCCTTTAAATTGTTTAGTGTAATTAATTAACTCTACGAACCAAACGACCGCCTTTGCGATAGACAGGTTCAGAACCCTGTTCGGGTGTTTGAGCAGGGGCTTGCTCACCTCCACCGCCCATCATTTCGAGAAGCATTTGACAAACTTGGATAGCAATCTAGCAATCCTAATTTTGAACTGCTTGCTGCGCTCCCTAAAGCAATACTGCTTGGGGGTCTTGACCACCCTACTGTGGAACAGTTCCACCTTGCTAAAATTTCTTTACAAATTTCATAATTTAAAATGATTTAGTTAAACGTTTAATTATCTCACTATCAATAATAAACTTTTTGTATAATGAGTAATAATAAATAATGAAGAAATGTTAATTTAAGTAGTTTATTACGATAGAATTATATTAAATCTTATTTTTCAACATATTCTGGTTTACGAGTATCTTGTGCTTTTATTTCTTTAAACATTCGTTTGCCTAATCTCTTACAATACCTATCAAATAATTCTTGATTATCTTTATTGGCTTCTGCTTTTTTAGCCCACTAAATAAGCTACTTAGTAGAGACTCTACTAAAAATACGTTCTCCTGCTTGTAAATTCATCTATGTTGAGCCATCCGAAGCAATCACTTTCATTACATATTTATTAGGATCTTCCGATTCATCAAAGTCAAACTAATCCCCAACTTTAATGCCAGAATTAGCATTTACTTCTAATAAAAACTATATATCTTCAAAAGGCACTAATGTTTCATCTTTAGGCTTAGCAGTGTAAACTTTAGTTACTTCTCCTTCTCCATTTATACCTATCTAATCTAAGGCTATATTAGTATCCTTCATCCAAAACTTCTCTTCTTTCTATGGTTTATCATAAACAAATAACATTCCAGCGTCCTAAGCTAAAAAATCTCTATTTTGTAAACCTTTCTTCTATTCTTCTAGAGTTACTGCAAGTTCTACAGTATATTCTTTATCTCCTATAAGTATATTCTTTTTATCCATTAGCTTTTGAATATGCAAATTTAAGTCGGGAAACAAATCCAGCTTTACTGGCATTAGGTCTTTCAAACTTATTCATAAATACTTTAGTGGCATCTTCAATAGAATTAGTTTTTAATAAAGCCTATAAAGCTGGTTTTTCACTACTATTTAATTCTTCCCATAAAAAATCTAGTTGCTGCTACTTATTAGGATGTCTCCCATATTTACTAAATAATCTTAATTTACGATCTCCTGTCCACTATGCTAAACCATAAGAATTATGCCCGTCTTTAGATAAAGCATCTAAATTACCTCCTCCAGATTCATGCATTAGATTTCCATAAATTCCTAAAGCCTGGTTTCTAGTAAGACCTTTATCCATAAAATAATTAACAATATCTATATCATTAGAAGTTATAGGTTTTGCTGCATCACTATAAGTCCAACCTGTAAATCTAGGCAGTTCCAGCTATTGTATTCTTTCAACGTCTTTAGTTATAGGAATAACCTAACTAGGAATTATATCAGATTCTTCATAGAAAGAAGGAGCTTCTACCTATTTATAAGATAGAAATAAATCATTTAGGTTCATTTATTTTTCCTCCTTTTTCACATTTATCTATAAGGCCAGTATTATCAATAGTATTATGAAGTATTTCTTCCACTAATATTTTTCCTGCTTCCAAAGCTAACTTATCCTATTCTGTTTTACTTGCTTGTTCATATTCTTTCTATAATTCTTCTAATTTAGTGGTAAGTTTTAAATTAAGTATTAACTCATCTCGTTCAATTTCAGCTTGCTATTCTCCTTTATCATCCACTACAGGAATACCTTTAGAAGTTAAGGAATCAGAGTTTTCAATATGATGCTTATGAGCATGTAATGCGCCTTCTGGAATTACATTCTTTTCAGAAGTATCTTCTTTTTTGGGTTCTTCAAGATTTTTAACTACAGTAATTTTAATAGAAACAGCTCCTCCATTTTCATATTTTTTAGGATAGAAATATCTATTGGTAGTTTTATCAAACTAGGCGGAAGCATATTCTTTTCTAAAATCGCTAGCATCATTGGAATTATACCAATCAAACTCATTCTTTAATTCTGGATTTTTTTCTAAAGTTCCTAATTTTAGAAACCATAGATTACCATTAGCATCTGGATTAGGGTTTACGCTCTTCAAATGCTTTGCCCCTTCTTTTAATTCCTAATCAGTAGCAGTTCTCCATGATTCTAATATTTCAAACGGTAGCACTTTATAAGCAGTCTATAAATCATATAATGTATCAATTCTACTAGATGGAACTGTCTTTACCCACTACTCATAAGAAGGTTTTATGTTTCCTCCCTTCTAAAATTTAATAGTTTCAGTTAAAGTAATAACAGGGACAAAAGGTTTAGGCTTTATTCTTCCACCTTTAAGTTTTTTATGTACTTTATTACAAACACTTTTAATTCGTAATTTAGTTCCTTTAGCTGCAATATACATAGCTTGTGGACCACCATTCTAAGATAATTGATATTTCTAATAATTAGCCATACCATCTAAAGCTAATACTCTATTAGCGGTATCAGATATTCTGGAAATAGTATTCATCTATTGCTATGCCTTATCAATTAAATCATTAGCTCTATGTCTAGCTCCGCTACTAAATAATCCATACTTTTTATTAGCTTTAGTTTTAGCATCTTCAAATAATCCTGCTGATGCCTAATAACTTCCACCTACATTAGCCATAGCATCATTATCCATATAGAAATTATTACTTCTTTTAGCTCCAATACTATTAGCTAAACCTATAGGAGTTAATCCTAAAAAGCTACTTCCGAGAATTGCATCAGTAGAAGTCATATTATCAGTATTTACTCCTAAAGCATTTAATCCTTTATTAGCAAATCCCCCTATTTTTAATATATTACCAGCTATAGGATTTACTGTACTAGCCCAATTAGCTATAGAATCATAAGCGGTATTAGCTCCCTACATTAAACTGCCATACTATCCAGAGTAATCTACAGGTATTAACTAACTTAATTGTCCAGCAAGATTTCCTACTTTATTTAAACCATTAGTAAAAGCCTATGTCTTTTTTGCCTTTTCAGCAGTCGAAGAGTTAAGTGAGTTAACCTATTCTCCTACTTTATTATTTATATTTTCAGGTTTTAAATTTCCACTTAAATCAGGAGTAATTAAAGATTTAGTAATACCTTCACTAGGCAAAGCCTACATAGGAGTGATTCCTACAGCAGAAAAAGATGCTAATGTATTAATTGGCATCCACTACTGCTGTAAACGGTGTTTAAAAGGCGTATCAAGCATAACTTGTTTCATATAATGTCTTTATAAAATTAATAATAGCGAGCTAGTCGCCTTTGTATCTAATCTTCACTTTCATAAATTTATCTTTTATAGCTGCTTCTTTTCTTACCCATTCACTAGTATCAACAATATTAGTTTTTAATCCGTAATAAGGGCTATCTTGTGGAATTTGCAGCTAGTCTTCTATATTTTTTGGAATTGGAGAATTATAAATAGCTAAAAGTGGAATATATTTACCATTCTTATCTTTTATCCAAGTAGAGTTTGTAAACTAATTATTATATTCATTTTTATATTTTAATTGTAAAGAATTTATCTATACTAGCCATTTATCTTCCTAATAACGCATATTAGCAGCTATTAATCCTCTACCACCAAAAGTACTATCACTTGTATCTTTCTAGTCTTCTAGAGCCACTGCAGGAGCATGCACCCATATTCTATACTCATCACGATTCCTATATTTAATGATTTCAGCTCCTGATAAATGACTATAATCTCTACCATTATCACTAGTTTTACTTACATAATAATTATATAACTAGTTTAGTGGTTCTTTACGATCATAATATTCATGTACTAAATCTGCAGATTTTCTATTCTACTAAATATCTAAGTTCTAGTAAGTGTTATCATATTTAATATTTGTACCATTATATTGCCAAAGTTGCTTAATAGCTTCCTATCGGTAATACATATTCTTTTTATCTTTAGCAAAATCATATACTTCTCCTATTATTTCATAGTGGAAGGATTCTGGTTTTGCTTTATTAGATATTATTTGCATATTATTAAATATTTTATGTATATCTGGCCTATCTAATACTACAAATTCAAATTCAAATGGATGTTGCTAACCATACCATACAGTTGGTTTTATATCTTCTACTTCGTCAAATATACCTGCCTAACCGTGTTTATAAAAACTAGTAGTTAAGAATTGTGTATTATATTCTGGAACAATAGTTACTGTTTTATAAATTGTCTAGGTTATTATAGACTTATCAGACATTATCCAATTTATCTCCGCTTTAATATTTAAATATCGTACTATAGTATCACTCTTCCAAGGAGTTTTTAGTAATAGGTTAGTTCCATTTTCA
>ERZ808286.1331-NODE-1331-length-12541-cov-3.641599_pt1 | contig 12541 bp, 14 predicted proteins | sample MGYA00521276_ERZ808286 | MGnify/ENA primary metagenome ERZ808286 (study PRJEB31516, sample SAMN03275607) | gut metagenome | biome: mammalia-associated habitat; material: feces | host: Papio cynocephalus | place: Kenya | collected 2012-08-01 ... | reverse complement strand
TTTTGACATATTTTTATATGATTTTTTATTTTTTTATATATGAAACGCACTCATCAATACTTTCCTGTGGTGTTTTCCCTGCAGTATTAATTATAATGCTATCTTTTACTATTTTTAGAGGAGAAACTACCCTGTTTTCATCGGCATAATCTCTTTCTTTTAAATCTTTTAAAACCTGTTCAAAACTTGCTTCTTTCCCCTTTTGCTGTTCAAATCTTCTTCTTGCGCGAACCTCAACTGGGGCTGTTATAAAAAACTTGTAGTCTGCCTTAGGAAGAATCTCTGAGCCGATATCACGCCCTTCCATAACACAATCATTTTCTCTCGCAAACTTTCTTTGCATCTTTCTGAGCTTTGCTCTAAGCTGCGGATATGGAGCTAAAATCGAAGATAGAACGCTAATCTTTTCTTGTCTTAAAAAAGGAGTATAGTCAAAGCCGTTGATATAAGTGTGTTGCACACCGTCAATAAATTTCACATCGAATTTTATACTTTTCACAAAGGCAGACATTTTCTCTTGAGTGTGCTCCCCAAGGGCTCTTTTATCCCACTCACATGCTACAGCCCTATAAAGTGCCCCTGTGTCAAAAACATTTACACCTAACCTCGCCGCAATGCCAACTGCAATTACACTTTTTCCGCTAGCTGCGTGTCCGTCAATGGCTATATTCATTTTCCCCCTCCTTCCATTATGTAGTTTAACACAAAAAGCATTTTTTCGTATATGTTTTTTAAACATTTTTTAATTTAACACAATTTTATCGTTCTGAATAAAATTAAATTATCGGGAGTTTTACCTTAGATCAAGGATATATTAAACAAAACTTAGGCCTTTCCGATAAAAAATATTGCAGTTTTATGTTTTCAATAGCTTTGCAATAAACTTTCCTTTTCAATCAAGGTGCTTTTAGTCAAATGTACCTAAAAGCATATTGCCCTTAATATTTAGAAATATAATCTTATTAAATTAATTCTAGGAGAAACATATAAAAAATAGAAATACATGTAATTTTTTCGCAGAAACTGCTGCGAGCCAACTACCCCTAAATCTATTTTAAGAGGTCCCGCCGGAGAAAGATGGTCCACAGGACCAACAGGCCACCTGGAATTGTTCCAGATTTTAACGTGACGATATACAACCCAAATAGCCAAACTATCACAAATGCCGCACCAATTTCTATGCCCGAAGTTCAACTTAACAGCGAATTTACAATGCAAGACGGCGGACTACTTGTTCCAGCCGCAGGAACATATCTCGTTTCTTTCTCCATAAATAACTCCCCTCAAGCATCGACAGGAGATTTTGTCGCAATAGCACTAAACGGAAATATTGTAGCCTGCTCAAAAAGGCCAATTACAAGTAGCACAAATGTAAGCTGCACATTAACAATATTATTAAACAGAAATGAAGTCTTAACACTAGTCACTAATGTCACAACAGCACACACAATCAACGCAGAAAGCGCTCCAAGTGCAACGCTTGCAGCGACTATCTTAGCATACTAAAATAAAAGCTATTATGTTATGTTTTAATAACATAATAGCTTGTTTTTTATGAAACTTTTTATTAAAGTTTTTTACAGATGTATAGCATATGATTGCTGTATCCTTGCAAATCTTCCCTTTCACAAGTTGACAAGTGATATCTAATCCAAACTTTAAATTCTTCGTCTGTTAAAGCATTTATTTTATCACTTAGATGCTCTGCAATTCCATCTACTGCAATATTTTTTAGATATTTTACATTAAACGTTTTCATCAATTTCTTAAACTCTTTAATGTAGAATGCCGCAAATATTTCTTCCTCTGTGTTTATTATTTTGAAATTATTATCAAAAGCGGTTCCCTGCCCATCAATCAAGTGAGGTCCAAGGGCCCATGAAGCCACGATAGAGTCGCTAGTCAAATATGCAATCATAATAATGCCGTTTGGCTTAGTTACTCGGATTGCTTCACTAATCGCTTGCTTTTGATCTTTTTCAGTATACAAGTGATATAGAGGTCCTAAAACAAGCGTTACATCAAATGTATTATCTTTGAATCTTGAAAGATCCAAGGCGTCGCCCTGCTCAGCTTTAATTTTCATTCCTTTTTTAACGTGAGATTTGAGTATTGAAAGGTTATGTTTAACATACTCAATAGCGTTTACATCATATCCTTTTTCAGCGTAGTATAAAGAATATCTGCCCGTTCCAGCACCTACTTCAAGAATCCTATCCCCTGGCTTTAAATATTTGTCTATGTATGTAGTAGTTGTTATAAACTCTATTTGATGTCTTTTATCCTTTATAAGTCTACTATCCTCATCGCAGTGTTCTGTGTAAAATTCGTTTAACACTTTTTTTCTTTTATCCATATCTTCCCCTCAATTAACTTTTTGTATCAATCCAGTATCTTTCTAAGTTTATATCTCCATTTGCTCTAGTATCTTCATATTTGCCGCCATTTGCAAGAATACATTTTCTTGAAGCAATGTTCGTGTCTTTGCAAGTTATCAGAACCTTTTCAATTCCTAGCTTTTTACATTTTTCTAACCCCAAAGCAAGCATTTTCTTCCCATAGCCTTTGTTTCTCTCTCCTACTGCGATACTATCACCAATATGGCCGCCATGGTTTAGTAGAAACTCAGTTAATTCATGTCTAATTTGTATCATACCGACAAGTTTATTATCGTTTTTTCTCACGCAAATATACTGCGTTGCAGGTACAAATCCACTTGGCAGATTTTTATCTTTTCTCCAGTCATTACACTCTTTCAGCCAAGTGTCAAAATCGCTGTTTCTAAGCGTCCCGCATCCGTCCATGCTGGAGCCAGCATCTAACATATCTTGCTTATACTTTTCAATCTGTTCCCTGTACTTAGCCGATGGCAGTATAAGTTTTAGTTCTTCCATATTCTTCCTCTTAAAGTCAATTAAACAATTTTTAAAATTGCATAAGTTTGGAGCAGGTAGCGGGAATCGGACCCGTGATTAATGCTTGGGAAGCACTCGTTTTACCACTAAACTATACCTGCATGGAGCTGATGGCGGGACTCGGACCCGCGACCTGTTGATTACGAATCAACTGCTCTACCAACTGAGCCACATCAGCGTAAATAGCTAGTGAGTCCTAAAGACTTTTCTAGCTTGTTCACTTACAAATGAGAAATTTTATAACAGTCTTTTCCACTGTCTTACATCCGAGGGACATCTCTTGCATGTTAGCTTATTAACTTAAACGACAACTTTTGATTGTCTTCGTCTTTGTCTATTACCTCTACTTGGACTTTGTCGCCAACTCTAACTATTTCGTAAATATTCTTTTGCTTGTTTTCAGTCGCATTTGAAATATGAAGTAATCCGGTTGCACCATTTTCAAGCTTAATGATCGCACCAAAAGCAAGAAGTTTGATTACTTCTCCCGAGTAAGTTTCGCCTACCACAATTTCTTTGATTGCTTTTTCTCTTGGGCTTTCTTGCAACTGCTTTAATCCTAAAGCGACTTTCTTGTTTTCCCTATCAAGTTCAATAACTTTGAATTGAAGTGTTTCCCCTTCTTTCACAACCTTGTCTGGAGAATCGATTTTCTCATATGAAAGGTTAGATATATGACAGAAACAATCAACGCCGTCTACATCTACAAAAATACCATATGGGAGAATTTTCTTAACCTTTCCAGTTACAACTTTGTTTATGAAAATCGAGTTCCAGAATAGATTTTCGCACTGTTCTCTCACCTGTTCTTGAAGAAGCTTTATGCTCGCAATAATCTTCTTGTTTTCTTTGTCATACTCAGTTACTACAGCTTCAAACTGCTTTCCAATAAGATCCTTTGTGTTATGAATATAATGCGATGAAATTTCAGCCATTGGCACAAATATTTCATACTCTCCCATTTTTGAATGAAGGCCATGCTCACCGCTTGTTGCAACGAAAGAGAATCTGCTCCCTAATTTTAGTTTCTGAGCATTTTGTGTGCCGACAATTAATTCTTGAGCATCTCTTTTAGACGCCTCAATTAATCCTTCTTCGTTTTTTTGTTTTGTAATAACTACTTTAAATCTTTCCCCAATTTTAACATCATTAAAGCTATCAAAATCTGAAACTGGAATGAAAGCGTCATTTTTCCCGCCAATATTGAATATCAATCCGTCTGGTCTTTTTGTTACAACTACTCCGTCAAAGATTTGTCCTTTTTTATAACTCGTAAAAGTCTTGTCAATTTCTTCTAAATTAAATTTATCCATCAGTTTTTCCTCATATTCTCTTTCATAATACCAAATTAAAAGAGATTTGTCAAAAGGAATTACCTCAATTCTTCCATTTTTTCAGCAATGACCTTTGTCGCTTCTTGCAATAGCTCTTCGTTTAGCTTTTTCCCATAAAAATCTTCAAGTTCAAAAGGTTTTCCAATTTTAATTACAGTTTTTCTAAAAGTTTTAGGACGTCTAGAAATCCATACTGGAACAATAGGTGCTTTTGATTTAATAGCAATCATCGCTGTTCCAGTTTTAAGTTCTCCCATGACTGAGATATCTTCGTTTTTATTTCTTGTCCCTTCTGGGAATATTATTAGCTTTTTACCTTTACTGAGAAGCTTCAATGATTTTTTAATAGCTACAATATCTGAGCCTTCTCTGTCCACAGGGATAGCTCCATAACTTTTCAATATCCCACACATAAATTTATTTTTAAAAAGTTCTTTTTTCGCAAGGGTGTATTTCTTCTCATGCAAATGTGCAAGCAGCAAAACAATATCCATATTTGATGTATGGTTCACGGTCAAAATTGCCTTCCCTTTTGGAAGATTTTTTCTTCCAACAATCTTTGTTGGATAACAGATTGACAAAGGGAGCCAAGCTAAAAATCTTGAGATATAAAAGAACATAACTCCTCCTTAAAAATTACTTGAGCAGCTTACTGCCGTCGCAAAAGCTAGTTGCAAATTAAATCCACCTGTAAGTGCATCTATATCCAACACTTCCCCGATAAAATACAGATTTTTCACCAATTTACTTTCCATATTTTTCGGATTAATTTCTTTTGTGTTAACACCACCACTTGTGACAATTGCGCAGTCTAATGGATATAGGCTTTTAAAGCTTAACTTAAATCTTTTGAGATTCTCAATAATTCTAACTCTCTCTTCTATCTTAATACTATTTACTTTTCTATCAGAAGAAATAGAACATACTTTTAGAAAAACATCTACAAGTCCGCTTGGAATCAAATGAGCAATTACATTCGAAATGTTTTTATTTTTGTTTTCTTCAAATTCCCTTAAAAGTCTATTATCAAGTGTTTTTTCATCAAGCGCAGGCTTGAAATCTAAAAGAAGTGAAATATCTTTTGCCCTATTAATTAGGCTTGAAATTGTAAGCACGATCGGACCAGTTATCCCTCTGTCTGTGAACATCATCTCCCCAAATTCTTCAGCACTTTTCCCGTCATATTTCGCTGAGAGTTTAACATTTTTCAAAGATATCCCCTGTAATTCCTTAATAAACTTATCGCTTAGTTCAATTGGACAAAGTGCAGGTCTTGGTTCAATAATAGTGTGTCCCAACATCCTTGCAAGTTTATATCCATCCCCTGTGCTACCTGTTGCACTGTAAGACTTGCCACCTGTTGCAATAATAACTGCATCAAAAGTGTATTTTCCCTTGTCAGTTATAACTAGAAATTCATCTTTTTTGTCAATTGCAACCACCTTTTCGTTATAGACAAAATGAACACCTTGGCAATGTTTTAAAAGTGCCTTAGTTACATCACTCGCCTTATCACTTTCTGGAAACGCACGATTACCTCTCTCAATTTTACTCTTCATCCCCAAATCTTCAAAGAAAGAAATAGTATCAAAAGAATTCCACTTTGAAAGTGAACTGTACAAAAATTTCTCTCCATTTACAATGTTGCTATTAAAGTCATCCCCAATGCATGCATTTGTGAAATTACATCTTCCCTTTCCAGTGATGTAAATTTTCTTTCCCGCCTTCTCATTTCCGTCAAACACGCTGATGTCATGTCCTTTTTTAGCAATAAAGCCGGCACACATCAATCCTGATGCGCCGGCACCTACTATACATACTTTCACATTCCCTCCAAAAGAAGACTGATTTCAATAGGCTTAAGCTCTTTCAGCTCACCTCTCTTCAATCCTCCCAGAGTAACCTGACCAATTCTAACTCTCTTCAAGAGCTTAATTGTCTTTCCAATTGCCTCAAACATCCTTCTAATCTGTCTGTTTTGTCCTTCATCGATGACAATGGAAAGCTTTGTAAAGCCTTTCTCATAGCTAAGCCATTTAACTTTTGCCGCAGGCATTCTCTCTCCGTCAACTACAACACCTTTTCTCATAACAGCCATTTCGCTTTCAAGAACTTCTCCCTCAATTGTTGCTCTATATTCCTTTTCAATATGGAAAGAAGGATGAGCGATTTTATTCGCGAACTCGCCATCATTTGTCAAAATTAATAATCCTTCTGTGTCGTAATCTAATCTTCCTATTGAAAACAACCTTTCAGGAACGTCAATTATGTCATAGATAGTCTTTCTTCCCTTCTCATCGCTTGCTGTACAAACATAACCCTTTGGCTTGTTGAATTTATAGTATACAAACGCACTTGGAAGAACAACTTGTTCTCCGTTGTAAACAACTTTATCTTTTTTAGGATTAACTTCAACTCCCATTTCTGTAACAACACTGCCATTTACAGAAACCTTTCCCTCTTTAATTAATTCATCGCTCTTTCTTCTTGAGGCTATTCCCGCTGTACTTAAAAATTTATTTAATCTCATTAAAAAATCACCATTGAGAGATTACATCACCTATCTTTTGTAATACTCCTTTCTCCTTTACATCTTCCATTGTAAAGATTTTTTCGGAAAATAGCAAGTCTTTATCAATAAAAATTCTAATTTCCCCTATTTCATCTCCCTTTTTTATTGGAGCTTTAACCTTGTCTGTCAAATTTAGCTCAACAGATATTTTTTCTTTTTCTCCCTCTTTTAAAGGATAGTAGCAGCTTTTTAATCTTGAAATTAAAACGCTATCCTTGCTTCCATTCTCAACTGATATAGATTCTGGATAGACAATATTTGATGCAAGGTCAATTAAATCATATTCTTTAAAGGCTTTTTCAAGCAGTTCAGCGCTATCTTCAAACATCGGACGGCAGTCTAAAACTACGCAAACAACCTGTATTCCATCTCTTTCAACGGCACTGACTAAACATCTTCCAGCATCACCAGTGTACCCAGTTTTAACACCTATTGCTCCGTCCAAAGCATTTAAAAGCTTGTTTTTATTTCTGAAATATCTAATTTTTCCGTCTGTGTTAGTTATTTGAATGTCCTTTGTTGAAACAATTTCTTTAAAAGTCTCATTTTTTAGTGCATAGCTTGAAATAATGGCAAGGTCATAAGCCGAAGTGTAATGCCCATCAGCGTCCAATCCATGAGTGTTTTCAAAATGGGTGTTAAAAGCTCCAATTTGATGTGCCTTCCAATTCATCATGTCAATAAAATGCTCAATCCCGTTGCCGACATACTCTCCAATTGCATAGCTTGCATCATTCCCTGAGACTAACATAAGTCCATAGAGCAAATCTCTAAGCGTTAACTCCTCCCCGTCTCTAAGATATATGGAAGTCCCCGAAATGCCAACAGCTTTTCTTGAAATTTCAAAAGGTATGTCGAGATCCACTCCGCTTTCAATAGCGGTTATTGCAGTCATAATTTTTGTCGTACTTGCCATTGCTCTTTTTTCATTTTCATTCTTGGAATAAAGAATTCTGTTAGATGAAGACTCAATCACGCACATAGCCCTTGCGCTCGTGAAAGCATCTGCGCTTGAATCTATACTTTGAAAAGGGACACAAAGAGCCGCAAAGATTAAAATTAGCGATAAGAAAAATAGCCTACTCCTTTTCATCCTGCTTGTCCTTCTTTTTCATTTTACTCATAACAGTGTTTATAATGTTAAGAACAGTTTGATACATACTTTTATCCTCAACATTTATAAAACTTACTTCTCTTCCCTTGTCTACAAGGAAGCCAACTGGCGTTATACTTGTTCCGCCGCTACTACCTCCTGCCATAGGGAAATTGTTATGATATTTCTTTGATGACAGATCCGCATATTCTCCACCACCAACAACATATCCAACTGTTACACGAGAAATTGGAATAATCGTTGTGCCGTCGACCGTTTCAATTCTTTCTCCAATAATCGTACTTGAGTCAACAAGTCCCTTTATCTTATCCATGCTGTTTTGAATGAGCTGACTTATTGTATCTCCATCTCCGCAAATCCTCATAATACCTCCATATATAGTAGCAATTATGACATACTACCTACTTTTTATTGATTTTAATATATATCATTAGAATAACCGAATAGATCAAAGAATATACAAGATCAAACAAAGTTATCCTCGCTTTTACCATTAATGCACCTTCAAAAACAGTGGAATTGTATGCCACATTATCACACACAAGCATCGACGTCGTAGGCTTTTCGCTCTTGATTCTAGTAAGCAAAATAAGCAAAAAAATATTTATCCATCCAGCTATAAGTGAAGACTGAAAAGCGCCCCCCACACCAAAGTTATAATTTATTTGCATTAGTTGGATTCTCATTTTATCCTTAACCTGAAGGAACAGTTGTTTTAAGTAGACCGATTCCTTTTGTTCATCAGAATTGTTTTTCGGAATTTCCTTTTTGTCCTCGTAAATCTTCACACCATGTATATCAGTTTTCAAGGCCAACCCTTTCATTTTAATTCCGCAAATGTAGACCACAACAACTGCACTGAGTTTAAAGATATTTCCAGAGGTTTTAAACATCAGTGGGATTGGAAAAAGAAATAACAGTATCAAAAATACCGGAATTAATAAGTAATAATTCATCATGTAAATATTTTTGACCAAATTCATGTTTTTATTGTTTTTTTATTTTTCTTACAAAATTATTTTTAAAATTCTGATTAAAGTTGTATACTAATTTTATATTTACAAGGGAGGAAGAATGGAAAAAGGTTTTGATAATCAAAAATATTTACAATTACAGAAGGAAAACATCTTAAAAAGGATCGATTCCTTCGGAAATAAGCTTTATTTAGAAATGGGCGGAAAACTATTCGACGATCTTCACGCCGCCCGTGTTTTGCCCGGTTTTGAACCTGACGTTAAGATTAAATTGCTATGCAGCATGAAAGAAAAAGCAGAAATAGTTATCTGCATAAGTGCGAATGACATTGAAAAAAATAGAATCCGCGCTGATTTAGGTTTAAGTTATGACAACGAAGTTCTTAGATTAATTGACAGTTTCCGTGATTTAGGCTTATATGTTTCATCTATAGTTATAACGCTATATAAAGGTCAATCAAGTGCACAAAAATTTGCAACAAAGCTTGAAAGAAGAGGTGAAAGAGTATATTTCCACCAATATACAAAAGGATACCCTAACGACATCGATACAATCGTGTCAGATGAAGGATATGGTGCTAATCCATATATAGAAACAACTCGCCCTCTTGTCGTTGTTACAGCACCGGGGCCATCAAGCGGAAAACTTGCCACTTGCCTAAGCCAGCTTTATCACGAATATAAAAGAGGCGTAAATGCTGGTTATGCTAAGTTTGAAACCTTCCCTGTTTGGAATCTCCCATTAAAACATCCAGTCAACGTTGCTTATGAAGCCGCAACTGCAGATATTAAAGATATAAACATGATTGACTCATATCATTTTAACAAATATGGAAAACTTACAGTAAACTATAATCGTGACTTAGAAGTCTTCCCTGTTCTAAAAAATATCCTCAGAAAAATTACTGGTAAGGATATCTACTATTCTCCAACGGATATGGGCGTAAATATGGTCGGATTCGGAATTGTAAACGACGAAGTTTGCCAAAGAGCCAGCAAGGAAGAAGTCGTTAGAAGATATTATAGATATTATTGCGACTATAAGAAAGGAAATACTTCCTTCGATACAGTTGATAGAGTTCAAATGTTAATGAATGAGCTTGAAATAAGCAAAGATTTCCTCCCTATTATCCCATTTACAAAGAGGATTAGCAAAGAGTCAGGATGCCCTACAATAGGCCTAGAATTGCCAAATAAAGAGCTAATCGCAGGAAAAACAAAGAGTTTGCTTTCCGCTGCCGGTGCTGTTGTATTAAATGCATTAAAAACGCTTGCAAATATTGATGACGGGATCACACTTATTAGCAATGAGATATTAAAGCCTATCTTAAACTTAAAGATAAATGTTTTAAAATCAAAATCAAGTGTTTTATCTTTAGATGACGTTCTCACCGCCCTTGCAATTTGTGCAACAAAAAGCGAAGTAGCAAGAAAATGTCTTTCAAGAATCGACGACTTAAAGGGATGCAACGCTCACAGCACGTATATCCTCTCTGCTTCAGATGAAAACACACTTAAAAAGCTCGGAATCAATATAACAAGCGAGCCTCACTTCGAAAACAATAATTTGTTTATATAAAACTGTATTAGATTTATAAAAAAACTAGGTGTTTCCTAGTTTTTTTTCGTTATGTGAATAATCCAAAATCTTCTACTTATTTATTATTTCCAGCTTCTTTAGATTCTACTGTTCCAAGCTCTTCAAAAGATGGTTGATAGTACTTCTTCCCATCGATATCAAAAGGATCCATGTTAGAATTTATTACATCTTCTTTATCCTTAATTTCGTTTAAGAAATAATCTCCTAATGCATAGTAAACGTCATTGCAGTCATATTCAGGAAGGAAACTTCTCAACTTCCCTACAAATTGATATACAGAGTCATCTTTCGGAAAATCTCTTTCCATTTTGTTGTAATGATCGATAACAACAATTGAATCAATGCTAACGATTGTTGGAATTTCGTCGTCATCTCTTGTGATAATCTTCTTAACATTCTGATTTACTACTTGATATCCCTTGCTTTGCAAAACACCTCTTGCAACTGCATATAATTCTTCTTGAATCTCTTCGTCTTCATCTTTCAAATAGTCATTTACTCTATTGATAATGCTTGTTGATTCAAACTCTCTATTAATCAAACCACTCAAAAAATTAGATTCATCTTCAAACTCTTGGCTAAGTGAGTTTTTCATGATTTGAAATTCTTCAACTTTCATTTTACCAATTCTCTTGATGTCAGCAGAACGATCTTTAAGCATTCCATTTTCTTCTCTGAGTTTTTTGATTTTATCTCTGTTTTCCTTCATCCAAGCAGACAAACGTTTTCTTTCTTCTTTAAAAGGCTTGTAAACCATTCCCTTTTCTCTATTATTAAGAGGTTTATCTATAATTGCCTCTTGTCTTGTTCTTGATGACTCAATTTCATTTTTAATAATAGGCAATTCTTCAATGTATTCTCTAAAACTTTTCATTTTTTCTCCTTGAAATTAACTTTGATATTTTATCACTACATTAAGCAAAAGTCAATACTAAATTTTTACATTATCTGAAGTTTTGTCTGAACATATAGTAAAATATTCAAATAAAACCGCTACTTAATAGATTTATGAATCTTTAGATTATCCTGACCGAAAACTAGCTTCAAATTCTTAATCTACTAAATCTTTTGTAATATAAAAATTACAATTTCTTAATAATATCGTTTAACTGTGACAAAGCACCCGCGATTTTTTCAGTATTTTCAGCTGTTTTTGCCAAGTTTGCTCTCTCAATCTCCTTAGCTCTCTTTTCAGCTGCTTCTTTTTCTTTATTTGTTTGGAAAAATTTTTTGCCACACAATGTATCTGTAAATTCATTAGCGGAATCCATAAGTTTCTGCCCATTATCACTCTTCTTAAATGAGTCAAAGCCAAACAAACTCAGTAATGTACTCCCCAACGATTTTAAAGTAGCTTTTATTTTTCCTGCCATAATTCTCCTCCATACACTTTATTGTAACACATGCGCATATGTTTTGTCAATATGGTTTTGGATATACAACAGCTAATTTAAACAAAAATCCATTAGAATCTCCCTAATGGATATATGCTCTATAATTAATTTGTGATTTTAAAAACAGACTTTATTTTATTCATTATTTTCAGTGTTTATAGCCTCATGTCTCTTCTTATCAAAAATAGCCCTTCCCTTATAAACCAAAATTGGGACAAGAGTCTTCCCTTGCAACTCATTAAAAACTTTCTCACTTATTGGCTCTTGACTTTCACATAACTTTCCGTCGTCATCAGTGTATTCAAATTTCAAATTATAGATTGTATAATGAGAAACAGTGGTGTTGATTCTTTCAGTCACTTCAGTTTCAGTTAAATCAAGAATTTTGCCACTCTCTGGATGTCCCTTCTTAAGTACTTCATGAGATTTTTTCCCATCAACAATCATCTTAGCTCCGTCAACAATAAATCCAACACCAGCAATCATTATAATTCCCGCAATAACGCATAAAAACACACTTCCTCCAATATTTTCCGGATCCCATGATTTAAGTGTTGTTGTTAAAACAATGACCGCAATTATTATTGCCACAGCAGCAATAACAATTCTAATAATTCCGCCTTTTACCGTGCCACGTC
>ERZ808286.1330-NODE-1330-length-12562-cov-3.581994_pt1 | contig 12562 bp, 9 predicted proteins | sample MGYA00521276_ERZ808286 | MGnify/ENA primary metagenome ERZ808286 (study PRJEB31516, sample SAMN03275607) | gut metagenome | biome: mammalia-associated habitat; material: feces | host: Papio cynocephalus | place: Kenya | collected 2012-08-01 ... | reverse complement strand
CTGATAGTTCCTCCATACAGAACAGACGTGACACACCCATGCGATGTAGTAGAAGACATTTTGAGAATTTACGGATACAATAACATCGAAATACCCAACAGTCTGAATTCTACGCTAATCATAAAGGGTGAAGACGATCGCAGCAACAAATTGCAGAATCTCGTAGCCGAGCAACTGGTGGGTGCAGGCTTTAATGAAATACTCAATAATTCGCTGACCAAGAAAGATTACTATACCAATCTTGAGCTTTTTGCTCCCGATCATTGCGTAGCTTTGATGAATCCGCTCAGTGAAGATTTGAACGTAATGCGTCAAACGCTTCTCTTTGGCGGTTTGGAAACGCTCAAACGCAATATCAATTACAGGAATCCCAATCTGAGAATGTTCGAATTCGGCAATTGCTATGCCTACGATGCTTCAAAGCATGATGCGGACAATCCCCTGAACGCTTATAGTGAAGAGATGCACATGGGAATCTGGCTCACCGGCAAGAGCGTGGAAGGCTCTTGGGCACATCCCGATGAAGAAAGCAGCTACTACCAATTGAAAGCCTACGTTGAGAACATCTTTACAAGATTAGGGCTTAATCCCGGTCTGGTAAAAACCGAAGACGAAGCAGATGAGGTATTCCGGCAGGCGTTGGCCATGTACAATCGCGAAGGTAAGCCGCTGTGTCGAATGGGCGTAGTAAACAGTTTGCAAACAAGCAAGTTCGGAATATCGTCACCGGTTTATTTCGCCGAATTGAACTGGACAAATCTAATGCGTGCAACACGGAAAAACCACGTCACCTTCAGGGAAATCAGCAAATACCCGTCGGTAAGCCGCGACTTGGCCTTGCTGGTAGATACGGGCGTTACATTTTTGCAGATAGAAGCAGTGGCTTACGCAACCGAGCGCAAACTCTTGAAAAAAGTGGAACTTTTCGATGTCTACGAAGGCCGTAATTTGCCCGCCGGAAAGAAAAGCTATGCAGTTAACTTTATCTTGCAAGACGACACGCACACACTAAACGACAAGCAAATTGAGAAAGTGATGCAGAACCTGATAAAAAACCTGCAGAGCAAGCTGGGTGCAACACTGAGATAAGGAAAGAAAATCATTAATACATTTCGAAAAAGATACATAACCAATGGGAAGAGCATTTGAATATCGTAAGGCTACAAAATTGAAGCGTTGGGGACATATGGCAAAGACGTTTACCCGCCTTGGCAAACAGATCGCAATAGCCGTAAAGGCAGGAGGCCCCGAGCCGGAGAACAATCCGTCGCTTCGTTCGGTCATAGCTACGTGCAAGCGCGAAAACATGCCTAAAGACAACATAGAACGTGCTATCAAAAACGCAATGGGAAAAGACCAAAGCGATTACAAGGAAGTAACTTATGAAGGATATGGCCCGCACGGCATAGCGATATTTGTCGACACCCTTACAGATAATACAACACGCACGGTTGGTGATGTGCGTTCCGTATTCAATAAATTTAGCGGTACACTCGGAACGACAGGGTCACTTTCATATCTGTTCGATCACAAATGTGTTTTTACCTTTAAGAAAAAAGAAGGCCTGGATATGGACGAACTTATTTTGGAACTCATAGACCTGAACGTTGAAGACGAATTTGATGAAGACGAAGAGGAAGGAACCATCACAATCTATGGAGATCCGAAAAGCTATGCGCAAATCCAGCACTTTTTGGAAGAAAAAGGTTTTGAAGATATCGGCGGCGAATTCACATACATACCCAACGATTTGAAAGAAATATCGGGAGAAGCACGCGCAACCATTGAAAAAATGGTTGAAAAGCTTGAAGATTTTGACGATGTGCAGAATGTTTACACAAACATGAAGCCTGTAGAAGAACAATAATCAGGAAATAGTTTTCATATCATTTGTTTTTATAATTGTGATGAGGGCATGCGGAGAGCCGACAGCCCTCATTTTTTATAGCTACGGATTCGGCAAGTCTAAAAGCTTTTGTCTGTTGGCCAGTTCACCAGATCGAGTGAACTTTCAGCACGCGTAAAAGCGGTATAAAGCCAGCGGTAGTAATCCGAATCGACACCGTCACCTGGAATCCAGCCCTGATCAATAAATACATGCTTCCATTGTCCGCCTTGAGCCTTGTGGCAGGTTACGGCATATGCATATTTGATTTGAAGAGCATTGTAATTGGGATCCATACCCAGCTGTTCCAGTTTTTGCCTTTTTGTGGGATAGTCTGAAAGGTCATCCATGACTCCATGATAGAGCTGCTCGCTGAGGGCATCGGGCAAAGCCGGAGTTTCACTGTGTAAAGCATCCAGGATAACACGAACATTCATTTCAAACCCGTCATAATCAGGAAACGTCAAAGTCGTGTCGGCAAAGTGAAGCCCATATAATTCGGTAAAATGCTTGATGTTGCTTACTATCGCAATATCGCCGTTAGCAATAAAGTCCATGGGCAAACGGTTGGCTTGCCCCATTTCGGATTGAAGCTTTTCGGTCCAATAGTAATTGTTGCGCGCAATCATTACAACATCGCCTTTTGTCAGCATGCCGTCGCGACCGAAAATCGTAGAACGTATGCCACGATTGTATACGACAGCTCTTTTATTGGAGCGCGTAATCACAATTGTCTGGTCGGTGCCGAAATGATCGTAGCTGTGTTCGAGAGCCTCGATGAGCTCATCTCCCGGAACGGAATGCAGGTCATTAAAACCGCTAAAGCGTAAAGAAGGTATTTGGGTTGTATTGAAAGTCATTAAATGCTTTCGCAGCTGTGTGGCATTATAGAGAATTCCGCTTTTCTGGCTTTGCCTCACAACTTCTGAGAGTTCGGATGAAGTAACATGGAGACCATATTCTGCCACGCAAGCCGCCTGTAAGGCCGGTCCTTCGTTCTCGCCGACAGGGGGAAGCTGAGCCGTATCTCCCATAAATAATATTCTGCATCCGTTGCCGCTGTAAACAAATTCTATAAGGTCATCCATGAGATGGCCGCTGCCGAAAACTACATGCGAAGCGGCTACATTGGAAATCATGGACGATTCGTCTATGATGAACAACGTGTTTTTCCATTTATTGTAATTGAGCGTAAAACCGGCTGACCGGTCATTGCGGCGCTTTTGCCTGTATATGACTTTATGGATGGTATAGGCCGCGTGGCCGGCCTTTGAAGAAAGAACTTTTGCAGCTCTTCCGGTTGGCGACATAAGGACAACTTGCCGCTCCAATCGTTGTAATACACGTGCAAGTGCTGAAACGAGTGTCGTTTTACCCGTTCCGGCATAGCCTCTCAATATAAATGCACTTCGCGGATCGGGCGTTAATATGAAATCGCACAATTGGCGAGCAATTTTTTCTTGTTCTTGTGTGAAAGAAAACGGAAACTCTTTTTTCATGAGTTGCAAAAAAGCGTCTTTTATCATGTTTGCCGCGATTAGTTCTTTGTTTCAATGGCAAAATTACGAAATATAATTTACCATGCAGCGCTCCCCGTATTTTTAAAATACAGGGAAGTTTTTTGAGACATGCTATCAAAAAAAGGCGGAAATGTTTTGGCGTTAAATCAAAACTTCGTAATTTTGCACTCGTTCCTCAGAGAGTTGGGAGAGCGCTTTTGATTATTTATTGGGATATGGTGTAATGGTAACACAACAGATTCTGGTCCTGTTTTTCCTGGTTCGAGTCCGGGTATCCCAACTTTAAAAGATTCGATTGTGGCTATCACAGTCGTTTTTTTGTATACATATGCTTGAGGTTTAGAAGCTATAACGTAAAATAGATATAAGTATGAAAATGAATCGTTTGGTTTGTACAATGGCAGCGTCGTTGCTATTGTGTGCGGAAACGGGATTTGCCGCAAGCCATAAGGCTGCGGCTAAAAGTGAGTCACCTATTACTATTGGCACTATCGTTTACCATTTGGACGATATCGACAAGAGTTTTAAGGAACTACATGATGCAAAGTTTACGTCTTGTCAGTTGAATTATAATGCCGCCAAGATGACTTCTGAGTTTGCCGAACAGGTTAAGCAGGCATCCCAAAAGTATAATATTAAAGTAACAACCGTTGTCGGTGTTCCCGGCCATTGTGTATGGAATTTCTTGCAGGGGCCATCTACTATAGGCCTTGTGCCGGCTGAAGGCCGCGAGGCAAAGATTGCCACTTATCATAAAATGATTGATTTCTGCCAGAAGGCCGGTGTTCCTGCCATGCATTCTCATTTCGGCTTTATCCCCGAAGATCCTTCTTGTGATCAATATAAAACTTTCATATTCGTAATGAGGCAGTTGGCAGGTTATGCAAAAGAGCGCGGTGTGATGATTTATTTCGAGACCGGCCAGGAAACTCCGACCACATTGATCCGGGCTTTGAAGGATATAGGTACCGGCAATGTCTTTATCAATTGCGATGTGGCCAATCTGCTGCTTTACGGAAAAGCCAATCCTACCGATGCCATTCGTCTGTTCGGTCCGTTGGTCAAGGACATTCATGCAAAGGATGGTACATATCCTTCGCGTGACAATCCCGATCAGCTCGGGGCCGAGAAGCCTATTCCCGAGGGCGATGTTGATTTTCCCGCCATTATCAAGTTGTTGAAAGAGCAAGGCTATACGGGAGCACTTACCATTGAGAACGAGCTGAGTGAGAAGAGCAAGGACTATCTTACGAAGACCCGCAAATATCTTCAGGACTTGGTAGACAAGAAATAAATTGTTTCTTGCCCATACAAATCCGGCCGGTACATTTCTTGCATCTGTACCGGCCGGATTCTGTATATATGCCTTTTATTGTGCGTAGTCTTTTGATGTGAAAGACTCGTCTATGAGTGTTTTCTTTGTGCTTTTGGATGTGTAAGTATATCTAAAACCGATTCCGTTGTCCTTGTATTTTTTCAAATCGATGGAGTTCCTGATCTGATTTCCCAGGGCTTTGACAAAATCGTTTTTTCCTTTTGCTATGGTCGCCGTATCATCATATCCGCCTTCCATTGTGTAGTGGTATTGCATGATTCGGTTTTTTGTGTCGTAGGTTATACTGTCGAGTGTGATGCCGGGAGTTATGACTTTCGGGCATACTTTTTTCGTTTGCATCTGTGCTTCTTTCCGGCATCTTTCATCAAAGTTCATTTGTCTGCTGCATCCATATAATGTAAGCAATATGGCGGCAGAAATCAACGGGGATAATTTTATCATGACGATTTATTGTTTTAACTTTGCTTCTGCGAAGTTACTTTTTTAATGTAGTATATCAAAGAGCGTTTTAGAAAAAATGTACGAGGATAGAGTTGAAAAAGCCCACGAGCTTTTTATGAAAGGTTTTAATTGCTCCCAGGCTGTAACGGCGGCTTTTGCCGATTTATATGGAATTACGGAAAAGCAGGCGCTGCTTCTTTCTGCTTCTTTTGGAGCCGGCATGGGGCGGATGCGGCTTACGTGCGGCACGGTGTCGGCCATGTTTTTGTTGGCCGGGCTTGAAACAGGCACTTCCGATCCTGACGATCGCGAAGCCAAGGGCTTCAATTATTCTGTGGTGCGTGAGCTGGCCGATCGTTTCAGGCGCGAAAACGGTTCTATCATATGCGGAGAGCTGCTCGGTTTGGGGCATAAGCAAGAGGGTGCGACGCCTTCGGAGCGTACGGCCGACTATTATGCCAAGCGTCCCTGTCCTGAATTGGTGCGTGCGGCTGCGCGCATATTTGCCGATTTTCTGGAGAAACGCAAATTGGAAGGCTGATTCTGATGTCGCATATTTGTTATGCACTGTTAGCAAACGATTTATAGCAAGACTTTTTCGGTTTTTCGTTGTTGCATATGTAATTTTAGTTGTACCTTTGCATTTGAAATGCGGAGCCGTTGGCTTCGTATCCTACATTCTGTTTAACTAAAAATTAAAACGATGATGGAAAAGAAAGCTGGTCTTTTGGCTGGTAAAGTCTGGGAAATTCTCAATGAGAAAGGTGCCATGACCGAAAAAGAGGTTATGAAAGAAATGAAAACCCGCAAGAGCAAGGATTTCTACCTTGCCATCGGTTGGTTGTTGCGTGAAGGGAAATTAAATTGTACAGGTTCCGACGATAACATGAAGTTTGAGTTGAAATAATAAACGTACACGTCATTAGAAAGCGGCTTTCGCCCATGTTTTGGTGCGAAAGCCGCTTTTGGTTGTTTTCTTCGTAATGGCTGGCATTCCTTTTCAGAGCTTGAAGCTCAGGTCGAAACCTATCTGAAGAGGGTTGCCTTTTTGGTAAAAGCTTTTTCCCATCGATTCGAAGTAGAATGTGTGGTATTTGGTTTGTGTCAGGTTCTTGCCCCATAGGTCGAGTTGCCACCGGCTTGTTTCGAGCTGCAAGTGTGCACCGCTTGTGGCGTAAAAATTCTGGTAGGCATTGTTGGCCTCAGTCCAGTAGATGCGTCCGAATCCTTTGGCGTTGATGCCGAATGTGACGGCTTCGAAGAGTCCATGTTTGAGTGGCAGTCGGTAATCTATGAAGGCTCCGGTGTTGTGCTCCGGAATGAAAGGTACTTTATTGCCGGTATAATTGTTTCCGTTTCCGGCATCATATTTATGGAAAACGGCGTGAGTATAACCGTAGTTGAGTGCAACAGACAGCTTGTCGTCAAGGAAATTGCCGCGCAGCGACAGTTCGAGTCCGCAGCTGTGGCTCTGACCTGCATTGACCATGGCGCGTCCCATTCCGCTATTGGTAAACCGGGCAATCTGTTGGTCGTGCGTGTCTATGAAGAAAAACGAAAAGTCTGCCGTCAGCGTGCGATTCAAAAAGTTCAGGTGTGTTCCTGCTTCATAGTTCCAGCAATATTCCGGCTTATAGGTGACTATGGTTCCCACATCGGGCAGTGTGGTCTGCGGCATGCCGTTGTTCATGGCCGTTTTAATGCCCAAAAACATTTGTCTCAGCTGTTCTGTGCGTGCGTTGTCGGCTTGCTGTTGCAGCAGGTCGTTGCAATATTGCCTTGTCACGTCTGTCATGTCGGTCTGCATGGCGTTGCGCATCACATCGGCCATCATCTGCACATTGTATCCGCCCGAGCGATGGCCTTTCGACATGGTGGCATATATGTTGCCATGGTCGTTTTTCAGGTTGTATTTCAGTGCCAATTTGGGCAGTACTCTAAAATAATTGTCATTCAATTTTCCGTTGAGCACGGGCGATGATACAAGTTGTGCAGGCCTTATCATGTCCATGGAATATTGGAAGTTTATGCCGGTTGCATTTCCTGTATAGTCCATTTCCTGATGTTCGTAGTCAAGGCGTGTTCCCAGTGTAAAGTCAATGTTGCGTGCCGGAAAGTCGCGCAGCGTTCCTTGCATAAAGACGGCACCGTTAAGAACGGGCGTGTGCATACGGCTGTCCAGTGCCATTTTGCTGTCGGTCAATGCAAGGCTTTGAACCATGGTCATTGGCCGTTGTGTCATGGGATTGGTATAGGTAATGGCCGGCAATGCGTTGGCAAGGATGCCGTTAACCATATCAATGCCGTCCTTATAGAATGTTACGGGTGCCTGTGTGTATAGATTTTGCCACATTCCGAACAGGCCGCCTGTCCATTGCAGTCTTTTCCCCGGCAGACTTTTGACAATCAGTTCTTCGGTCAATGCGTTGGAGGCCTGGCGTTGCTCCAAAGTGTAATAGTCCATGTAGGTGAAATCCTGGTCCATCATCATTCTGTCGTCCATGTGCTGATAGCTTGTGATGGAATAGGCCGTGAAAGAGCGTGTCTTGTGCTCGGCCTTGAAGGCTGTGGTGAGCATATTGCGGCGATAACTGCTTTCGCGGTTGGCCGTGATGGTGTTGACAATGCCGGGCAAGGTTTCAGTTGTGCCCGTTGTTCCACCGTAGAAGTAGGGGTAGGCGTTTTGGTCGGTATATTGGTAGGCGGCGTTCAGGTCGAAGTTCCATGTTTTCCCCGGACGGTATACAATTCGCAGTTTTCCTCCGGCTTCGTTACCTCCGCCTGTCTTTTTTCCCAATGTATCGTTGCGATAGATGCCACGGCTGTTACGGTAGTAGCCTCCGAGCGAAAAGGCTGTTTGTCTGTTCAGCTTTTCGTTGATGATGGCCGACAAGTAAGTTGCCTCGTCGCGCGACGATGTTCCTGTCTGCAGGGATACGCCTTGTCTGGTGAGCGGATTGTCGGTATAGATTCTCACGATGCCACCCATGGCGTTGCGTCCGTACAGGGTGCCTTGCGGTCCGCGCAGGATATCGATGCGGTTGATGCCCGTGGGATACATGTTGTATGCGCTTTTGTCGGCCACCGGCACATCGTCTACATATAAGGCCACGGCCGGGGTGTTGATGCGTGAGCCAATGCCGCGAATGTATATGGCCGAAGTCTGAGCCGAACCGTAGGCGGGCATATACAGGTTGGGGGCATTGCCCGAAAGTTCGCTGAGCGTTTTTACGCCTTCGCTTTTGAGTGTTTGAGATGAGAAAAGCGTCACAGACGATTCGGTTTGCCTGAGCTGTGTGTTCTCTTTAGGCGATGCCACCACCACAACGTCTTCTATTTCGACCGTTTTTGACGAATCGGCAGGCAGAGGTTTTTTGAGAGTTTCCGCATGAATGCCTGTCGAAAGGGCAATGGCGGCGATGAAAAGCATGTTTGATTGCATGTACAATGGTGTTATGTCTTTTTGTTCGAGGTGCAAAATTAGAACTTTGCCGATGTTCCTGCAATCCCCTGTTTTAGGGATTTTCTCCGTTGGGCTTGCCGGAGCGGGGCCGACGCAGTGATTTTGGTTTTATGTGCTGCGAATTTGTTTTCCGACGCAGCGTTTACCGGAGGGGAGCAGCCGTTGTCCGAAGCTGTTAGATGGGGGTGCGGGAAGGGGCACTATTTGTTCATTGCGCCGCAATGGGGGCAGCGTCCCAGGTGCTTGAGCGGCTGTCCGCAGTTGCCGCAAAGATAAGGAGCGGTGTTGTGGCGCAGGCACAAGGCGACGGCTAAGACGGCATAGGCCGCGAAAAACGGATAGCCTATGTAAATGTGAGTGGTCAAAGTGAAGAAAAGATAGAGAATGAAGCTGATGCAGGCCATGCTGAACAAGTAGCTGACGGCGTCTTCAAGTCTGAGCTGTTTGCGCACATCGTCGATGGCGGCCAATCCCGTAATGAGCATGAGCCAAACGCATGTGAGGAAAGCGGAAAGGATGAAAGGCTGTCCGAACGGGTTGAGCGTAGGGTGATAGTAGAATTCCACCCACGTTTCAGGGACGAACGTCTGAAGGCTTCCATAGAGCATGGCTGCCGTTGCCGTGGAAAGGCAGAAGCATGTTGGATATATCGATTGGATGTCGTTGAAATGGACCATGTAGATGCGTTGCCGGTGCTGCAGGCGGTAGATGTGGATGCCGGCGGCAAAACCGAGGATGATGAAGAAGGCCAGAAGGTGGCGGTTGCTGAATGCATGGATGAAGCGCGAGATGGGGTCGCAGGGAATGGCCGACAGGAGCAGATCTTTTTCGGGTATCCATCCCATGGTTTCCTGGTCGTGTGCCACTTTTATCCAATATTCTTCGGTCGAATCGCTTTTGACGGGTACAATGTCGGCTACAACGATGTTTTCGTTGCGCATTACGGAAAAAGTGTCGGGCGAAGTCCGTGCTACTGCAGGTTCGTATGGGTCGGTAGACTGTATAGGAAGTTCGGAAAGGAGGCGGATCGAATCGCTCACTACAATAAAATTATAGTTGAGCGAATAGTGGTGTTTGATGGCAAAGGCCATTGAGTCGCGTTGCTGTCGGGTGAGGTCCCAATGCTCGCTGGGCTCCGTGTGGCGGTAGTGACACGACAGGAGGCAAAAGGCCGAAATCAGCAGTACGAAGAGTCTATTCACAGGCATAGACCGACATTTCGCACGCTGTGCAGTTGAATTCAAGGCGGAAACGCCGTCCATCGTGCATTCGCAGGAAGAGATGTCTGAGCGGTTCTGGCAGTTTTTTCCCGCCATACCTGCTGCAATAGCCTAATGTGTATCGAATGCAATGACGGCAGATCATGAGTGGCGCGTCAGGCCTTGGCGACAGTTCAAAGGCCATGTCGGTTACCTTTGCTCCGCATGATTCGTAAAAGCGGCGGGCTTCGGCATTGGCCACATTGGCAGTCCAATCGACGATGGCCGGCATGTCGTGAAGTGGCTTGTGAGGCAGATTTTCTTCAACGGGCTCGGTTGGGATGGGCGATGCGAGGAGCTGCTCGACGGCTTCGCGGCGCATGGCCGACAGTCGGGAAGCCGGTATGAACCATTCGTTGGAAAGCTCGAGCCTGACGCTGCGTGCTTCGAGTCCGGTGCCGCCAAGTTTGGATATTTCGGCAGCAATGCGGCTGCATTGGGGACTGCGTGCTTCCGTCCTAGCAATGTCAATGCAGGTTTGGGCAAGGCGTCCGCACTCGTCGCTGACGGTGAGGCGGAATCCGGTGGCATTTTCATCGAAGACGATGTCGGCAGCCAATGTGCGAGGCTGCGTTGAGCGGGCCAGCTGCTGCTCGAAGGCGGCATCGTGGTTGCGGAAAAGTGGTGTGCGGAGTGACAGTTCCGGCTGGGGATCGGTTAGAAACAGCAGGTTGTTGTCGGCACGGTTGACACGGAATCCGTGCAACTTTCCCTGCCGGTCGAAATAGCAAAGGCCGTCACCGTTGTGAAAGGCAGCAGTGCCGGCAACACGTATGCTGCGGCCTATTATCTCTTTGACCTTGCCCACAGGTTCGCCTATTGATTTGGGGGTATGGATGGAAGCCACGTTTTCATTGCGTCCATGAAGGAAATATTCGGTGAAACCGCGGTTGAAACTCTTTTGGGGCTGAGGGTCGAAACTGTTATGGGCGATGCCGAATGAAGACCTTACGTAATTGGGATGGGCATTGATAATGTCGTCAAGCTTCCGGCGATAATAGGCCGTGATGTTCTTTACGTAAGAAGCGTCTTTGAGGCGTCCTTCGATTTTGAACGAGCGGATTCCGGCTTGCAGCATTTCGGCCAGATGACTGCTGCGGTTCATGTCTTTCATGGACAATAAATGTTTGTCGGCAAGAATGACACGGCCGTCGTTGTCCTCTAAATCGAAAGCTAAACGGCAGAATTGGGCACACTCTCCGCGGTTGGCACTGCGGCCGAAGCAGTATTGTGAAGCGTAGCAGCGGCCACTGTAGCTCACGCACAGGGAACCGTGGACAAAAGCCTCAAGCTCTGCTTCGGGACAGGCTTTGTGAATGGAACAGATATCGTTGACAGACAATTCGCGAGCCAGTATGACGCGCCTGAAACCGGCATCGGCAAGAAAGCGAACCTTTTCGGGCGTGCGGTTGTCGGTCTGGGTGCTTGCGTGGAGCGGCAAAGGCAAGTCCATGCGCAAGAGCGCCATGTCTTGCGTGATGAGTGCATCGACACCTATGCTGCTCAAATCGAGAGCCAGTTGGCGTGCACGTGCTAATTCGTTGTCGTATAGAATGGTGTTGAGGGCAACATAGACTTTTGCGCCGAATTGGTGGGCATAATCGGTGAGACGGGCAATGTCGTCGAGCTGATTGGCCGCTTCAGCGCGTGCACTGAAATGGGACGCACCGATATATACGGCATCTGCACCGCAATTGATGGCATCAATGCCGCAATTTGCATTGCGTGCCGGCGACAAAAGCTCTATGCGCTGTGGATGGGTCATTGGATGGGAATTTTGTCTAAATCGGGATTGTTGACATAATACTTCACCCAATTGGTATAGAACAGGTAAGCATGGGCTTTCCAGGAAACGCGCACGGGCTTTTGTGGGTCGTCGTCTTCAAAATAATGGAAAGGCGGGCTTATCGGAAGCCCTTTGTTGATATCACGGTTATATTCAAAGGCAAGACGATCGCGTCCGTATTCCAAGTGGCCGGTAACAAAGAATTCGCGCCCTTGGAAAGCCGAAATGATGCCGGCACCCGAAATGGGAGATTCGGCAAGCACATCAAGCTCCTTGACAAAGCGGATGTCTTGCAGGCGAACCTCTGTGTGGCGGCTTTGAGGCATATTGAAATGGCTGTCGAAACCGGTGAAAATGGGCAGCGACAAATCGCGCGGAGTCTGTTCGTAAATGCCGAACATCTTGTGGTGCAGCCAGAACTTGGGCACACGGTAAAGCGCATAGAGAGAAGCCTGAGCACCCCAACATACAAAAAGAGTGGAACGCACATGAAGCTGCGTCCAGCGGAATACACTTTTTAATTGTTCCCAATAGTTGACCTCCTCAAACAACAAGTGCTCCAAAGGTGCTCCGGTAATAATCATTCCGTCGAAACTCTGGCTTTGAAGATGGCGGATATCCGTGTAAAACTGATCCATATAGGCCTGAGGCGTATTTTTGTATGACAGATTACTCATTTTGACGGGAATAACCTGTACATACAAGGACGTATACGAAAGAGCACGGTAAAACTCCATTTCGGCAGCCTCTTTTTGCGGCATCAGATTGAGAAGCAGGATTCTTGCCGGACAAACGCCCGACGGAAGCATGTCGGAAATGTCGATACCCTCACGCCGCAAAACATCGCAGCAAGGCAAGTCTTTAGGAACAAT
>ERZ808286.1328-NODE-1328-length-12566-cov-3.002478_pt1 | contig 12566 bp, 10 predicted proteins | sample MGYA00521276_ERZ808286 | MGnify/ENA primary metagenome ERZ808286 (study PRJEB31516, sample SAMN03275607) | gut metagenome | biome: mammalia-associated habitat; material: feces | host: Papio cynocephalus | place: Kenya | collected 2012-08-01 ... | reverse complement strand
TGAATTAAATCTTTGATTAAAGGAATGAAAATTGATGATGTAATTGAAAAATTACAAGGAATTGAATGTGGAACAAAAGGAACAAGCTGTCCTGACCAATTAGCAAAAGGTTTAATTCGTTACAGAGACGAAGTTTTAGCTCAAAAGGCATAAGTTTTATTTTATTGAGGCGCCGTTTCTTTGAAACGGCGCCTCTTTTTTAGTTAATTTGTTTTGGCTTTTTTATAAACAACAATAGAGGAATTAACAAAAATGTAGCAACTGCGAACCACCTAAAGGTGTCAATATATCCCCACAGGTGAGATTGTTTTATAAGTTCACTATACATTTGACCTTGTGCCATCATATAAGCTGTACCCACATCATGACTACCTGATAACGTCTGAACCGCAGAATTTAATTTTTCCATATAAACATTATTAGAAAAATTTAGATGTCCAACCATCATATTTTGATGAACTTGTGAAAATCTGGAAATCATTGTTGTAGAGATAGATGTGCCGATAGCTCCACCCGTATTTTTTAATAAATTTTGCAGACTGGAAGCGTTTGTAAGTTCTTTGTTGTCAAGTGTGCAACAAGATAGTGGGACGAGAGGAGTTAGAGCAAAGAAAATTCCTATACCGTAGCAAATATTTGGAAATGCGATTGAGGATAAATTTATCTCTAGATTAATCATTCCAAAATACCAGCTACCTAATCCAAGAAAAAATAGCCCTATCGCTGCAATTCTTCGGTCTCCTAATTTTTTAGAGATTATAAAATAGGTAACAAGTGCAATGATGTTTCCAACACCACGAGTACCAAGAGAAAGACCGCTTAAATATGATGTATATCCCATAAGGTTCTGTAACATGGACGGCAAAAGAGTTGCAGAAGCTAAGAATACAGCCATTAAAATTACTTGAATGAAGGTTCCCCAGAAATATGTTCCGTCAAAAAGTATCTTTAAGTTTAAAAGAGGTTCTTTATTGTCTTTACTGAATTGTGTAACAAAAAATATAATTGCACAAATTACAGAAAATGCGGTTAACCAGCAAATCCAAGTTGAGCCAAACCAATCGGCATCGTTACCTTTATCAAGAACAATTTGCATTGAGATTAACCATAACGATAAAAATATTATACCTTTGTAATCAATAAGAATATTCTTTTGTTTTCTTGCATAAGGTGGGTCTTCAACGATTTTATTAACCCACAAGGCACAAATTATGCCTAATGGGATATCAATAAGAAAAATCCATTGCCAGCAATAATTTTCTGTAATCCACCCACCCAAAATTGGACCAATTATTGGTGCAATAATGAATACCAATCCAAAAACGGCCATTGCTTTTTGTCTTTCGTTAGGTGGAAATGTTTCCAATATGATAGCTTGCCCTAGAGGTAAAAGAGCTCCACCACCGATACCTTGTAAAAATCTTGATAAAACCATCATTACCATTGATTGAGAGCAGGCACAAAATAATGAGGAAATAGTAAACATTAACACTGCACAGATAAGCAAGGTTTTTCTACCTAACAGTTTTGTCATAAAACCTACTAAGGCAATGGCAATGCCACTTGCCATTAGATAACTTGTAATAATCCAAGTTGATTCATTCATACTTATCGACAGTGAACCAGCAATATATGCTAATGCTACGTTTGAGATTGTTTCATTTAATGCAAACATAAATACTGCCATTAAGACAGGCCAAGCAGTGACCCAAGGGCTATATTTCGGCTTCCAACTTTCCATTTTTAATTTTCTTTCTTTTGGTTCTTTTTCTTTATACTTCGACTTTTATTGTGCTTGCTAGTGCTTTATTTAGCTTGTTTAGGTAGTTTTTAAATTCTATTAATTCGCTTTTTGTAAAAATTTGATTTAGGAATTTTGCGGTTTCCGGCTCTATTTTAGCAATCATTTCCTTATAAAAATTTAAACCTTCCTCAGTAAGTTTCATTTTTTTTACGAGCCTTTTGCCTTTTGTGTCATTAAATCTTTGGATATATCCTTTTTTTTCAAGACTATCAAGAATTCTACCAATTTTTACACAATCCCTAAGTGCAAGTTTTGCTAAATCTCTTTGGCAAATGTCAGGATTATAGTGGATAATGTCCATAACCCTAAATTCATCATGTGTGATTTTTTGATTGTATTTTGAGATGTAATCCTCTTGAATATATTTAGAAATTTGTTCTATTTGAAAAAACGGGGATTCGTTATATGGTGAATTTTTGTGCATGTTTACCTCGTAATATTACAAATGAAATATATTTCATTTGTAATATATTTTACCGTAAAAATTTTTATAATGTCAAGTGCGAAGCTTACCAAAAAGGGGCGGTTTCTGAAAGAAACCGCCCCTTTTTATTTTCGAAAATTTATTCTTCTTTTGTTTCATCGTTGTCGGAAGGCTCGTCGATTTTTTCTTCTTGTTGTTGAATTTGTTGCATTTCAAGTTCTGTTTGAGCCTTTTGTGCTTCTTTTTCTTTAGCTTCTTTTTTGAAGATTTTATTCTTTATTTTTGTTGTTTTCTTCGCTTCATAAGCCTCTTGTGCTTGAGCTTCTTCAACTGTTGTTGTAATGCTTTCAGGCTCTGGAAGTGTTGAAACAAACGCTGAAGCTGAGTTGATTTGGTCTTGTAGAGCTAACCATTTGAACGATTTAACCAATTTCAATGGCTTTGCAACGTCACCTCTAATTACAACTTGGAAGTTTGTTGCATTAAGGTTATCGGTTTTACTTCCAAAGGCTGGAATTTTGTTCAATTCAGCTTGTGTAACCGGTTGTGTGAACACAGTGAATAATTTTGCAGAAGCTACGTTCAATCCAGGGGTTACTTTTACCAAGTTTACAGGGTTTACGTTTGCGATAGGTCCAAGCATATTTGAAAGCATTGATGCAAGACGACCACGAACCTTCATATCTGCTGTATTCTTCAACAAGTCGAAGTTACCGGCGATATAAAGTGTTAAAACGTTACCGTCAGAAGTTATCGGATTGATTGTTGTAATGCCGTTTTTGAAAGTTAGAGAACCTTTTAATTCTTTAAAGTGAGTTGTGTCGATTGTTGTTAAGCCATTAATAATACCACCAAGCGCTGTTTGGAAGAATTGTGATTCTCTTATATTTTCAGCCATAATTAAGTTTTCAACCTTACCGAAAGGTCCGAATTGACCGTTATGGATTGCAAATTTGACGTTACCTTTTAGCGATTTCATTTGTTTTTCGTAGCTTGTCGTGCCACCGTCAATCGAAATATTTGTTGTAAACGACAATTTACCGTTTAGCGTATCCTTCATGTTTGCAGTTGCCCACAACATCTTTTCTGTATTGATATTTCCACCTTTTAGGTCAACTTTTAGCAAGGAATTTAGCAAGTTCATTGAAATATTACCGTAAATATTTCCGCCAAAAGCGTGTGTATGAAGGTTATTTAGGTAGAATATGTTTTTATGAAGTGCAATTTTTGAATTTGTGTTTTTCAAAATAATATTGCCGGATTTTATATTTTTAAATGCAATTGAGCTGTTTTTGAAGGTAACAGGAATATCTGCTGGTGCTTGAGAAGCTGGTTTTGCACTTGGTTTAGCTGTTGATTTAGGCAAAACGCGTGTTGTAGCTTTTGAAACCATCATTAACTTATCCACGTCTATATGGTTTGAAGTTACTCTAAGGTTTGAAATTGTATTAATATCCTCTGGAGTTAGGTGTAAATTCAAGGCTGTTGAGACATCTGAGCCATTCAAGTTAAGGTTAGTTGATGTCACAGTAAGGTTTTTGCCTGAAAAATACAAATACAATTCGTCCAATGTTGTTAGTAAATCTTTGATGTACAAGTTTTTGATACCGAATTGACCTCTAATTAGTGGTGATTGGGCTTCGCCAAAGATATAAAGGTAGTTTGAAGGTACTGTAAATCCAGAATTTCTAAATACGTGGAATGAACCGTTCAAAGTCTTTGGTATTGCAACTTTTATAACGTTGATGAAAGGTTGAGAGTTCAAACTTGTGATTGTGCCTGAAATTCCTAAAATTTCTTCAAGATGTTCAGTTGTGTTGCCTTTATCGTCAGTTTTTGTAGTTCTGTTGAACAAGCCTGTTTGCTTGATTTTTAAACGATTACCTTTAAAGTCAATTTTAGCTTGGAACAAGCCGTTTTTGCCCTTCATTTCTTTGAAGTGGAACGGTGTAACATAGTTAGCAGGTGAAGTTAAAACTCTTAGCACCATGTCTTGACGTTTCATATTGCCGTTTACAGTCAAGGTCATTGGCAAAGAACCTCTTGCATCAATATATCCCTCAACGTCATCTCCTGCAAATTGTCTTAAATCAACTGCATCTAGAGAACCTTTTGCATCAATATCAAAAATCGGTTCTTTTTTATTTGAGTCTATTGTACCTTTAACAGTTACGATAGAGCCTCTATTGATAAGCAATTCAGTTGGGTCAATTGTCATTTTTGAACCAAGAATTTGCACGTTCAAATGGTTATCAAAAATAGTTGAATTTGATTGTAATAGGCTGATATTCAAGCCTTTGTTCAAAATGTCGATTTTTGAAGTTGTTTTATCAACGTGCATATTAACTTCGGCATCGTTGTTAGTGATTTTGAAAGCATCGCTGTTTACAACCAAATTTGTAAGTCTTAATTTCAACTCACCAATTGCTTGTTTTAATTCACCCTTAATGGTTGTATCTAATGACAAAAAGCCTGAATAGATATCAAGTTTGTCCTTCATGTCTTGTGGCGCAAATGCGTGATATAACCCTCTTACAGGAACGTTATCAGCTAGAATTGCGATATCAATATTAGATTTTTCATCAATCTTACCGTCGAATTTCAACGGAGCTTTATTGATTAGAGTTGATGAGTCTTTAATTTCTAAGATATTGTTATCTAGCAAGAAGTTTAAGTTTGTTTTTGTAAAGCCTAAACCGCTGAATTTGTTGGTTACAGCGCCGTCTTTAACAATAATACTACCGTCTGAAATTAGCTTTTTAAAGTTTGTTTTTACATTCGCATTAGCTTCAAAATAGCCTTGTCCTTTTAGGGTATCAAGGCTGTTTCTTACTTGAATTGAGTCCAAGAAGGCTTTTGAAACCATGATTAGGTTTTGGAAGTGGATTTTGTCTGAATTTACGTGCATATCAAGTTTTTTGTTTTTGCCGTAATCAAACATACCGTTTAGTTGTAATTTTTCGTCTTTTGTTACTGAAATATCAGTATCTACAACGGCTTTTGTACCTCTGAATTTGCCATGGAAATAACATTCTGGCAATTGGTATTTAGACAATCTTAAAGTTGTATTATCAACGTTTACAAAGCCGTAAAGTTTGTACAATCCGTCTTTTTCGCGTATTTTTAATTTTGTTGCAACATTAGATTTTAAATCATATTTTTGATACATCAAAACAGGGTTAATGAAAGGTAATTCAATCTTTTCCGGTTGGTCGTCTTCTTCATCTAAAGAAGGTTCAAACGCTGGTAAGAAGGTATTGATATTGATGTCTGCAACGATATTCTTTTGTCCGTCGCTTGTTAATTCTGCAATTGTTTTAACCTTAGCTGTTTTGCCGTTGAAATAGCCTAATTTCAACATTTCACCGCTCAATTGCAAGTTATGTTTTGATTTTTCATCGTTTACCAAAACTTTGTAATTTTTCAATTTAACGTTTGGAACTTTAATTCTAATATATTTAGCAATCCAAGGTGTTTCTTGTGGTTCTTTTGCTTTTTGAGTATCTTTTTGTGTTTGAAGCATTTCTTCAACAAGAGTCAAAATCTTGAATTGTTTTCCGTCAATAATCGTGAAATCCACGTATGGATTTTCGACTTCTGCGGTTGAAACCTTTACTGTCATTGCAAGCAAGCTAGGTAGTGCAACTCTAACTTTTGCTTTATCTGCTGAAAACAGTGTTTTTCCGTCTTCAAATTTTACGCTCAAATCCTCTGCTCTAACTCCAACAGAAAGAAGTGGAGTTACGCTGATTTTTGCGTTTTTAAAGTCTACATTCAATGGAATTTGCGATTTAACAAGCTCTTGAACCATTGGTTTATAACTGTTCAAGTCGATTACGTTTGGTAGCACAAACAAAAATCCAATATATAAAATAGCCAAAAAAGCTCCCACGATAGAGCCTGCTATGATTAACCCTTTTCTCATTATAACAATCCTTTCGTCTAGTGTAATTTAATTATACATTAAACATAGGGTGGCGCCGTTACAAAGTGTACTTTTGTAACGGCGCCTTTTTTCTTCGTCTTCTATGTGGGTTTAATTACTTCTTCGTCTCTTCTTATTATGAAATGCCCAATGCCATTTTGTTTAGCATTGCCATCATATCTTGTCCAGCAAAAGCTGTGTTTTTTGCTCTCTCAACATCATCGTATTTTGTTTTAATGTCTTGTAAATCTGCTTTTAAGTCTTCAGGTTTTTCATCAATCTTTTTGTCTGTTACTGCACCAACTTTGTTCATTGGGTTTGGTTCTGTAACAGCTTTAACTGATTGTTCTAATTTTTCAATAGAAACCTTTGCACTATCTGTTTTTGAAAGAGTAATGCCTAATTTATCTGCTAAATCCTCCATTTTTTTGCCCAAGTCTTCTGATTTTTCTTTCATAGATTGCATTTGAATATCAGTTTTGCCTTGAACTTTTTCGCCGTTGTAGTTTTGTTTAGCCTTTTGATCTTGTGCAATCAATGCTTGAGCTTCAGCTTCGTTTTTTACTGTTTTAGGGTCGATACCCAATTCTTTTAACTTACGAATTGTTTCTTCACTCAATGTACCCATTTGAACAGCGTTTACAGATTGAACTGCTGTTGTTTGATACATATTTACAGACGAAATAGCATTTACTTCCATAACGACACACTTTCTTTTTCACACATATTTGTATTCGGAAGTTTTGTGGTCGAACTTTAGGGTTTGTAAACAAAGTTTTACAAAAGTTAAAAAAGGCGCGGTTTCTTTCAGAAACCGCGCCTTACTTATATTTAAATTGTTCTATTCTTCGTCTCTGTTTTCAGGCTCTGGAAGTGGCTTGTTAATTTTAGCGCCAAGTTCTGTCATTTTTTCAGCATTGACGATTATGCTATCACGTCCGTCAAGTTGTTTTAAGCCTGTATCAATCTTTTCACGCGCTTGTCGAATATTTTTAACCATATCTGAGAATTTATCCAACATTTTTGTTGCAAGACGAGAAATCTCTTGAGCGTTTTCGTTTTGACGGTTTACAACCAAAAATGCGTTGATAATCTTCAAACTTGCTAAAAGAGTTGACGGTGAAACCGGCATGATGTGATTTTTCCACGCTAAATCCCATAAATAATTGTCGTCGCAGAACATTAGTGAATAGCAGCTTTCAATCGGAATGAACATCAAAATATATTCAGGTGAAATGCTTTCGTCGCTTGGTTTGTAATCACGTTTTGTTAAACCTGCAATGTGAGATTTTGTTGAGTCTTTAAATTCCTTCAAGTGTTGAAGTTTTTCTTCTTCGCTTTCTGCTTGCAAATATGCTGAAAATGAAGCTAGAGAAGTCTTTGCGTCAATCATTACGCATTTGTTTTCTGGCAATTTTACAATTGCATCGGGACGACCTTCAACGGTATCAGCTTTTTGAATAAAATATTCTTCATCTTTTCTTAAACCAGATGCTTCTAGAACACGTTCTAAGACAATTTCGCCCCATTGACCTTGTGTACGGTTGTCTGACTTCATAATTTGCGTTAAATTGCTTGTGTCTTGCGCAATTTTTGAACCAGCTTCAATGAATTGGCGAATATTTTGGTCGAATTTTACAAAGTTTTCGTCTTCGTTTTTAAATTTTTCGTTCGTACGTTTTTCAAAATCCTCGATTTTTTCTTTAAATTTTGAGAAAAAGTCGTCTAATTTCTCTTTATTTGTATTAGAAAATTTTGCTGAACTTTCTTCAAAAATTTTGTTTGCGGTGTTTTCAAAATACAACTCCATTTGCTTCATAAGTGCATCAGTAGAGTTTTTGCCCTTGTTGTTTACAACTATAAAAATTACTGCAACAAGGATTGCACCTGTCAAAAATCCAGCCAAAAATAAAATAATATCCATACATATCTCCTTTCTTTGATTATATCATAAACTATCGTACCGACAAATGAGGTCGTATGGATTTTCTATGCTAAAATAGTTAAAAAAAGAGGTAAATATGACAAAAATCGCATTAGTAAATCATGGTTGTGCAAAAAACTTGGTAGATTCTGAGTTAATGTTAGGTATTTTGGCTGAAAAAGGCTACGAAATTACCCTTGACGACTCAGATGCAGAGGTTTGCATTGTAAATACTTGCTCATTTATTCATGACGCAGAAAAAGAATCTGTTGATTCTATTTTAAAATTGGTTGATGAAGGCAAAAAAGTTATCGTTACAGGTTGTTTGCCACAAAAACACAAAGAAGAATTAAAAGATGCAATTCCAGAAGTTGTCGCAATGCTTGGTACAACTGATTTTACAGAAATTGCTGAAACTGTTGATAAATTATTAAAAGGTGACGATTATGTTTCTAACGTATCTGAAATGCCTTCATATTGCTATCCAGAGCAAGTAGAACGTCAACAAATTACAGTAGGCGCAAGCTCTTACATCAAAATTGCAGACGGATGCAATTACAATTGCGGATATTGCATTATTCCGAAATTACGCGGAAAATGCCATTCTAGAAAGGTTGAAGATGTTGTAAAAGAAGCTAAAAAACTTGCTGACAAAGGCGTTACAGAAATTGTTTTAATCGCACAAGATACAACAAGCTACGGTGTGGACTTATATGGCAAGCCAACTTTACCAAAATTATTGGAAGAATTAAATAAAATTGACGAAATTGCTTGGATTAGAATTATGTACGCTTATCCAACCTTTGTAAATGACGAATTGTTAGATGCTATTGCGCGTTTAGACAAGGTTGTTAAATACATTGATTTACCGCTTCAACACTCAAACTTAGAGGTTCTAAAATCTATGTGCAGACCTGTTGAAGATTACAGAAAATTAGTTAAAAATATTCGTTCAAAAGTGAAGGGTATTGCTATTAGAACAGCGTTTATTGTTGGTTATCCTGGTGAGACTGAAGAACAATTTGAAGATTTATACAAATTTGTTGAAGATATGAAATTTGATAAAATGGGTGTGTTTGAATATTCTCGCGAAAAAGGAACAATTTCTTATGCGATGAAAAATCAAGTTCCGGCAAAAACAAAGCACGCAAGATATAAAAAATTAATGGAGCTTCAACAAAGAATTTCAGCTGAAAACAATGCTAAATTTGTTGGAAAAACTTTACCTTGTATCATCGAAGGTTTTACCGATGACGGATTTGTAATGGCTCGTACTCAATATGATGCACCTGAAATTGACGGTATGGTTTATATTAAGACAGATAAACAAGTCGTTCCGGCTGATATTGAAGATGTTAAAATAACTTCTTCTTCTGAATACGATTTGTATGGTGAAATTTAGCCTATAAAATCTTTAAAAAGGGTTTAAATCATGCTTTTAAGGCGATTGTAACATTTTTGTTACAATCGCCTTTTTCTTGCAAAATAAGCCTTTCAACCTCTGTGTTAATCATGCTTTGCGGAAAAAAGTCAATTTTTTTTGAAATAAAAACTTTATATAAGTACGAGAGATTATTTTACGCTGAGAGGATTAAAATAGAAATGACAGGAGCTATTTCAACAAATTATTATAATAACCCGTTTGCATTTATGGGGTCACAATATTCAATAAATCCACTTTCAAGTTTGAATATGGCAAATATGACAAGTTCCTTGTTTGGACTTGCCTCAGGTAATTACAATTTGAACAATTGGGCTTTAGGTAACTTGAGCAATGTTCCAAATTGGAATGCTGATTTGATGATGCCTCAATGGATGCAAAATATTCAAAATGCGCAATATGGTTTCCAACAATATAATTTTAATGGCTTAGGTGCTTATACAATGCCACAATTTGCAACAGGCACTCAAGCAACAGGAACAACAGCCACAACAGCCACAGGTACTACTGCTGGGGCAACCGCAGGAGCTACAACTACAACAGGAACACAACAAACTGTTACAAATCCTTATGCACAAACAGCTCAACAAACTCAAACTAATGAAACAACCATGAAGTTGAATATGTACGGTATTTCTACAACAGGTGATGCCGAAAAAGATGCAAAAGCCTTAAAGAACGCCGAAGCTAAGGAAGCTAAAACAAAAGAACAAGCAGCCGCAATTGCAGAAAAACTTTATGATGCAATGAAGGGCGCAGGTACTAAAAACGACCAATTAAAACAAGCTCTTGGTCAATTGAACAATGACAACATTCTATATGTTTTAGAAGAATGGAATACAAATTATTCTGAAAATATGGACGGTGAGTCATTAATCCAATCAATTCAAGATGAATATCACAGCGGATTTTTCACAAACGAACAAAAGAATGTAGAAAAAATTCTATGTGATGCATTATTTAACAAAGCAAAATCATTAGGTATGAGTGGTGAAGCTCACGCATTTAGGGCAAAAATTAACGCAGAACACGGCAACTCTTGGTGGTTAGGTGGTTCTAGTGACTCATCAGTTCAAAACTCTGTTGATACAATAATCGCTCAAATCTCTCAAAAAGATGTTCAAAACAGACAAGCTGCATATAACAGAGCTGTTTCTAAAAACAAATAATTATCACAAAACATATTTTAAAAGCGGGCGGTTGCTTGAAAAGTAACCGCCCGCTTTTAGTAATCAAAAATATTAAGTTCGTCTTGTAGTTGTATTTTCAAAAATACTTCTTGCGTTACTCATTGCAAGAGTTTTAAGCGAACACATACCATTATTTCTATCAACGACACCTAAACTAGCAAGTCTTGAAAGTAGCAATTCATTTAAATCTTGTGGGTCTATAAAAAGAGCGCAATCTGATGAACATTCATCGTGGTTAAAAGGGCATCGTTTAAATTTTTTTTCATTCATATAAGGTACTCCTTTTTAGGTTAAAATATTGTAGAATACAGATACATAATAATACATTTTTATTCAAAAAGGAAAATGTAAAGTTTTGTGAAAACTGCCTAAAATGCATGCAATTTCTAGTATTGACTTGTTTTTACATGCATGAAGGTGAAGGACTACTTCTGCGTACTTACGCGTGTAAGTACAGATTGGAGGCACAATATGAGCATGAAAATTCAACAATTGGCGAAGGACCTTGGTTACACAGGGCAGATACCGAAAGGTGCAACAGGTGTACATAAAGGAAGTAATGGCGAATTGATATTTGATTTCGGAAATGGTAAACCTTCCGAAGCTCGTAATGCTGATGGTAGTATTTTTACAAAACCTGCGGATACAGCGCCGGCAAGTAGTGCTACGCCAACGGATAATGGTGCTGGTAATAAATCAGCAGATAACTCAGGGGCTGGAAATGGAAACGGCTCGGGTAGTGTATTTGAAAATAGTGGACAGGCTTCAAGTGGAGGTTCTGTTTCAGGATATAACATAAACGGTAGTTTTAATATTGACCCTAATGCATTTATGGGGGCATCTTCAAACTTGTGGAGTACCTTGAATTGGACTTCGAATATTCCATTAGGTTTAGGAAGTATTCTAGGACAAGGTGCAATCGGTAATGCAATTAGTAATTTTGCAAATGCTGTTGGGTTTAATTTCGATTATTCAAAATATTTTGCAGAATTCGATAGACAGCGAGCACAACAAAACGGTCAAACTGTAACAGCTGGTGACGGTCAACCTGATACAAGTGGAACAACTCAAACTGGAGGTTCTACAACTACATCAGGAACATCGGGTGCTTCTGGTACATCTGGAACATCGGGTACGTCTGCAAGTGATGCATCAACAAAAGCTCAAGAGGCAAAAGTTGCAAAAAATAAAGAAGAGGCTGCCAAAATTGCAGAAAGTCTTTATGATGCGATGAAGGGCGCAGGTACTAAAAATGACCAATTAAGACAAGCCTTAGGTAAGTTGAATAATGCAAACATAATGCTAGTTCTTGAAGAATGGGATACAAACTATTCAAGTGATATGGACGGTGAAACATTAATTCAATCAATTCAAGACGAATACCATAGCGGTTTCTTTACAAACGAACAAAAGAACGTAGAAAAAATTCTATGTGATGCTTTATATAACAAGGCAATGTCTTTGGGTATGAGTAGTGAAGCTCATGCATTTAGAGCAAAAATTAATGCAGAACATGGTAACTCTTGGTGGTTAGGTGGTTCTAGTGACTCATCAGTTCAAAGTTCTGTAGATACTATTGTTGCTCAAATTCGAGCAAAAGAAGGTTTAACACAACCGCAAACTCAAACCCAATCACAATCACAATCACAATAATTTTAAAGGCGGTTGTAATATCAACCGCCTTTTTTTCCTTCGTTTAGGGTACTCATTTTTTGCTGAAATATAGTAAAATGTATTTACAAGTTATTTACGTTAACAAAATGTAAACATTTGTAAAAACAACCTCAAATGCATGCAATTTCTGAATTTTAGATGTTTTTACATGCATGTAGGCATAGTGTACTACTATGTTTATACA
>ERZ808286.1325-NODE-1325-length-12606-cov-3.427536_pt1 | contig 12606 bp, 13 predicted proteins | sample MGYA00521276_ERZ808286 | MGnify/ENA primary metagenome ERZ808286 (study PRJEB31516, sample SAMN03275607) | gut metagenome | biome: mammalia-associated habitat; material: feces | host: Papio cynocephalus | place: Kenya | collected 2012-08-01 ... | reverse complement strand
ATCTTTGAAAGATACCGCAACAAGTGCGGTATAACGCAAAACTGAATTTTTATTGGAAATTTTATGAGATTCTGAAACAAGTTCAGAATGACAATATTTTCTTTTCTCCTCTCGACTTATTGACTTATAGACTTATTGACTCTCTATAATATATACCATTATTTTATCGTACTTTCAGCCCTTTGTCAATTGAGGCAAACACGAAAAAGGGCGCTTGTCCGCTGGACAAGCGCCCTTTAAAAATCTTTCTATTGATAACCGCAAGAAGTTGCTACGTTCTTATCAAATTGGTTTTGACAAGATTTCAATTCAGTTTCAACCATTTTCAACTGAGATTGATATTGCATCATTTGCTGATCTAATTTCTTTTCTAACAAATGCAATCTTTCTTTTCTTGCCTCTAATTGTTTAAGAACAGGGCTATCAGCACTCAAGTCTGTACCTGCATTAATCAATTGTGCATCTTGCACTGTCAAATCTGCTTTTGCTTGAGAAACAAGTTGAATTTTGTATTCCAAATCCAATCTTTGTGAGTTCAAAGTGAACATTCTCATTGAAGCTGTAAGTAAACCCATTGTTTTATCCCTTTATCTGGTTTCGTTTAAGTTCTTGCCTTTCAAGAAGTTGTGTTGATTGTTTTCTGCAATCAAGGCTTCCATTCGGTTAAATTGATACTTATGATAATTTAGTCTGTATTGCGCCATTTTCAACTTTTTACGTACTGTTAAAGCTTCTTTTAACGCATTAACTATATCGTCTGCCATTGCTTTTATAGGATTATTTCTTACGAAATAGTTCCTTGTATAAGCAAAGAAGTTCATAAGTCTTTTGAAGTTAGTCTGTAAAGCTTCTGTTTGGAACATAACGTTCACTCCTTTTTAACTTTATAGATTGACCTTCACATATTTAAAAACATGTTCTTTCCAATAATTGCCTATGTTTTAGCATGATTTGAAAAGTTTGTAACATGTCTTAATCATGTACAGTCTATCTTATCACCCGTGATACTCAAGAAAACGATGTTTCTCTTCATATCCGAATATGTTATCGGCATAGATTTTTTAAACTTTAGTCTTGCAGGCAAAAAACTCCACAAATTGTAATAAAAATTTACAATGGCGGTCAAAGTCTTTATAAATACGTTATTTACAAATAATTTGTAAATTATTACTCTTAAATATGTACGTGTTTCCATTACCGAGATTCTTTAACTATAAGTTTTGGATTGCTTTTGAGTCAGAATCCATACCTTCTTTTAACATTTTTCTAACAATTTCACCTTGTGTATCAAGCATTTTACATACAGTTTCAATGTTTCTTACCTTGTTAGAAAGGATTGTATCAGCGTTAGCCAAAATGTTTGAAGAAACACTTTGATAAGCTGACAAGGCTGCTGATGAAGTACCTTGCATCAAGTTACCCATAACGATTGCAGGCAAACCATATTCACCCAAGTAAGGAGCGGCAGCAGTCATGATACCGCCCCAACCTGATAAAATACCAGCTACCGGCATTACAACGTTTTGCATGCCGATACCGTAACCGTTTGCAGTACCAACACCATAAGCAGTTGCACTTGCAACATCGGCGATTGCACCAATTGATGACGCACCACCTGTTACAACACCGCTCGATGTACCGAAACCGCTTAAAGTATCAGTAATTGATGATGCGCCACCTGTTGCAAATCCACTTAGGGATAATCCTGCTGCACCATTTGGGAATCCTGAATAATTCCCTAAATTACCAATACCGAAGGCAGATGTTGTACCATTAACTTGTGCAGTTGAACCTGTAATCGGTGACCAGTATGATGTACCAGGGATATTGAAGGATTGTGTACCACCCAATGTTGTCATGAATGACGATGGTGCAAATAAACTTGCAACTTTATACAACGCGCCACCAGCCAACTCAAAACCTGTACCAGAACTTGCTGAACCTGATACTGTCAAGTCTCTTAATCGGTCGTAAGTTTCGTATAACTGAACTTTAGCATCGCCTGATGCTGCACCGAATTTGTTTGCTATAACTAATAAACTATCATTTTTGTATGACATAATTGTTTACCTCGTTTTAGGGGGTTGCGCGTTACATAAGTTACTACTATCCGCCTTAGAAGTGCGCTTAAATATGTAACGCAACGCACTTCTAAGCATCTTAATTGGTTTACTATGATGAGAATGTTTTGAATGTTGATTCAACGTTCTTAGAAATGATACCTTTAACAGCATCCATTTCTGTTGTTAGAGCTTTTTGTTCAGTTTCTAACTGTTTCAATCTCAATTCAAGTTGCCTATCTTGTTCTTGAATTACAGATGTCTTAGCGTTGATATCTGCCATTGATTTTTCATAACAAGTTACATCATAGTTGTATTGATTCATCGCATCATTATAAGCGTTTTCATCAGTAACTTCTTCTGATTGAACTTCAAATGTATCGCTCATTGTGCTTAATTTAACATTTGAGAAACGACCAGAACCTGAATTATCGTCCATAATTGCGTAATCAGTATTTTCAACTTTTTGTGAAACTGTTGTTGCATAGTATTGGTTCAATGGTGATTGGTAATCGATTTGAGATGAGATTTGGAATCTGTCATCTTTTACATCAACTTGACCACTTGCAATACATTCATCTAAGTCAGATTTCTTAGCAAAGAACATTTGATTGCCTGTTTTCTTGTAAACATAAACTTCTGATGGATCAACTCCGTCGAATTGTTCAGGGAAGTCATTTTTAATTTGTTCAAATGCAGCTAATTGTTCTTTGTCGTTTGGATCATATACGGTTGCTTTTGAGTTACCAACCATATAAGACGGATTGTTAGCCAATGAAGCTGAACTCATTTTTTGACCAACATTTGCGGTATCTAAGCCAATTACATCGTTTCCACGTTGGTAAACTGTTTGTTCATTGCCGTCAGCGTCTGTATATGAGAATGAATACAATTCTTCACCGTCATCTAATGCATCTAGCTTGTTAGCCTTTAAGTAAGCTGCGTATTCAGCTGATTTAGTATCAACAGTGCTTCTTGTTACTTCAATTGTATTGTCACCTGCCAAGGCGTATTTAGCTCCGCCAGCACCATCATCAACAACCTCAATATTGTCTGTATTAACTGTTGCAGACCAATCATCAATTTTTTGAGCTTGAGGGTTAGTATTCTTAGCTTGAATACCCTTGAATGTGTCTTGATTGTAGTAATAAGTAATTTGTTTGTTGTACTTAACACCGTCAATTTCTTTTTCAACTGACTGAACATTAGAAATTGTGTAATCATTGTAACCATCACTAAATGAGTATTGTACAGTTGTGTAATCTGTTGTGTTAGGACATGTCGGAATAGACAAACTTAACATTTGATTCCACAAAGTAGCTGATTGGTTACCTAATGCAGTACGAGCTTGGTTGATTTGTTGACCTTCATATTCAACGTTTGTTTTTCTTGCGGTAAGACCCAAGTATCTTGCCTGTGATGCTGCCATACCCATAAGCGGTTTCTCCTATCTTTTTGTATAACTACTTTCTTCTTTTTTTCTCGTATTTCGACTATTTATACTTTCTTTTTGTCTTTAATGACAGTTGGCTAAAAGTCAACTATAATCATGGTTATTATACGGTATGTTTACATTTTTTTACATTAAATAATGACAAAAATCCCCCTTATAATGTATGCAAATATTAAAATCTCATACATGTATATTATTATTACATGTATAGTAAAATTGACAATACTACGTCACTTAGTTTATAATACTAGGACATTCTTAATGGAAGAATATATTTATACATAGGTGAGGAAGATGAAATACAGAAAAAACAACGTTCTTCTTTTGTTAGAAGAAAAAACTGACGTTTACGGAGATAGAGTTGCGTTAGGCATTAGAACAGCTTTAGGCTGGAAAGAATTTACATACAAAGGTTTAGGACTTTTATCAAGAAAATTAGGTAGCTACCTTATCAATGATTTAGAAGTTCAAAAAAATGACAGAGTTGCTATTCTTTCTGAATCAAAACCAGAATACGGCGCTTGTGTCTTCGCATCAATTCTTTCAGGTGCAACAACAGTTCCGCTAGACATCAAATTAACTAAATTTGAACTTGTTTCAATCCTTACAGACTGTCAACCAAAAGTTTTATTGGTTTCTCAAACTTACATTGAAAAAGCATTAGAAATTCAAAAGGAAGTTCCGTCAATCAAGCACATTATCGTAATGGACGAACCAAGCTACAACATGACACTTCCAAGTTTGTACACAATCAATTCAACTCCTCACTGCAAATGGAGACACAGAAGTTCTAAGTCAACAGCTTTCATCATTTACACTTCAGGTACAACAGGTAATCCTAAAGGTGTTGAAATTTCATTTAGAAACATGCTTGCTCAATTGAACGCTTTAAGCACAGTTGTTCCAGAGTTTATTCCAGCAGGCGAAAATACAAAAATTTTATCAATCTTACCTATGAACCACTTGTTCGAATTAACAGTAGGTTTCTCAACATTCTTGTTATTAGGTACATCAGTTTACTACACTCAATCATTAAAACCAAAAGATATCTTAATGATTATGAGAGAAAAACAAGTTCAATTCATGGTAGTTGTTCCTGCGTTCTTAAAATTGTTAAAAGCAGGTATCGAAAACGAAATCCACAACAATCCTGTTGCTAAAAAAGTTTTCCCTATCATGTTTAATATTGCAAAATTCATTCCGTCATTCAGAATTAAGAAAATGATTTTCAAGAAAATTCATGACAACTTTGGCGGTCAATTCAGAGGTTGTATCTCTGGTGGCGCACCAATCGACAAAAACGTTGCAAACTTCTTTGAAACAATTGGTATCAAAGTTTATGCAGGTTACGGTTTGTCAGAAACAAGCCCTGTTGTATCAGTAAATTACGACAAACGTAAAGACTACACCTCAGTAGGTAAACCACTTCCAGGTTTTGAATGCAGAATTGACAAAGAAACAGGCGAAATTCAATTAAAAGGACCTTCTGTAATGAAGGGATATCATAATCAACCAGAACTTACAGCTGAAACAATTGATGAAGACGGTTGGTTACACACAGGTGATATCGGTCACTTAGACAAAGACGGACACATTCACATTACAGGCAGAATTAAGAACATGATTGTACTTTCTGGTGGTAAAAAAGTATTCCCAGAAGAAGTTGAAGCGGTTCTTGAATCAAGCAACAACTTCGCAGAAGTTTGTGTAATGGGTTCATCTCGTTCAGGCGGTACAAAAGACGGTACAGAAGAAATCGTAGCCGTAATTGTTCCAAAAGAAAGCTATATGGCTGGTAAATCTGACGAAGAGTTAAACAAAATCGTAAGAGAAGAAGTTAAACACTTGTCTGCACACCTGGCACCTTATAAACGACCAATTAACATTATCGTTCATAAGAAAGAACTTCCAAAAACAACTACAAGAAAAGTTAAACGTAGAGAAGTTAAACAATTATTGAATTTATAATTAAAAAAAGAGGTTCTAAGAACCTCTTTTTTTTATGCTTTAAGACTTTAAGACTATAAGACTATAAGACGATAAGGCATTTATTATTAAATTGACATTTTAATCATAGTTCGACTTAACGACTTAACGACTTAACTCTTATTGACTTATTGACTTTTTTAGGCTTTAAGACTTTAAGTCTATAAGACAATAAGTCATTTATTATTAATTATGCTCTTGCAAACTCAATTAATTGAGGTTCTTCATGCAAATCATAGAACATTTTCCCCCCAATTTTGAATTTTTTTGGTTTAGCGCTTACATAAAATCTTTCATGCCCGCCATTTTCGTTAAGCAAATCACGACTTTGCAAATCTTCTTTTATGTAATTTGCAAAATATTCAGCTGGGTCAATAAACATATCACGAGACGCAAATGTTGATAAAACATCTAGCAAGAATGGATAGTGAGTACAACCTAAAAGAATTTTGTCAGGATTGTTTTCAAGCATTTTATCCATATTTTCTTTAATCAATTGAACACTCAATTCATCATTTTGCTTGTTACCTTCAACTATTTGAACCCACCCTGGGCAAGCCATTTCAAACACTTCTATATTTGAGTTGTATTTATTAATTTCTCGTTTATAAGCCCCTGATGAAATTGTTGCAGAGGTTGCAAACACTCCTAATCGCTCAATTGGCAATTGTGAAATAATTTTTGCACAAGATTGAATTATAGGATAAAGTGTGTAATCAAATTTGTTATTGTATTCCTCGTAAACATTTGCAGAGGTTGTATTACAAGCCATAACAACCGCTTTTACGTCTTCGCATTTAAAATAATTGAAGATATCTGCGGTTAAATCGATTAGTTGTTGTTTTGTTTTTTGACCGTAGGGGCAATTTTTTAAATCACCAAAATAAATATAGTCTTCGTTTGGCAAAACCTCTTTTAATTTTTTGTATACAGTTAGTCCACCTACACCCGAATCAAAAACGGCAATAGGTTTATTTTTGTTGTTGCTTGTAGTAGTTGATGATACCATTTGTTATGCCTCTTGCAGTCGCCTGCTTACGTTTTTCAGAAACTAATTCTGCCCTTTCATTATCGTTTGAAATAAATCCAATTTCAACCAAAATTGCAGGCATTGTAGTATGATTTATAACATAAAATCTAGATTTAAACAAACCTCTATCTTTTGTTGTTGTAACTTGTGCCATTAAGGCGTTGTGTACAGATTTTGCTAAACCAATACTGTATTCGTGGTAATAGTGAGTTTCGATACCTGTCGCTTCTGTACCGTTGCTTGAATTTACGTGAATACTTACAAAGATGTCCGGTTTAACCTCTTCTGCAATGTCAACAATTCCTTGTAACGGTACGAATTTGTCTGTATCGTGACTCATATAAACCTTGTAACCTTTGGCACGCAACATTGCAGCCACAAGTTTTGAAACATCTAGAGTAATGTCTTTTTCGTTAATACCTGCACGAATTGCACCGTAATCTTTACCGCCATGTCCTGGGTCAATTACGACAACTTTTTCACCATTTTTTCTTGGTGTAATCTTTGGAATTTCAACCTTGTCTTTATCTTTGTCATCGTTTTTAACCTTTGTTGGCAAAGTTGTTGGCGTATCTGCAATCGTAGGTTGGCGTTTAATCACCTTGCTTGGAGAATTAAACGCAATCTTGATAGTTCTTGCATCAGTACCTGTGTAAACCTTAACTGTATCTTTTGAATCAAGAGGTATTGAATATCTCAAACCAACTCTTGGCATCAAATAGATTTTAGAATTTTCTACAGAACTACCCTTAATTACAGAGCGAAAATCTTGATCGTTGTATTGAAGGGCATTAAACATATATAAAGTTAAATTGTTAGCATCATGTTTTACAGAATAAACAACAGGCTTGCTAAAATATAGATTTAGCCCGTAATTTTGTTCGTTTGTTTTTGTAACACGCGTGCTTACTAGGTTAGTTGTTATATTTGATAATTTATCATGGCTTAAATTTTCTTTATCTGCGATTAAAACAGATTGACCGTCCGCAGAATAAACCGGAATGTATCTATCCGCATTTGGGGTTGTAATAACTATTCTTGCCCTATTTGCTTCAAATTGTCCCACGCGAATTGTATCTTCACCATATTTGAAGGTTTTTGAACGTACAGCAGGACTTGAAACCGTATTTGCAAAGTCTAAGACCAACCTATTTGGATTTGGTAAAACCATAGGTTTTTCAATTGTAAATGTACCGTAACCGCTGATTAAAATACCGTTTTGACGAGCTTGAACCCCTGTTAGATAATATTTTGATTTAAGTTTGAAATTCTTTTTTATAACCGAAACACTTGCGTTTTGATAAGAGCTTTTAACGTTTACAGGCACAGTCGAATTTTCAAATGCTTGTTGAATTTGGTTCAAAACTTTTTCTGGTGCGTTGCTTGCAGTTGAAGTCAAAGGTAAATCATTTGCATTTACTTGTTGAGAGGTCATTGAAATAAACGAATAATAATCGTTTGAGTCAAATTTTGTATCTCTATAAACTTCGTGCATATAATTTGCAAGAGCGCAAACATCATTGTTAATTTGTACAATAATGTTGCCGTTCAAGCGCATTACTTTTAGGTTAGAAGTATTGTAAGCCTCTGCAAAATACATTACAACCCTTACAACATTTGGATTTGTGCTGTTTTGAGAAACAACAACCTGTCTCAAAACTCCGCCTGATGTAACTTGAAAATCTTGTTTTGCAGTTGTTAGAACCGAATTTTCTATATCAAAATAAACTCTGTTAGGGTTTGAAAGTTTAACTAATTTTATAGGATTTTTGTCAGTAGTAGAGGAATTTCCAGAGGTTAAAAATAACATATTTGCAGAAATATCGTAGTTTACAGACGTAATTTTATCGTCCGCAAATGCCGATTGCGCACTCAAAAAGCCTATAAATAGGAATATTAGTGATATAAAATATATTATTTTTTTCATTTACAACTAACCTATCTTAATATTTTACCATTTTTTTTACATCTTGAAAAATAGTTGACCTTTCTTAAAAAAAAGTTTATTATTTTAGAAAAAAGGATATGTGCAAATGAACTTAAAACGCAGATGGTACGACGAACACAATGAAACCTTAAAGGCTTTCGATATATTACAAAAACTTGATGCAGAACAAAAAAGAAGATTGTCTGCCGATTTAATTGAGATTGTGAAACAAATTAAAGACTTGCACAAAGAAGAGGAAGAACCTCAATTGAGCATTGGCATTGAACGCGTTATGGGTTTATTTCAACAAAGCGTAAACGAACGTCGTTGGTATGACAAAAACGAAGATTTAAAATATGCGCTAAAAACTATGTCTACACTGCCAAATGAAGACTTTTTCAACATTATGGAAGGTCTTGCAATTTCGTTAAATGATTAAGATTTGAACAATAATTTATAAGCAAAACGGTTGATTTTACTAAAGTTCAGCCATTTTTTGCCGTTAAGAAATTTACAGGTTAAAAAGGAGAGTACGGCATGGCAAGAATTATTGAAAACGAAGTTGGAAAAAGAAGATTAATCCGCATGTCAACAGACGACGTGATTAGCGTTGTAAGAGAGTATCAACGAGTGGTAAAAATAAGAAGTTCAAGCGAAGAGGTTAGAAATCAATTAGAAGATTGCGTAATCTTTATTCCAGAAGATGTGTAAAATTTCAAAGAGCTTTTTTACGTCTAAATATAGGATTTGAGCAAAATTTTATAGTCCAAACAATTGATATTTCATGGAAAATGTTGATTTTCGAAAAAATATTATTATAATCATTTACATAAGATTAAATGGACACAGAAGAGGAGATACGCTTATGGGTATGGCTGCTTCACAGGCAAGATACTTAGGTCTTACTGCCAGAAAAACAAACACTGAATATGAAGGTCAACAAATTAACCAAGCACGTACAGCGCTTGCAAACCAATCTGCAAACCTTTGGAACAGAATGTTAGCATTACAAGTGCCAACAGCTCCAAAAACAACAGATTACACAACTCAACAATATGCCTTCACTGACGGATTTAATGACTATGAAATCGACAGCTACCAAAACGTTGATTATACAGATCCTGACACAGGTGAAAAATATAATTATCAAGTAACTTATCACTACAACCAAGAAGTGTTTAAAGCAATTCAACAAAAGAACACTAATCCTCAGGTTCAAAAAGTTACAAATTACAACACAAACAACGGTACAGAACAAAACGTTAAAGTTGTAAAAGACACAGCAAACAAATCTTACACTGTAACAGACCAAGCTGGTACTTCCGCACAATTCAAAGAATGTACAGCAGAAGATTTGGATAACTTAAAAGCATTACAAAGCAAAGGCTTAATTACTATTGATGACATCAAGGACTTCTACAAGGCTGAAGGTACTGACAATCCAGCAGTTTATGCTAAAAAAGAAGACTTAGAAAACATTGATAAAACAGCAAACCAAGAAGGTGACTTACCTGTTTATGGTGTATCTGACAAGGATTACACATACAAACTTGGTAACTCTGATGCTGAAAGACTTGATTTGACAGACCCTGTTCAAAAAGCAGATTATGACCAAATCATTCACGACTTCCCTGAATTAGCAGGCGTTGACCCTAATGAAATTTGGGTATACCAAAAGAACGGTAGAACTTGCTATGCAACAGAATCAGAATTGAATGATTGTATTGTAAGCGGTTTACAAAACCAACCACCTGTAGATGACAAATATCAAATTTCTTCATCAATTGATTACCAAAAGAACTTAAATCAATACTATGCAACACACAAAACAGAAGAAATTACACGCCAAGAATACGCAAGACTTGACGATAAATCAGGTACAGGCAGATATAAAAACATTAAACTTCAAAGCTCAAGCGACTCATTTGCATTGAAATCAGAAGAAACAACAGACACCGCTTCTTATGATGATGCAATGAATCAATACAACTACGACATTTTAGCTTATGAAAAAGAATTAGCAGATATCAACGCTAAGACATCAAAAATTCAAGTTCAAGATAGAACTCTCGAATTGAGATTGAAACAACTTGATACAGAACAAAAAGCATTAACAACTGAAATGGACGCAGTAAAGAGCGTAATTCAAAAGAACGTCGAAATGACCTTCAAAACATTCAGTTCATAGTAAAAAAGAAAGGTTATTTTTCAAAAAGGCGCAATTGCAAATTTGCAATCGCGCCTTTTTTCGTGCAAAAAAATCCCCCAATTGGGGTTAGAAATAAATTATGTTTAGTGTATCTTAGAAGGAAAGGAGAACTTTAAAATGAAAAAAAATCTAATTATTATTTCGCTAATATTTGTATTACCCCTAATTGCTTATGCAGTTTTGTCTGGCACAAAGGTTGAATCAGCAACGCAAGAGCACGTTAGTGGTAAACCTCAAATCGTAAAATTTTCTTCAAAACTTTGCTCTGATTGCAAAAAAATGAAGGGGGTTTTTGAGGCTGTAATGCCACAATACTCAGGCACAGTTGAGATTATAGAATACGATATTGAAAAGAATGACAAAAATATTAATGATGCAATCAATAAATACGACGTTGACCTTGTTCCGACAGTAGTTTACATTGACAAAAACGGTAAAGTTGTCAGAAAAACTGAAGGTTACATTGACAAACACAAATTTGAAACATACGTGAAAGAGTTACTAAACTAATATGATAGATATTTTAAACGTTTTCGCACAACCGAATAACCAACATTTTGAAATAGCAATGCTTTTGGCATCGTTTATGGGCGGTGTAATTGCCTCAATAAGCCCTTGTTCATTAGCAATGTTGCCAATTATTGTCGGCTATGTTGGTGGCTACACAAAAGATAAACCGTTAAAAACATTTTTCCAAATGCTAATGTTTATCTTGGGTACAGCGATTGTTTTCACAACAATTGGCATAATTTGTGCGGTTACAGGCAGAGTTTTCATCTCATTTTTAGGTAGCTACTTTGGCTTAATCATTGCATCATTCTTGATTGTAATGGGCTTGAAATTGGTCGAAGTTTTGGACTTTGAATTTCCAATGTTCATTAAGGCATTTCCTAAAAACGAGGGTAAATTCGCGTTCATTTATCCTTTAATTTTAGGTATAGTTTTTGCGCTTGCGGGAACTCCTTGTTCAACTCCAATATTGGCAGGCATAATGGCATTTGCATCTGTAATGGAGAATGTGCTAATGGCAATGCTAATGCTATTCTTGTTCGCATTAGGTCAAGGCATAATTCTTGTAATTGCAGGGGTATTCACATCAACTTTAAAAAATATGTCTGCATTTGCTAAAATTTCAAACATTTTAGTCAAAACTTGTGGTGTGCTACTTGTTCTTTCAGGGTTGTATATTTTTTATAAGATTTTCTCATCTCTATTGTAATATAGCTATTCCGTTGTACAATAGAGAAAAAGGAGTAATTTTATGAAAACCATAGAAGGACAATTAACCACAAATGGCGAAAAATTTTGTATCGTTATTTCAAGATTTAATGAATTCATCGGCTCAAAATTATTATCTGGAGCTATTGATGAATTAAGAAGACATGGCGTAAGCGAAGATAATATTGATGTAATCTGGGTTCCAGGTGCATTTGAAATTCCTATTATTGCAAAAAAAGCTGCAAAATCAGGAAAATATAACGCAATCATTACATTAGGCGCAGTAATCAAGGGTTCAACATCACACTACGATTACGTTTGCGCAGAAGTTTCAAAAGGTGTTGCAGCAGTAAGCCTAGAAACTTGTGTACCTGTAATCTTTGGTGTATTAACAACAGACAACATCGAACAAGCAATTGAAAGAGCCGGTACAAAAGCTGGAAACAAAGGCTCTGATGCAGCAAAATCTGCAATCGAAATGGCAAACTTAGTAAAACTTGTATAGGAAACTTATGAGCGAAATAATTACAGAATACAGAAACGAAAACACAAAGAACATTGATTTGTTGCCTAGTGTTGAAATTGTGAAAAAGATTAATGAAGAAGACAAACAAGTAGCAATTGCGGTAGAAAACGAAACTGAAAATATCGCAAAAGCAATTGATATTATTGCAAAACAATTTTTGCAAGGCGGAAGATTAATCTATTTTGGCGCAGGCACAT
>ERZ808286.1317-NODE-1317-length-12640-cov-5.773619_pt1 | contig 12640 bp, 18 predicted proteins | sample MGYA00521276_ERZ808286 | MGnify/ENA primary metagenome ERZ808286 (study PRJEB31516, sample SAMN03275607) | gut metagenome | biome: mammalia-associated habitat; material: feces | host: Papio cynocephalus | place: Kenya | collected 2012-08-01 ... | reverse complement strand
GTATTGCAATAGCAACCAACTGACCACGCTCGATGTGAGCAAGAACACCGCGCTGGGCTATCTGTATTGCTATGGCAACCAACTGACCACGCTCGATGTGAGCAAGAACACCGCGCTGGACTCTCTGGATTGCTCTGGCAACCAACTGACCACGCTCGATGTGAGCAAGAACACCGCGCTGGGCTATCTGAATTGCAATAGCAACCAACTGACCACGCTCGATGTGAGCAAGAACACCGCGCTGACCACTCTGTATTGCGGTGGCAACACGACGATAACAATGTTGGCGGTTGCGAAAACGTATAAACAGGCAACTGTTTCTACCAATCTGGCGTCATTGATTACCAACGCCACTTCTACGTCTGGAACGCTGAACATATACGGCGGTGACAATACGACCGTACACGAGGCGGCTACGGCGAAGGGTTGGACGGTTAATCTGAAGTGATGACGCGGTCGGAGATAATAGCAGGTATCGGGGAGTGGTTCACACTCTCCGAACTTGTTTGTCCGCACACGTACCGTAAGTGGGGCGATAAGGCGTGGCAGTTTCTCGATACGGACGCGCTCCACGTCCTACTGGTATTGCGGCGTGACATATTGCAAGTGCCGTTATGCTGCAATGGTGGCGGTCACACACAGCGGGGGTTGCGGTGTAACCTGTGCGATATACCCGCTGGCAAGACGCGGCAGGGTGTGCAGTACCTTTCCGCGCACACTATGGGTAAGGCGTTTGACCTTACAAGCCCTTGTATGAGTGCCGCTGAGATGCGGCGGCGGATAGACACTAATACCGACCTATTGCCGTGCAACATACGAGTAGAGGACGGTGTTACGTGGTTGCACGTTGATACCTTCGATACGGGACAGAAAGTGTATCATTTTTCATAACGACTTGCAAAAGTCGTTATTTTTTTGTACCTTTGTCGCCGATATGTATAGGATTACCCAAGCGCAATATGATATGTTACACCGTGTATCGGTGGAGGGCAAGCGGGCGGTGGATAAGTCGCTGCTTTCCGACCTTATGGCGATGACGGGTGTCCGTGTGGCGAATACTCTATGCGGTCAGTGCTGGGTGGACGCCACTATGCAGGTGTATGGTGTTCTAAAACGTGGGGGCTATGAGGTTACAGATTGAGTGGGACGCGCCCGCAGAGACATTGATGTTCCAATGGCGGCAGGTAAGCAAGAGAGAGCGTGCGCGGTTGTACGCGGCGGCGCAGGAGCGTCTCGGTCTGTGCTACGGAGCGTTGCGGGTGGGTGATTTTTTCGCGTGCCTGAAAAATGATTTCGCTGTTATTGGCGTCTGTTCCACGTGGAACGATACAACGGTTGCGCAGTATATATGGGCAATGGGTTTCGTTGATTATGGCGGGCAGTTTGCGAAGTTACTTTCGCGACTCGTGCCGCCTATGTCGGCAGATGAGCGTGCCGCGCAGTCAGCGTGCGTGCAGGTGTCTATGGAGGAGGGGCTGTTGGTTTTCTTGCGTGACTACTTCGGCTTGCCGTCGTTCACGGCAGCGGAAGACTTGACGGTGAATGAGTTGGTGATGGCGAAGAGGGACGCATATAACCGTGCGGCATATCAGGTCAAACTCCGCAAGATAGCGGAAATGAAGAATAAGCGATGACGGTGATAGATAAGATACGTGAGAGTGTGCAGGCTGTTGGTTGTGCCTTCCTCTACAATGCAGAGGGGGAAATGAACGACCTTGTGGCGCGGTGTCCAGAGTTCCAGAATGACGGCGTTGTGTGTCTGTGTTATCTGTTGAAGAATGGCACGGCGGCACAGGTGGGCTGTTCGTGGGTGGAGCGCGTGAATGTAGGGCTTTTTTTTTCAATGCTGGCAGAGTACGACTTCGACGGCATAGAGAATGAGGAACGGCTGGAGTGCTGCAAGCAGTACGCGCTCCGCTGGGTGCAGTCGTTGGTGAATAGTGATACCTTGCGGCTGGTATCCGTGAATAGCACGGAGCGGGTGTACAATACTACAACGGATGTATTGACGGCATACGCTGTTAACGTGACTATTGAGGAACTGATGGGCATAACGCCCTGCAATGTGTGAGTATATGGAGTGGGTGGACGTGATAGTGACAGCCGTGTGCAGTCTGTTAGCCGCAATAGGTGGCGGGTCGATAATCTACTACAAACAGAACCGGGCATTGAAGACGGCGGAAGTGGTAGGTAAGGACGTTGAGAATGAGACACGGGCGATAGACAACTGGCAGGAACTGTACAAGGAGGTGAAGCAGGAAAACTTGCGGCTCTCTGCCAAGATTGACGAATTGTACAAGCAGCAACACACCCTTATGCAACAGGTCTTTGAGTTGCAGAATGAGGTTAAAGTACACTCGTGTTTGCGGCTTGACTGCACAGAGCGTGTGCGTTATGTGTGCGAAAAGAAAGCGATTATAAACCAATAAAATCAAGTGATTATGTTTGTAGCATTTATTATTTTAGCGATTATCGTGGCGATAGCCGTGATATTTTTCACCGTAAGGACGGCGAACTTGCACAATGCCATTGAGGACATCTACGCCAAGCAGGCTATTCTCCACGACAAGTACTGCAACCACGAAGACCGTATCGACGGCAACTATAAGAGCCTTGCGGAACTGAACAGGCGGCAGGACGAGTGGCAGCGGCAGCACAAGAATAGCGACGCTGCTATATACGAGGGATTGGCAAGCCTACGCGAGCGCGTGGAGCGATTAGAGCAACAGCCCGCCCCTATTGCGAAGACAAGCGATGCCGCAATGGAGCGGCGTGCCCAATTTGCGGCACTCCGTGAGACGTTGAGCGTGCGCGAAGCGGCAAGAGAGATGGGCGTCTCTCTTACTACGGCAAAGAGATACGAGCAATGGCGCAAGGCGAATGAGCGCGAGTGAGCGGATATTGTCGGCGGTTGCTATTGCTCTGCTGTTGCTGGCAGTCGGATTGGTTTGCGGCTATTGCACCGCGACACGTCCGACCGCTGACAGGGTAGTAGTGAAGACCGACACCATAGTGGAGTTGCGCTATGATACACTGACTATACGCGAGCGCGTGCAGCAATGGCGATACCATTACGATACAATACGTGTACGCGACACGGTGTATATAGCCGATATTCCGCAAAACTATGTAGATAGCACTACGGACTACCGATTAGAGGTGAACGCGGTGAAGATGTACGATTACAGCATTTCGATTTATAAGACTGATACATTTACCCGCTATGTGCCGCAAGTGCCGTCAGAGCGTACGGAAACAAGCCTCAGGGGCTTTGGGCAGAGTATCGTGGTGGGCTTGCAAGTCGGCTACGGATTAGGTGTGCAGCCTGCCACTATGCAGGCACGGTTCGAGCCGTATGTAGGGATTGGGATAACTTATGGGTGGGGGTATCATTGGTAGCCACGCCCAAGCCCGCGGGGAGGTGATAGCCCCCGCGTTGCACTGATTATAAATAGTAGGATTATGATACAGGTATGTTTGATTTGCGCCTTTGCCGCGCTGTTGATTTTCGCGGTGTATAACTACGTGTCGCTTCGTCTGTTTGGAGTGCCCAAGTCACTGTCCGAGACGTACTACCTTTGGCAGAATGAGCAAAAGGGTATGGGGGCTATGTTCACCGCTATGATGGCGAGTGTGGCTATTACCCTTATGCCAGCGTGGATAGAGATTAGTAACGCAGTAGGCGGGTGGGAAAGCAACCTTACTTTTCTTGCGTTCCTTGCCGCTGGCAGTATAGCCTTTGTTGGTGCAGCCCCTGCTTTCCGTTCTTGCACTATGGAGAGTAAGGTGCATAGTATAGCCGCCAAGTGTGCTGCTGTTTTCAGCCTGCTATGGTGTGGCGTGGTATGCTGGCGGATTGCCTATATCATACCTATTGCCGCACTACTGGTGTGGTGCGTTGCTTTCGCCACTAAGACCGCAAAGAAATGCAGCGTCTATTGGTGGGAGATGTGCGCCTTTGCCGCTACTTTTGCCACTATCATAACGGAGTGTTTTATAATTATGTTATAGAACATAATTTCTGATTATATGGATATAGAACAGGTAAAGCGGCAAGTGTCGGAGCGTTTGCAAGCGGCAGTCAGTGAGATACAGGCGTCAATGGCTGCCAATGGTGTTAATGCGAGCGGTCGCACGTCTGCGAGTGTCCGTGTACGCACAACAGAGAGGGGTGTGCAGTTGGTGGCTGGTGGGGGAGACGCCGCGCCGTTTGGTACCGTGGAAGTAGGTAGGGCGGGCGGCAAGGTACCCGCCGGCTTTGCTGCTATATTGGAGCAATGGTCGCGTGACAAGGGGTTGCAGTTCGACACGGAGCGCGAGCGCAGGTCGTTTGCGTATCTGTTGGGGCGCAAGATAGCGCGCGAGGGCACGGAGCGGCACAGGCAGCCGATTGATGTGTATAGTGGCATCGTCAAGGTGGCGGCTGATGATGTGAGAAAGATAGTCACAAAGGGTGTCGGGCAGGTGATAGTGGGTGAGATAGTGCACGATTTTAAGTAATGATATAAGACTATGGCAGAGAGTACCGAGAGCATAGTGATTGATGTGGAACTGAACGCCGACGATTTGGTGGCGCAGACAGCCGCAGCGGTTAAGCAGTTGGCAGACTTGAAGAAAGAGCAGGCGGAACTGAATAAGATAATTAAGGAGAAAGGTACGCTTGATGACGCGCAGAAAAAGCGTTATGTAGAGGTTGCACAGGGGGTCAAAGACCTCTCCGCGCAGGTGAAGTCAAATACCAAGTTAATAGAGCAATGGGGGCGCGAACAGAAGGACGCGGAGGGCTCTGTTAATGCTATGCGTAAGCAGTTGAAGGACTTGCAAACGCAATATGCCGCGCTCTCGGAGGAAGAGCGAAAAGGCAAGGCGGGCAAACAGATTGCCAAACAGGCAAAGGAATTGTCCGATACTATTAAGGACGCCGACCAGGCAGTAGGCAATTATAAGACTACTATTGGACGGTATGAAGAGGCACTAAACAGCGCGGGAGTGGGTATTGACGGATTTAAGAAGAAGATGACCGCCTTACTGGCTAATCCATGGGTGGCTCTCTTCACCGCAATTGCCGCGGTGGTGCACAAGGTAGTGGACGCATTCAGGTCAAGTGAAGACCGCATGCGCGAACTCCAGACGGCTTTTGCGCCGTTGCAGGGTGCGTTGGACGTGGTGCAACAGGGCTTCGATGCATTCGCTAAGGTGTTGAGTAATGTAGTCGTCGGGGCGTTGAGTGGCGTGTCTAAGGCTATTGCATACGTGGCTAAGGGGTTGGACGCTATCGGCAAGGCGGTCGGTAAGGATTGGGGGCTGGAGAAACGGTTGCAGGAAGCGCAGAGTGTTACAGCGGCAATTACCAAGTCCGAACAGGAACTCGCGGACAAACGCAGGGAGTTTGCAGAGACTGAGGCGAAAAGAAACAATAAGATTAGTGAGTTGCGTGCACAGGCGGCGGAAAAGGATAAGTACACTACGGCGGAACGCATTAAATTCATTGAGGAAGCGGTTAAGTTGGAGAAAGCCAATGCCGCCGACCGCGTGGCTATTGCCAAACAGGAACTGAAACTCGCAGAGGATAACACGAAGAATACAGAGAATGACGCGGCTGCTAATGACGCACTCACACAAGCCCGTGTTAATCTGATAAATGTCACAACTCAGTACAACAATACCGTCCGTGAGTTGAACGGGCAACTCGCGGAAATGCGCAACCAACAGGCAGCCGCTACGGCAACTACGCAGGCAGCCACGGCAGCCACGGCAGCGGACACCGTGACACTTGAAGACATACTGAAGAAGAGGAAAGAGTTGCGGCAGCAGTACGGACTAATCACGGACGAAGAGCAACAGGCAGAGGAATTGCGTTTGTTGGAAGAGTTGTACAAGTCGGAAGAGTACAACAAGGATAACCAATTACTCAGCGAGGAAGAGTACCAAGCCGCGCGCGCTGCTATCATACAACGCTATGAAGACGAGCGCAAGGCGGCGGCGGACCAGCGTCAGGGGGAGGAAGACGAGCGCAGACAGCAAGACCTCGACGCGGAAAAGGAAGCGTTTGACAAGAAAATGAGCAATATCCAGCAACTCGGTGATGCATTTGGTCAGTTGAGTTCATCGTTGCAGGGTCTCTCTGATATGTACGCGGAAGACGCGAAGACCAGCGAGGCGGCCGCGAAGAAACAGAAAGCGTTTGCCGTGGGGTCTATCATAGCGAGTCAGGCGCAGAGTATAGCCAATGGAGCAGTTGCGGTTAGTACTGGTATAGCGAGCGCGTCCGCTGTGCCTTTCCCTGCCAATATAGCGGCTATCATATCGGTAGTGGCTACTATTGCGGGCGTGGTTGCGAGCGTGGCGAGTTCGATAAAGCAGGCAAAGCAGGTGATTAATGGCGACGCGGGCAATTACGCTTATGGCGGCGAGGTGCCGGGACGGTCGTACAGCGGCGACAAACTGACAGCGCACGTGAACAGCGGCGAGTACATACTGCCAAAGGCAACGACGGATAACCTCATCGACACGATTAACAGCGGTCGGTTGGGCGTTGGTATTGATTATGACGCTATGGCGCAGGCTATGGCGCAGGCTGTGGCAGCACAACCGGCACCGGTGATGGTGTATCGCGAGTATGAGCAATTCGCAGCCGATACGCAACGGAGTAGGAATGTAGCAATAGTTTAGGATTATGAATAGCGAGTATTTAAGTACAATTACTTTTGATGGGACGGAAATTAAGTACCGCAGTATCTTGACAGGCGCAGGCGGTTACGCACTTGCATATTATACGCGGGAGAGGGTCGCGATTAGTGCGTTGAGTAGCGTGGCGGAAGTACTGATTGTGCAAGCGTCTAGCGATTTGGGTGTTAGTTACAACTTGCCGGCAAACACAGATGTCACCATTGAGGTTACTAATCTACTACCTCTAATAACGGACGGATTTTTGACGCTTAAAAAGAGTTCAGGACGGCTCACCAAGATACCCGTTGCGAGAGTGGGCGCGGAAAATCGGAAGAATATAATCATACCAACCGTGCAGGTTAGGGATGGTTTCTACCAGTATCCTCCGCACACTATATATGCTATGGATAGCGATGTCTTGACGGTGGAATGTGGAATTGGTGAGGGTGTGAGCCTCTTCCAATTCGGCGAAGACGAATACACCGCAACACCGACACAGCAATACGAGACGATTGAAGACATACCGGCAATAGCAGGTGAAAAGTTGTATATTAATGTTAAAGGTGATACACTATGGAGTACATATATACGCGAAGTGCCTTGCGGGGTGCAGACGGTGGTCGCGTATTGGAGTGGAAGGTTAGGCGGTGAGAAGCGTCTGGTTTGGTTTGTCAAGGATATGACAGAGGAGGTGACCGAGTCTCAGGATATACAGGTAAAGCCAAACGTTAACACTCTGCGATTCGGGGTGGACGTCCGCAAGAATTACCGTGAGACGATGACCTTGTACCTGCCTAATCTTGACGCTTACGACACCTACTACTACGCGGATTTAATCACGTCCGACAGCGTGAGCATAGACGGACGGACGGTGCGTGTGCTTTCGTCCGCAATCACTTACCCGAATGGTAGCGACAGGGGGAGTGTAGAAGTGACTATTGAGTTTACGACACATAACACGATACTGGTATGAGGTTGAGGATTTTCGTCAAGTCACTATATACGGACGATTATACAGAATTGGAGGTAACAGCGGGTACCTTGTTCTCCATCGTTAATACCAATGCTCTGTATGATTTTGAGAATTTGCGCTACACACGCTCCACGTCATTCACTATTCCGCGCACTACCACCAACGAGAGCGCGTTCCTCTTGGCTGGGGTATTCCGCACCTCACGCAGTGAGTACGCGCGCGAGCGTATAGCGTGCAGGGTGTGGATTGATGACGTGGAACAGGCGGGGTATCTGTATATCACCAGTGCCACGCCAGCGGTATATAACTGCTCTCTGCTGTTGGGCGAGTATGTGACAGATGATATACTCGAAAAAACGACAAAGCAGGTATTACGCGAACAGGATTATACGGGGCGCGTTATATATGGCAGGCTTTCCGATGTTTTGCCCGCTAATGGCGCGAACAAAGGAGACTTCATTGCGCCTATTGCCTATTACAGCGGCAAGGAGGGAACGGCAAGAGATATATATAAGACCAGACCGAGTGTTTATCTTAAGACGCTGTTTGGTAAGTGTATTCGTAATTCGTTTGCGGACACATCTTGCCGCGTGGTAGTGCAGCCGACAAACGAGGTAACTATGGGAGGGATTGATTTACGCCTGATTTTCAGCAGTGATGGGCTGGTGTCGTTCAGCGGTGAGGATGCAGACAAAGGAAGCGAGTACTTTGAGCGCGTGTATATAGACACCGTTTCACATATCACCAACGTAACAGTCGTTGATGACCCGCCGGAGAAAAAAAAGCAGTTGCAGTATTTCCGTGCCAAACAGGACGTGATACTGAAGACGGGGAGTAGTGAGGATAATCCCGTTCTACTATATGAGGGACTGTTTTACATACTTTCCTACGCCACTCACGGCGACAATGAGGGCGAAATAAAGCATATAACAGGTGCAACGTTTGCGATGCCAACGTTCCTCTCTGATGCAAGTGTGAGGTGGACGGGTTCAGCCGGTTCGCTCGGAGGGTTCGAGTTGGTAGGAGATATAACAGATACTTTGATACCCAAAAACACTGTATTCCGTGCAGTCCGACTGAATGACGTGTATCCGTTGAAGTCAGACGTCAACGGTGGTGGCAACATATACCAGTTATCCGCCATAGGTGGGCAAGCCGGCAATCTCACTTTCTACGCCGACCCCGACACCAGCGTTATAATTGCGCGCGAGTGGGATTGTATCCCTGATATTAAGATTTCCGACCTGCTACGCTCCTATGCTAAGATGAGCGGGCAACTATTCTATATCGCAGGCAACAGCGTGATTGTATTCAGCGGCTATACCGACGATGTGTATGAGTTGCGCGACGTATTGGAGTGGACTACCATTGAGCGCAGGTTTTCCGATTTTGCGCAAGCCACGAGCGTGGTATATGCTGACGGAAAGGATAACCCCGATTTGACAGCCACGTATAAGACGGAAAACACTTACCTTGAGGAAACGTCGGAACTATCTATGCTATGGAGCGCAGGCAAGCAGTTAAGTAGCGGTGATAGTCGTATGTACGTGCCTGATTTGGGTAACGCTACGTGGTTGGGCAAGGTGGGCGAGGCACAGAGTATGACGCGCGTTGCACCGATAGCCAATATAGCCATCACCAAACTATGCCGCGTCTCCACTATGGTCAAGGTTAAGGCTCTAATGCCATATGTTATATTTTATAACTTGCTGTATTACAGACGTATCCGCTACGATGACGCCAACTGGGTGTGGCTTGATGCCACGTGGCAGGACGGAGTGGCTGAATTGACCTTGCAGTTAGAAGACGACATCTGATTTTTTTCTGATTTGTTGATTTTTTGTGTTTTTTATTTACGAGCACGGGTTCGCAGTGAATGCGCGCCCGTGCGTTTTTTTTACTTTTGTAACTGCTTGATTTACTGCTACTTACAAAGAAAATGAAAAAAAATGCACCAAAATTTTGGTATGTCAGAAAAAAGCAGTACCTTTGCAACGTCAAAGAAAAAGAAACAACAAATAAATCGACAAAGTTATGAAGACTTACAAGTACAGCAACGGCATGAGTGCCGGTGAAATTAAGAGTAACAACAATGCAGATGGGCGTTATATCCGCCATCAGCATACGATAACGCTCGCAGATGGGCGCACCTTCTACCAGAGTAGTTGCGGCATGAGCCGCGAGGGGCTGCCTGAGTGCTACGAGTGTGTAAATCACAACGGACAGGATTATCTCGTTAATCTGTGCAACGGCAGAGCATACAGAGCATTATAATTACTTGCGGCACGGCGGCGAGCCGTAGCGGAAGCGGGGACACTAACAGTAGGATAGCCCAACCGTGCCGCTCTTTTTTGAACAAACTAAAAAGCAAAAGATATGTTAATTCAACCCAAAAGCGCATTTTTGCGCGAGAAAATGGAGCGTAAAGAGATGACGCTCCGAGTATACAAGGCGTGGGAGCGTACTATTGGCGAGAGCCTATTGGCAGGGGATTACCCCGATATGGAGACGGCAGCCGGAATGTACCGGAGAGTATTGCGGGATATTGACACGTGCACGGTGGAGATACACCAATTGGCGGAGTTGATACGCGAAGCCGAAGAGGTGGAGCGTCGCGAGTCTTACGAGTATCATAAAGACGAATGGGAGAGCGGAGAAGAGTACGAAGACAATGCCAACGATTACGAGGAGGATTGATTATGGATAATGCATTTGAGGAACTGACAGAGCGCGGAAAGCACGCGCAGGAGATAGCGCAGACGCGCGTGGGTTACCTTGGAGGCAGCGATGCCAAGATGGTGTACAAGGTAGCAACGAGTGGAGCGGGCGCGCTCTCTGCCACTGAGATTAAGAGATTGAATGTATGCTGCGGCAATAGTAAGAATGTATCTACATTTGGCGGAAACGCAGCCACGGAACGCGGGCACGATTTCGAGGATTATATGGTAAGTGTTTTCGCGGCAATGGACGTGAAGGTGGAGCGTGAGAAATTCATGCAGGGGAGAAAGTACAACCATTTCACGGCGATGGCACACGCTGACTATTACGCGGGCGGAACGGTGTACGAGTGCAAGTGTGTGGTTGGTAAGACCACGGAAGCAGTAGCGAATTCTTACTATGCGCAATTACAATGGTACTACATGTTAGGCGCGGAAATGGTGTATCTGGTTCACGGAATAGACGCGAACCAAGTGGCGGATATAGTGGAGATACCAAGAAACGAGGGCTTTGTGGCAATGCTGGAACGCGGTTGCGAACTGATTGACGCCTATTGTGACAGCATAGTTGCACTCGACCAATTGGCAAGCGTGGCATATACGGACGCCCCGCAAGACATGCGCGATATGATTAAGAGCATTACAGCAATGCAAGATACCATCAAGTCCTACACCGCGCAATTGGAAGTATTGAAGAATAGCCTATGTAGCGCAATGGTGAGCGGTGGAATAGGAGAGATAAGGGGCGATGTGTCCGTACATTACACTCCCGAGCGCACCGTCCGTACCATCGATACAAAAAAATTACTCGCCGTTTTCCCTGATGTAGCCACGGCGGACGTATATACAGAGGGGCAGCGGAGAGGATACATTACCATTACGGCAAAAAGAAATGGACAAGTCAATTAATGATATAGCGTTGCAGGTGGAACGCGTGGCGCGCTCCATTGAGACGCGCGGAGGGTGGCGGGCTTGCGGTCACGGATATGACAGGCAGAGCCTATACCAATTAGGTATGAGTGTAGCGGCGCGCAGGGGATTGGACCGCTGGGGCGACAGGGAACGCAAGGGCAGGTGGGAGCAGTCTATGTTTCGGCAGCCACAGCCACAAGTCCCACAACAGCCACAGCCACAAGTCCCACAGCAACAGCCACAGCCACAGCCACAGCCGCTAACGCCGACAGAGGAGGAGCGTTATGAGATGCTGCTGACAGAGGGGGTAAATGCGCAGATGATGGAGAAGGTACTAGCGTGGATTGCGCAGGATATACTCACTAAAAGAGAGATATGGGGATATGGAGACCCTTACGAGATACCGAAATTGCTGATTATCGCAATGCGTAAGATTATAGGCAACGCCACGCAAGGTACGTTATTTTGATTTCCCATGATATTAGATTTATTTGTAGCGTGGGGGTTCGCTGTGACAGCGCGCCCCGCGCGTTTTTTTTTGTGCTTTTGCAACTGCTTGATTTACTGCTACTTACAAAGAAAATGCAAAAAAATGCACCAAAATTTTGGTATGTCAGAAAAAAGCAGTACCTTTGCAACGTCAAACAAAAAGAAACAAAAAATATGAAACAAACGACTATCAACGTACAGATTACCAAGAACCTTGGTAATTACGAGAGTATCAGACTGGGGGGAGAGTGGTCAATAGAAGACGATGACCCCGCACAAGCGTACAGGGACGCTCTGAACGAGTTAAACGGAGTTTACAAGCAATTGTTCCACGTGGAACAAAAAGTGACAGAAAAGCCACAGGAACAAGCCCCGAAGCCACAGCCGAAAATGGTGGACGGAAAGCAGTGCATATCGTTCAAGGATGACGCGGGCATTGTGCAATCCATTTGCCGCCGCGTGACAAGTGACAAAGCAGTAACTATGGAGACTATCGGGCAGTATTACATTCTCGACGATGAAGCCCGCAAGGTGGTAGAATTGGCAATTAAAATGAGAGGATAATATAACAATAACAATATGGAAACAATTGAAATCAACGGTAAGTCGTACCTAATCGACATTGAGAAAGCCACCGAGCAGGGTCTGCTCAAGAAGAAAGATAACAAGCCGCGGAGTTGGGAGGAGTATGCTGAAGCAACATCAGGGATAATAGGCTATAAAGCATCTCTTCATTATAGTGGTGCATACGATAATCAATATAATATATTTAAGAATGTAGATGAAGCCAGAGCCTTTTGTGCATTAGGCAAACTAATCCAACTCCCACGCACTTGGTGGGTGATAAAATTCTAAAAGATATGGAAACAGGGATTAACGA
>ERZ808286.1313-NODE-1313-length-12659-cov-4.420819_pt1 | contig 12659 bp, 13 predicted proteins | sample MGYA00521276_ERZ808286 | MGnify/ENA primary metagenome ERZ808286 (study PRJEB31516, sample SAMN03275607) | gut metagenome | biome: mammalia-associated habitat; material: feces | host: Papio cynocephalus | place: Kenya | collected 2012-08-01 ... | reverse complement strand
AGGCCCGTCATCCCGAAGGAGGCGGGCCCCGCCGCGACGTTGTCGGGGTGCAAAGTACGACCCGTACCGCCGCCCGAAGCAACCGAGAAATACTTTTTGCCGTTTTCGATCGCCCACTTTTTGTAAGTGCCGGCAACGGGGTGCTGGAAGCGCGTCGGGTTGGTCGAGTTGCCCGTAATGGACACGTCGACGCCTTCGTGAATCATGATCGCGACGCCTTCGGACACGTCGTCCGCGCCGTAGCATTTGACTTTCGCGCGGTCGCCGTTGGAAAACGCCTTTTCGGAAACGATTTTCAGTTCGCCCGTTTTATAGTCGTATTCCGTTTCGACCGACGTGAAGCCGTTGATGCGGGAAATGATGTAAGCCGCGTCTTTGCCCAAGCCGTTCAGAATGACGCGCAGGGGTTCTTTGCGGACTTTGTTCGCCGTCAACGCGATGCCGATCGCGCCTTCGGCGGCGGCAAAGGATTCGTGACCCGCCAGGAAGCAGAAGCATTTGGTGTTTTCGCTCAGCAGCATGGCGCCCAGATTGCCGTGTCCCAGACCGACTTTGCGCTGATCCGCGACGGAACCGGGAATGCAGAACGCCTGCAAGCCGACGCCGATTTTTTCGGCGGCTTCGGCGGCGTCCTTCGCGCCGCTTTTGATCGCGACGGCGGCGCCCAGCGTGTAAGCCCAGCACGCGTTTTCAAAACAGATCGGCTGAATGCCTTTGACGATGGCGGCAACGTCGATGCCTTTGTCTTTGCAGATTTTGTCGGCTTCTTCGATATTGGCGACGCCGTATTCCTTGCAGCATTTTTCAATCTGCGCGATGCGGCGTTCATAACCTTCAAAAAGACTCATTTTCAAACTCCTTATTCTTTGCGCGGATCGATGACTTTGACGGCGTCGGCGAAACGACCTTTGGTCGAAACGTTCTTTTCAAACGCTTCTTTCGGATCGACGCCTTTTTTGATGGCTTCCATCATTTTGCCCAGATTGACGGTCTTGTAGCCGATGACTTCGCCGTTGTCGTCCAGACCTTCCGCCAGAACGTAGCCTTCCGCCATTTCCAGATAGCGGACGCCCTTGGGTTCGGTGGAATACATCGTGCCGACCTGCGAACGCAAGCCTTTGCCCAAATCTTCCAGTCCCGCGCCGACGGGCAACCCGTTGTCGGAGAAAGCCGACTGCGTGCGACCGTACACGATCTGCAGGAACAGTTCGCGCATCGCGACGTTGATCGCGTCGCAGACCAAGTCCGTGTTCAAAGCTTCCAAAATCGTTTTGCCCGGCAAAACTTCGGCAGCCATAGCCGCGGAGTGCGTCATGCCCGAACAGCCGACCGTTTCGACCAAAGCTTCGCGGATCACGCCTTCCTTGACGTTCAGGGTCAGTTTGCAGGCACCCTGCTGCGGGGCGCAGGCGCCGACGCCGTGCGTCAAACCGGAAACGTCGGAGATCTGTTTCGATTTAACCCATTTGCCTTCTTCGGGAATCGGGGCGGGATCGTGACGTGCGCCTTTGGTCACGGGGCACATCTCTTGCACTTCGTGCGAACACATATAAGAACAAGTCATTGAATGCTTACTCCAGTAAGAAAATTGAATTACGGGATTCGTTATACCCTTTTTGACGGGATTTTCACACCTTTTTTTCAAACCCGCGCGCAAAAAAAACGGCGGGAAGTCCCGCCGCTTTCGCTCAGTCCCCGTTTCCGGGGGCGGGCGGAATTTCCGCCCCTTCGATTTCGATGATGGCTTCGGCGACTTTGGCGGCGTCGCGGTATGACGCGGTCAGCTCCTTTTGTTCCGTTTCCCGTTTTTCGCGGCGCAAAAGAGCTTTCAGCGAATCCGTTTCATACATCGCGCCCCACAGTCCGATTCCCAGGACGGCGACAAGCGTCAGTTCGGCGAAGGCGTTCGTCTTTTCCGCCAGCGGCAGCAGGAAATAGTGCAGGGCGACGATCAGCAGAGTCAGAAACGACAGTTTCAGCCCGAAACGGTATTCGCGCAGACGGTTCGCGCGCCTCTTGAACGACAGTTTGTAAAACAGTCCGAAGCATGGCAACTCCATGACGGCGAACGCCAGCAGGGCGATCAAGCCGTTCGTCAGCGCGATCGATTTCATGCTCAGGTTCGCCCAGACGGGGACGGATTTTTCAATCAGCAGCAAAAACAGGTTGACCAGAACCAAACGGACGATGAATTCCGCGACGAACAGCGACAGGAACAGCATCAGCCGTTTCTGGCATTCCCATGAAAAGAAACGCGCCGCGATTTTCGAAAAGCGCGGGGAAACGTCGCCGCCGCGCAAAACGGCGGTCAGTTTCGGTTTTGGCATGAAAACCAACGTTCCCGCCGTCCGGACGACGAACAAAATCAAAAAGAACGAAACCGTCGCGGACAGCACGAACGGCGTCGAAAAATACAGTTCGCCGAACAGCGGGGACAGCTGGAACAGCCCCGCCATCGCCAGAACGTAAAAAACGACGACGCGCAGGGCGTTCAAGCACACGGCGCGGATTTTTTTCAATTTATCGCGCATGGCGGCGTCCCTTTCGTCAGATCAAGGTGTCCTGTTTCAGCGCCGCGGCGATGAAGCCCTTGAAAATCGGGTGGGCTTTGAACGCGCGGGATTTGAATTCGGGGTGGAACTGCACCGCGATGTAGAACGGGTGGTCTTTCAATTCGACGATTTCGGGCAGTAACCCGTCGGGCGACGTTCCCGACACGATCAGCCCTTTTTCCTCCAACCGGCGGGCGATCGGCATGCTGACCTCGTAGCGGTGGCGGTGGCGTTCGAAAATCATGTCCGCGTTGTCGTACAGCTCCGCCGCCAGCGTGCCGGCTTTCAGCTTGCACGGATAGGCGCCCAGGCGCATCGTGCCGCCGACGTCCGTGTTTTCGTCGCGAATCTGTTTTTTGCCGTCCTGTTCCCATTCGGTCATCAGCGCGACGACGGGGGTGCAGTCTTTGGTGAATTCGGTCGAGTTGGCGTTTTCGACGCCCAGCAGGTGGCGCGCGGCTTCGATCACCGCCGTCTGCATGCCCAGACAAATGCCGAAGAACGGGATTTTCTTTTCGCGGGCGTAGCGTTCGGCGATCATTTTGCCTTCGACGCCGCGGTTTCCGAAACCGCCGGGGACGAGAACGCCGTGAATGCCCGCGAACGCGCGGTCGATTTCGTCGGGCGACATCGTTTCCAGCGTGTCCGATTCGATCCATTTGACGCGGACTTTCGTTTTATGCGCGATGCCGGCGTGGAACAACGCTTCGTTCAGCGATTTGTACGCGTCGGGCAGACCGCAGTATTTGCCGACGACCGCGATCGTCGTTTCGTGTTCCCACGCGCCGATCGTGTCGATGATGTGCCGCCATTTTTCCAAATCGGGCGCGGGCGCGGTTTCCAGCATGCCGAAGTGTTTCAGAATCTGCCGGTCGAGCCCCTGTTCGTGGTACTGCAACGGAATTTTGTAAATGCTGTCGGCGTCCAGCGCGATGATCACGTCTTCGGGCGCGATGTTGCAGAACAGCCCGATCTTGCGGCGTTCCGAATCCGACAGCATCATTTGCGAACGGCACAGCAGGACGTCGGGCTGAATCCCCGTTTCCAGCAGCTGTTTGACCGAATGCTGCGTCGGTTTCGTTTTCAATTCGCCCGCCGTCGGAATGTAGGGCAGCAGGGTCAGGTGCAAAAACAGGCAGTTTTCGCGTCCCGCCGTGATGGCGAACTGGCGGATCGCCTCTAAAAACAGCGTGCCTTCGATGTCGCCGACGGTGCCGCCGATTTCGTACAGGACGAAATCCTCGTCATGCAGGTCGGATTCGATAAAGCGTTTGATTTCGTCGGTGACGTGGGGAATCGCCTGAACGGTCGCGCCCAGATATTCGCCGCGGCGTTCCTTCATCAGCACGTTGTAATAAATGCGTCCGCCCGAAACGGAGTCCGTTTTGTGGCACGGCACGTTCGTAAAGCGTTCGTAATGCCCCAAGTCCAAATCCGTTTCCGCGCCGTCGTCGGTGACGAACACTTCGCCGTGCTGATAGGGCGACATCGTGCCGGGATCGATGTTCAGATACGGATCCATTTTGCGGTTGCGGACTTTGTAGCCTCTGGCTTGCAGCAGCGCGCCCAAAGCGGCGGACGCCATACCCTTGCCCAAAGACGACACGACGCCGCCCGTGATAAAGATAAACTTGGTCATTTCAAAACTCCGATGTTTCCGATAGGTTTTCGGCTATCATATAAAGCCGTCCGGCAAAGTAAAGCGATTTCAGCCGTTTTGTTCCGCGTCGGGCGCGAAGCCCGTCGTTTTTCTGAAAAAGCAGCTGCGGTTGCCCGTGTGGCACGCCGCCCCCGTCTGGTCGATCAGCGCCAGCAGCGCGTCGCCGTCGCAGTCGATTCGCAGTTCGACCAGCCGCTGGACGTGTCCCGACGTTTCCCCCTTGCGCCACAGCGTTTGGCGGGAACGCGAAAAATAGCACATGCGCTTTGTTTCGATCGTTTCCCGCAACGCCGTTTCGTTCGCCCACGCCATCATCAGGACTTCGCCCGTGTCGAACTGCTGGGCGATGACGGGAACCAGTCCCGCGCCGTTGTAGCGGACGTTTTTCAACAGTTCCGCGCCGGAAATTTCCCGCATTTTCCAACCTCTTGAAAAAAAATAAAGCTTTTTGACCGCGAACGGTGTAAAAAGAAATCGATATTTGAAAGGTAAGCGGGGGACAACCGTAATGCAAGAGGAAACTTCTTTGACGGAATTGCGCGCGCAAATCGACGCCGTGGACGACGCGATGCACGATTTGCTGATGAAGCGCGCCGCTTTGGTCGAACAGGTCGGACGCGCCAAAGCCGCGCGGGACGATTCGGGCGCCAAGGGCGTTCTGCGTCCCAAACGCGAAATCGAAATCATGCGCCGCCTGTGGAACAGGCACAAAGGCGCGCTGGACAGGGAAGTCGTGATGCGCGTGTGGCGCGAAATCATCAGCGCGTGCGTCAACCTGCAATCCCCCTTGACTTTGGCGGCGTTCATGCCCGAACGCGGATCGGGGCTGGCGGAAACCGCGCGCGGCTATTTCGGCGCCTTCACGCCCGTGATGCCGTGCTGTTCCGTCAATCTGGTGTTAAAGGAATTGACGCAGGGCGAGGCGGACGTCGCGCTGTTGCCGCTGTACGCGGACAAACAGGCGTGCTGGTGGTACGCCGTCGCGCAGGAATACAAGCGCAGCGTCGGCGTGTTTCTGAAACTGCCGTTCGAAGGATCGGGCGCCGGACTGCGGGACGGAGGGACGGCTTACGCTTTGGCAAAGATGCCGTACGAACGGACGGGCGACGACAAAACCCTGCTGGTCGCGGAAACGGACGGCACGATCAGTCTGTCGACGCTGGATCTGATTTTGAAATCCGGCGGAATCGCGACCAACACGATTTGCGACACGTACAATCCCGACATGATGCGCAAAGCCTATCTGTTCGAAGTCGACGGCTGGCTGTCCGACCGCGACGAACGGCTGGGCGCCCTTGTCGAAAAGGAAAACGGAAAGATAACGACTTTGCGCGTTATCGGCGGCTATCCCGCCAAACTGTAAAGGTGAATTTGATGCGAAACGATCCCGTTCCCGCGCATTTAAGCGTGATGTCCCTGAAACCCTACGTCGGCGGCGCGAGCGCCGTCGCGGGCAGGGACAAAGTGATCAAACTGTCGTCGAACGAGGGCGCTTTCGGCGCGAATCCGGCGGCGGTGAAAGCGTGCCGCGATTTCGCGGAAAACATTTTCCGCTATCCCGACGGCGGTTGCGCCGCTTTGCGCCGAGCCGTCGCCGACGTTCACGGGCTGGACGCGGACAGAATCGTTTGCGGCAACGGGTCGGACGAACTGATCGGTCTGTTGTGCCACGCCTATCTGCGCGAACACGACGAGGTCGTCATCACGCAATACGCTTTTCTGATGTACCGTCTGTACGCCGTCGGTTGCGGCGCTCAGCCCGTCACCGTTCCGGAAAAGAATTTCAGAGTCGACGTCGACGCGATTTTAAAAGTGGTGACGCCGAAAACCCGCATGATTTTCATCGCCAACCCCGGCAATCCGACGGGAACGTACCTGACCAAAGAGGAAATCCGCCGTTTGTGCCGATGCCTGCCCGAAAACATCGTCGTCGTTCTGGACGCCGCCTACGCCGAATTCGTCGACGCGGCGGATTACGACGCGGGCGCCGCGCTGGTCGAAGAGTTTCCGAACGTCGTGATGCTGCGGACGTTTTCCAAAATTTACGGTCTGGGCGGCGTTCGTCTGGGGTGGTGCTACGCGTCGCGCGACATCGCGGACGTTTTGAACCGCGTTCGCGGTCCGTTCAACGTCAACGCGTTCGCGCAGATCGCCGGAATCGCCGCCGTTCGCGACAGGGACTTCGTCAAAAAATCCTTTGAGCACAATAAAAAACACCGCGCTCTGCTGACCGACGGATTGACGGAAATCGGGCTGACGGTCACGCCGTCGGTCGCGAACTTCGTGCTGGTTCATTTTCCGCAAACGGGAAAAACGGCTGAAAAAGCCGACGCATTTCTGCAAAGCCGCGGCATTATCGTGCGCCGCGTCGCGTCCTACGGTTTGCCGGACGCGTTGCGCGTGACGATCGGAAACGCCGAGGAAACAGCGGCTTTGCTGGCGGCGTTAAAGGATTTTATGGCGTAAGAGCCGTTCCGTTATTTTTCGTTTTTATCGAACAGCAGGATTTCGCCCGCGTACACTTTGCCCGACTGCCAGCTGAACGGCGACGTGACGGATGGGCGTTTTTCGCCGTTTTCGTGCTTCATCAGTTCGCCCAGAACGACGCGGGCGACCGACGCGCGGCTGGTGCGGACGACTTTGTCCAGCTCCAGAATTTCCAACAGATCGAACAGTCCGTAGGTTTTGGCGACGACCGCCCCCATCGGGGCAAAGGCGGCGTCCAGCGCGAACGTTCCCGAAAAGCTGGTCATGAACGGTTCCCAAATGATTTCGCCGTTTGAAACGTCGACGGTGCCGCCGTTGTAAATCCAGCCCGACAAAAACGGGCGATCGTCCAGCGGCGCGGCGGACAGCGCGCCGTCCAGCTTGACGTATTCGATCAATCGGGGCAGATGGCTGTTTTTGCGCTGCGGCAGGCGGACGGCGTTCAAAATCAGGGAAAAACCGACGTTTCCGGTCGGATTTTCGCGGCGAAGCGTCAGCGAAACGTCCGATGCGGACAGCCCCCGCATGGAACGCGGGGACGCCGTTTGAACGTCTTTGAAAACGATTCGCGCGGAAAAAGGCTGTTTGGCGGACGGCAGACGCAAGACGGCGCCGCCGTTCGCGACGACGAAACGCATGTCGCCCGTTTCCTTGGTCGACAGGGATTGCGTTCCGCCGATTTTGACGGAAACGTCGCGCGCCGAAAACGGCGACGCGGAAACGGTGACGCGTCCGGTGCGCAAAACCCAGCCGCCGGCTTTTTCGGGGGCGGTGACGACGACGTCGTCCAGATAGACCCCGCTTTTAAACGGAAAGTAAGACGAAACGATGTTGTAGGACACGCCGAATCCCTCGTCCCCCAGTGTTTTGAAAAAATCGTACACGCCGGCGCGCAACAGCCGTTCGCTTTGGAAACAGACGCTGAGGAAAACCGCCGCGAAAATCAGTCCGAAAACGGCGATTCCGGTTTTACTTTTGACCAGATCCGCCACCTGCGCGCGCAAAGACGGGGCGTTTTCCTCCGCATCGTCCGTCGGAACGGATTTTTTCATCGGATCCAAGCGTGGAAATTTGTCTGTTTCGCGCATAACGATATCCATGGTTGCCAAAAGTGATTTCATAATATACAAAATAAAACCGGTTTAAAGCTTTTTCGGGGAAAACGAATGAAAACGGACGCGATCGTTTTTGACTTCGGCGGCGTGCTGATCGACTGGAATCCGCGCTATTTGTATGACAAAGTCTTTGAAAACAAAGACGAAGAGGAATACTTTCTGACGAAAATCTGCGCGCCCGAATGGAATTTCCAAATGGACAAGGGCAAACCGTTCGCGCGGGGCGTCGCCGAATTGACGGCGGAACACCCCGAATACGCCGCGCAAATCGAAATGTACGACACGCGCTGGCGGGAAATGTGCGCGGGCGAAATCGCGGGCGGCGTCGCGCTGTTGCGCGAACTGGCGGCGCGCTACCCCGTGTACGGCTTGACGAACTGGTCGGCGGAAAAATTCGCGATCACCCGTCCGGAACACGACTTTTTCAATTTGTTCAAAGGCATCGTCGTTTCGGGCGAGGAAAAGGAAGCCAAGCCCGAACCGCGCTTGTTTGAAATTTTGATCGAACGCTACGGTTTGACGCCCGAAAGAACGGTTTTTACCGACGATTCGGCGCCGAACATCGAAACGGCGAAAAAGCTCGGCTTTCAGGCGATTCGGTTCGAAACGCCCGAAAAACTGCGCGCCGCTTTGGTCGAAAAGGGCGTTTTGTCCGGCTGACCGTCAAAAAAAAGCCCGCGGTCGCCGCGGGCTTTCGATTTGCGGAAAAAAGACGGTCAATCGTCGTCGGAAACCGGTCTTTCCGCGCGTTTCGCCTTTTTATGCTTTTTAAATTTTTTACGGTGCTCTTTCGCGCCGTCCGTCAATCCGCCGGAACCGTTTTCAACCGATTCGTCCGCGCCTTCTTTTTGACGCAGGGCGGCGCGTTCGGATTTGTGACGGGCTTTCAACGCGTCGGTTTCTTTGACCTGCTTGATTTTCAGATCTTTGGATTCGGCTTTTTGTTTCAGGCGCAGCTGCTTCATCGCTTCGGACAGCTTTGTTTCGGCTTTGATTTCGGCGACGTCCTCGCGGTATTCGCGTTCGATTTCGGCGATTTTGCGTTCAAGCCGGTCCGCCTTTTCTTTCGCCTGAACCGGAAAAGCCGCCAGACAAGCCAGCATCAGGGGCAATACGTATTTTTTCATGGTGTTTCTCCTTTTTTTTCAATTTAAATCCGACCGGACGTCCCGTCAATCCGTCCTTTCGTCGGCAAATTCGCCGGACGCGAAAAGTATAACGCGGATTTGCTTGAAAACTTGCGGATTTTTTTTGTTTGACAAAACTCGAAAAGCCGTTTTACCCTTTTTCCATGATGAACACGATGAAAAACACGATCCGTCAAAATTGGTGGCGGCTGTCCTGAGGGAAGCCGCAAACGTGTTCTAATCGCCGCCGCGGGTTTCCCCTGAAACGGGAACTGCGGTTTTTTTTGCAATTCTTTCGAATCCCCTGCTTCCCGATCGAAAAACGGCGCGAATTTCGCAAACACAGGAAGAAAGGTATCGAACAATGAATTACTCCCCCGAATTTTCCATTCCCGACGCGAACGGATATTTCAACGGTTTCGGCGGCATGCATCTGCCCGACGGTTTGAAAACGGTCATGCGCGAAATCGCCGACGCTTACGCCGAAATAAAAGACACCGCCGCGTTCAAGGACGAGCTGGCTTATTATTTAAAGGAATACGTCGGTCGCGAAACGCCGCTGTATTTCGCCAAACGGCTGACCGAAACGGTCGGCGGGGCGAAAATCTATTTGAAACGCGAAGATTTGTGCCACACGGGCGCGCATAAAATCAACAATGTCATGGGGCAGATTCTGTTGGCGCGCCATATGGGCAAAAAACGGATCGTCGCCGAAACCGGCGCGGGACAGCACGGCGTCGCGACGGCGACGGGGGCGGCTTTGTTCGGTATGCAATGCCGCGTCTATATGGGGGAAGAGGACACAAAACGGCAGGAACCGAACGTTTTTCGCATGAAAATGCTGGGGGCGGAGGTCGTTCCCGTCGTCAAGGGGCAAAAGACGCTGAGCGACGCGGTGGACGCCGCTTTGGCGGATCTGGTCGAAAACAGTCGGGATACGTTCTATCTAGTCGGTTCCGCCGTCGGTCCCCACCCGTATCCGGCGATGGTGCGCGATTTCCAGTCCGTCATCGGCAAAGAGGCGCGGCGCCAGATTCTGGAACAAGAGGGCAAGCTGCCCGATTACGCGATCGCCTGCGTCGGCGGCGGCAGCAACGCGATCGGACTGTTTTCTGGATTCGTGAACGACTCTTCCGTCGGCTTGATCGGCGTGGAGGCGGCGGGAAAAGGACTGGACACGGCGGAACATTGCGCGACGCTGACCAAAGGAAAACCGGGGATATTGCACGGGGCTTACACTTATCTGCTGCAAGAAAGCGACGGAACGCCGTCCCCGACGCACAGCATTTCGGCGGGACTGGATTATCCGGCGGTCGGCGCGGAACACAGCATGCTGAAAGAAACGGGCAGGGCGGTCTATGAAACCGCGACGGACCGCGAAGCCGTCGACGCGTGTCTGGCTTTGTCGCGAATCGAGGGAATCATTCCCGCGCTGGAATCGTCGCACGCGCTGGCTTACGCTATGAAATTCGCGAAAACGCTGGACGGGAGGAAAATCGTCATCGTCAATCTGTCCGGACGCGGCGACAAGGACGCGCAAATCATTCAACGGGCGGTCGCGCTGTGACCGCTGCGGGGCGGGCGTTTCCCGCCCCTTTTCTTTCGCGCCGCTTTCGGATATAGTGCGCCGGCAACCGCGTGAAAGGAAACGGCGAAAAATGAAAACAATCGTAAAAAAAATTTCTGAAAAATGGACGGCGTTTTTCAAAGGCATGTACGATCGGGTGCTGAAATGCGCCGAACACCCGCAAGCCGTATGGCTGTTAGCGCTGTTTTCTTTCGCCGAAAGCTCCTTTTTCCCGATTCCCCCCGACGTGCTGTTGATTCCGATGATTCTGGCGCGACCGAATCGGGCGTTCCGTCTGGCGGCGATTTGCACCGTTGCCAGCGTCGCCGGCGGATTCGCGGGCTATGCGATCGGCGCTTTTCTGTACGACGCCGTCGCCGTGCCGATTTTCGATTTTTACGGTTATACGGACAAAGTCGAAGTGTTCAAACAGGCGTACAACGCTTACGGGGCATGGATCGTCGCGGCGGCGGGCTTCACGCCCTTTCCGTACAAGGTGATTACAATCCTCAGCGGCATGACGGGGTTGAGCCTGGACGTGTTTTCGGTCGCTTCCGTTTTGTCGCGCGGCGGACGCTTCTTTTTGCTGGCGGCACTGCTGTGGAAATTCGGCGCGCCGATGGAAAAATTCATCGAAAAGAATCTGGGCTGGCTGGCGACTTTGTTTTTTGCCCTGCTGGCGGGCGGATTCGCCGCCGTGAAAATGTTTTAAAGCGATAAAAAAAGCTCCGGTGAAACGGAGCTTTTTTCATTATTCCTCGGTATCGTCTTCGCTATATCCCGATTCGTCGTCGGGCGGGGGCATGGGATTGCCGTCTTCGTCCAACGGCGGGGGCGGCGGCGGATTCATGCCGCGGCGTCCGTCAAACCGACCGGATCGCTCTTCGCCGCCGTCGGGCGGGGGCATGGGATTGCCGTCTTCGTCCAACGGCGGGGGCGGCGGCGGATTCATGCCGCGGCGTCCGCCGAATCGACCGGATTGTTTCGTGTTACCGTTGCCCGCTTTGAAAAAATCCGATTCGGTATTTTGTTCGGAAGAGGTTGAATCCGCGCTTTGACGCGTTGTCGAATGCGAACCCGCGATTCGCGTGCCGCGGCTTTGCCCGCGTTCGGGTGGACGCCCGCCGCGCGCAAGGCAGGTGCCGACGCTTGAAAACATAAACAAAGTGCTCAGCAAAAAAATGAATGTCTTTCTCATGGGGCGCCTCCGTTGTATATATTAAAGTCTAACGCAGAAAGATGCGGATACTTGCGAAAAAAAACGGACGAACGGAATTTTTTTATGATTGTCACGCGATTCGCGCCGTCGCCGACGGGACGGCTTCACTTGGGACACGCTTTCGCCGCAAAGTTCGCTTTCGACGCGGCAAAAGCGGCGGGCGGAAAATTTCTGTTGCGAATCGAGGATATCGATCCGATTCGCTGCAAGCCCGAATTTGTCGACGGTATTATGGAAGATTTGGACTGGCTTGGTCTGAAATGGGACGAAAAACCGCTGATTCAGTCCGAACGGCTGGATTTTTACGCCTCCGCCCTGCAAAAATTAAAGGACAAGGGCGTTCTTTATCCGTGCGTTTGCACCAGAAAGGAAATCGAATCGGAAATCGCGCGCATGGGACACGCGCCGCACGCGGGCGAAACCGCCGTTTATCCGGGGACTTGCAGGGGAAAGCGGCTGGATTTGTCGCGATTCGACCGCTGGTCTTGGCGGTTGGACATTGAAAAAAGCCTGAAGCTGACCGGAAACGATCTTTATTTTACGGACGAAACGCGCGGAAAAACAAAAGCGAATCCGGCGATCTTCGGCGATATCGTGCTGGCGCGCAAGGAAACGCCCGCCAGTTATCATTTGTGTTCCGTTCTGGACGACGCCGCGCAAGGGGTGACTTTGGTGACGCGCGGCGACGATTTGTTCGATTCGACGCATATTCACAGGCTTTTGCAGGCTTTGCTGGGACAGGACGCGCCGCTTTATCACCACCACCGTTTGATTCTTGACGCTTCCGGACGCCGGCTGGCAAAGCGCGACCAATCCGTCACGATAAAATCTTTGCGTGAAAAAGGGCTGAATCCCGCCGAAATTTTCGCCATGTTTAAAAAAAAACGAAGAAAGTAGAAAAAAGATATTGACTAGTGAGGAGTAGGGGGTAT
>ERZ808286.1312-NODE-1312-length-12672-cov-4.032971_pt1 | contig 12672 bp, 10 predicted proteins | sample MGYA00521276_ERZ808286 | MGnify/ENA primary metagenome ERZ808286 (study PRJEB31516, sample SAMN03275607) | gut metagenome | biome: mammalia-associated habitat; material: feces | host: Papio cynocephalus | place: Kenya | collected 2012-08-01 ... | reverse complement strand
TTTTATGTGGTGGAGACTACAAGGCTCGAACTTGTGACCTCTACGATGTCAACGGAGCGCTCTAACCTGCTGGGCTAAGCCTCCATGCGAATATTATCTTACACTAAAAAACCGTTTGTGGCAAGCAAATTCGCGCTGTTTTTTGCTGTAGTACGGAATTTTTTTGTTCAGCCTCCGATAAGCCCCTTGATAAAAATCTCCAGGCCGATGGCCACCAGAATAACGCCGCCGACGATTTCGGACTTGTCGGAAAACTTGCTGCCGATTTTTCGGCCGAGGAACACTCCTCCGAGGCAAAATCCGAACGTAACGACCGAGATGATGAGGGCCGCCACGATTGCCGGCAGAAGCTTGTATTCGGCGATTGTGAAGCCGACGGAAAGCGCGTCGATGGACGTTGCCACGCCCTGCATGAAAAGCGTTCCGAGGGCAATGGAAGCAGGCGTTTCGTTGTCGTGATCGACCTTGCTTTTCTGCGCGCCTTCAAAAATCATTTTTCCGCCGATGTAGCACAAAAGAACCAACGCAATCCACGGAATAAATTTGTCGAACGCCTTAAACTTTTCGGCGACGGTGTGCACGCACACCCAGCCTATCATAGGCATTGCCGCCTGAAAGAACGCAAACGTCCCCGCAATCAGAAACGCTTTGCCTTTTTTCATGTTCGGTTCGGCGAGCGCGTTTGAAACGGACACGGAAAACGCGTCCATGGTGAGCCCCACTCCCAAAAGCAAGCTGTTGAGAATAAACAAAAAGTCCATATACCCTATCCCTTGTTCCGCCCAAGGCGGAAAAATTTCCACCGCCCGTTTTCGGCGGTGGAAGAAATGCTATTTTGCTCTCGGTTTCATGGTAGGGAACAAGATGACGTCCCTTATGCTTGCGCTGTCGGTCAGAAGCATAACCAGTCTGTCCACGCCGAAGCCCAAGCCGCCCGTCGGAGGCATGCCGTATTCCAAAGCGGTGATAAAGTCTTCGTCGATCTGCGCGTCTACGCCGCCTGCGGCTCTCTTTGCTTCCACCTGACGAGTGAAGCGTTCCAGCTGATCGATAGGATCGTTAAGCTCGCTGAAAGCGTTGCCCATCTCTCTTGCATAGATAAAGTACTCAAAACGTTCGGTAAACGCCGGATTCGACGGTTTACGCTTTGCAAGCGGAGAATTTTCGACAGGATAATCGTAGATAATGGTAGGCTGAATAAGCTTGTCTTCAACGGTTTCCTCGAAGAACGCGATAAGCACGTGTCCCTTGGTCGCTTTGTCGCCTTCAGGAACTTCGACGCCCGCCTTTTTGGCCGCCGCCCTTGCTTCTTCGTCGGTTGCCCAGTCGTTGTAATCGACGCCGGCAAATTTCTTGACCGCTTCAACCATGGTGAGCCTTTCCCAAGGCTTGCCCATATCTATTTCGGTGCCCTGATAGGTGATGTCGGTGGTGCCGCAAACCTCTTTTGCGAGGGTGCGATACATATCCTCTATAAGGTCCATCATATCCTTGTAGTCGCTGTATGCCTGATACATTTCGACGGTGGTGAATTCAGGATTGTGGCTTCTGTCCATACCTTCGTTTCTGAAGATACGGCCGACCTCGTAAACCTTGCCGAAACCGCCGACGATGAGGCGTTTGAGGTAAAGCTCGGTTTCGATTCTAAGGAACATATCGATGCCGAGGGCGTTGTGGAAGGTTTTGAACGGTCTTGCGGAAGCGCCGATTTCAAGCGTCTGCAAAACAGGGGTGTCCACCTCGAGATAGCCGAGATTGTCCAGATATCTTCTGATGCCGGAGAGAATTTTGCTTCTCGCCACGAACGTGTCCTTAACCTCCGGATTTGCAATGAGGTCCAGTTCTCTTTGACGGTATCTGGTGTCCTCGTCTTTTAAGCCGTGGAATTTTTCAGGCAACGGACGCAGAGATTTCGAAAGCAAAATCATGTTTTTGGCGTGAATGGTGATTTCGCCCATTTTGGTGGTGAAAACGAAACCTTCTACGCCGACGATGTCGCCGATGTCGTAGACTTTTTTGAAGTCGGCATAGCCTTCTTCGCCCAAATCGTCGCGGCTGACGTAGCACTGAATACGGCCGGTGTCGTCCATGATATGCGCAAAGCTGGCCTTGCCCATGATGCGTTTGGACAGAATTCTGCCCGCGATTTTCACGGTTTTGCCCTCGAACTCAGGGTAGTTGTCGACTATTTCTTTGCTGTGGGCGTTACGATCGTATTTCACGATTTCAAACGGGTTTTTGCCTGCCGCCTGAAGATCCGCCAGTTTATCTCTTCTGATTTTGAATATTTCGTTAAGTTCCGCTTCTTCCTGCGCCACGTCCGGCAAAACTACTTCCTTCTCTGCCATAATAACCTCTTCTTTAATCAATACTGATGGAAATGATTTTGTACTTCAAAACGCCGCTCGGAGTGTTCACGTCCACAACCGCGCCTTTTTTCTTACCGATGAGCGCCTGTCCGATCGGGGATTCGTTGCTGATTTTGTTGTTCATGATGTCGGCTTCGCTGCTACCGACGAGTTTGATTTCGACTTTTTCGTCCAGTTCCATATCCTGAAGCTTAACGATGCTTCCGATGGAAACGGTTTTGCTGTCCAGGTTGGATTCGTCGATGATTTCTGCGTTACGGAGTTTTTCGGCAATCTCTTTGATTTCCTGCTCCATAAACGCCTGCTCGTTTTTGGCAGCATCGTATTCGGCGTTTTCCGAAAGGTCGCCGTATTCGCGGGCGAGTTTGATTTTTTCGCTCATTTCCTGGCGGCCTTGGCCCGTCAAATAGTCCAGTCTTTCCTGAAGTTCGTCGTAACCTTTTTGAGTTAAAAAGATTTTTTCCATAAAATGCCTCCGCTTTATATAAACTTTATATATCTTAAATACTTTCAGATTTGTAAATTATAGCAAAGCCGCCGCCGTTTGTCAACGTTTTGCGGACTTTGACGCCCTCTTTTTTGATTTCGACAAAAAACCCCGCCGAAACGGGGATCTTCGTCAGACTTCTTCCACCTGCTCGATCGCAAGGATATGAGTAGGGTTTTCTTTTATTATTTTGTCCAGTTCTTTCACGGTGCAAACGCCCGAGGTGACTATGTAAACAGTGGCAACTATTCTGCCGTCCTCGATTTTTGCCGCGTAGCTGGACACTTTCGGGCTTGTAAAACTCGTCATAATTTCGTCTATCACGTCGTCCGTTTCCATCCAGACTTTCAGCTTCACCGTGGCGAGGTGCCTGGTCTGAAAAGCTTTTATCGGCAAATGGAACACGAATTGCAATATCAGAATGATCAGCGTTGCCGTTATGCCCGTTACGACGAATCCCGCGCCTATCGCCATACCTATTGCGGACGTGGCCCATATTCCCGCGGCGGTGGTTATGCCGCGCATTGCGTCGCGGCGATACATGATTATGCCTGCGCCCAAAAAACCTATGCCCGTTACGATCTGCGCGCCTATTCTTGCCGGATCACCCGTGGTGCCCGCTCCTCCGAAATCTGCGGAAGTGAGATACTTCGACACGATCATAAACAGCGCCGCCGCCATACACACGATGGCGTGCGTCCTTATTCCGGCCTCTTTGCTGCGGTTCTTTCTTTCAAAACCTATAAGTATGCCGCAGGTGACCGATATCACCAGTCTGACCACAAAATGCCAGACGTTTTCGTTAAAATCAACGATCCACATATATCCTCCGTATAGTGCCTTGTAAGCAAATTATATTATAGCTTTACTCCGCTTGTCAACGATGTATGAAAAAATTTTTTCAAAAAACTGATTTGCTGCCCTCATCGGACAGCAAACAGTCTTTTTATCGCCGAAATGAGCAATTAAAGCTTCAATACGGTTATATATGCGTTGGAGAACGTCGCCTCTGCGCCCGAGGTGTTATACAGCCCCAAAGTGGTGCCCGCGGCAGTGGAATTGACCACCGTGGTTTTGGACGCGTTTACGGTTTCGTTATCGGAAACGGTTTCGGTTACGCTTTCGCCGGTAAGCGGCGTGCCGTTTTGATACAGCGACGCGGTGAGAGCGCCGTTAGTGGTCCTCGTTCCTTCCACGCCGTAGGAAACAAGATAATTTCCTTCCGGCAAAACGACGTTTCCGCCCGTAACCGTGATGTCGGTGCCCGAGGTTTCCCTGACGAGCGTCACCGGAATCTGCGTTGCCGTGGCCACGGTCTGATCCGTTGCGTTTGCGTATAAAGCTTCGCCCGTGCCTGCAGGGCCTTGCGGACCTTGAGGTCCCGTTTCTCCTTGCGGGCCGGTGGCGCCGGTTTCGCCCTGTATGCCTTGAGGGCCTTGAGGACCGGTGGCTCCCGTTGCGCCGGTTGCGCCCGTTTCGCCTTGTATCCCTTGAATACCCTGGATACCTTGCGGGCCTTGAGGCCCCGTTTCACCCTGCGGGCCTTGAGGGCCCGTTGCCCCTATAGGTCCCATCGGTCCCATAGGACCTTGCGGGCCGGTCGCTCCCTGCGGGCCCATAGGGCCGCGCGGGCCGCGGGTAGGATAACAACAGCTTTGCGTTACTTGTCTGAAACAATTCACGGCATTTACCTCCAAAATTTTATGTACGAGGCATTCTGTTTTATCCTATGCAAAAATCTCGGCCGCCGTTACGACGAAAAAAATCCGCCCTTTCGGACGGATCGTTATTCTTTTTTCGACTATTCTTTCGTCAGATATCCTCCGACTTTTTCGGGGATCTTTGCCACCACCGCCAAAAGCGTGAAGACGACCACTGCCACGGCGCCCTGCAAAAGGTCGAACGGAACGCTCGTTGCGGCCGTTTTGAATTCCCATTCGAGAAGGAAGGAATTTGCCAAAAAATATCCTCCCGCCATAACGAGCTCGGCAGGGATTGCCGAAATCGGATATTTCACGGCAGGCTTGGCGTTTTTGAGCGCCGTCAGCAAAAGCTTTGCAATAAGCGCCACTAAGGCTTTGACGACCAGCGTGAAAGGCGCGTACGAAGCGTATCCCGTAAAAACGTCGGCAAGCGCCGCGCCGATTGCGGAAGACGCAACCGAGAACGGAAGCGGCAGGCACGCCGCGCTGAGCAATATAACCGCGTCGCCGAAGTTGATGTTTCCTATTGCAAGCGGTATGTGTATGACGGTGAAAACCATGGTCAGAGCCATGAACATTCCCGCAAAAGCGAGATTTTTCGTCGTGCGTTTGTTTTTCATTCTTTCATTATTCTCCTTACCAGATTCAATATCGCGTTATATCTGGTTTCGACGTCCGATTCCGTTTCGCCGAACAAGCTTTCCTTTTGAATTCCTCCGTCTAGAAAAACGCTTGGTATATCCTTTGCTTGAAACGACGTCGCGTCGGCGAATCTGCCTTGTTCGATAACCTTATCGACAGTTAATCCGCTCTCTTTCAACGTTTCAAATGCCGTTTCTGCCAAACGGCCGCCGTAATTCAGTTTCAGATTTTTGTCCGCAACCACGACGTTCGCTTCGTTTTTCCTAAGCGCCGAAACGTCCAGAAAAACGGGATTTATCAGCAGGTTGTCTTTGCCGTAATGTTCCTCCAAAAAAGCCTCGCTGCCCTTTGCGCCGGCATAGCTGCTTCCGAAAGCCGCCACCACGACTCGGACGTCGGACGGAATTTCTTCGGAGTTTAATTTAAGGTGCTGTGCAACCGCAAGCGTCAGTCCCAGTCCGCTGAGGGCGTTTTTGTTCATTCTCGCGCCGAGCTTGAAATAGGTGACGTAGGTCGCCATATAAACGACGCCCACCGCAAGCGCCACGAATCCCACGAACATAACGATGGCCTTCGGTCCGGATTTCAGGAATATGCAGGCCGCCGAAAGCGCGGCAAGAAGAAGGTTCGACGCAAACGCGTACCACGTCATAAAGGTATGTAAACTTGCGCTGTTTTGCTTTGCAATCCACTTCGGAAGCTCCATTCGGCCGTAGTCGGTGTCGTAATGGCACCCCAGAACGACGGTTTTTCCGATGCGTTTTTCGCCGTTTTCGATGACGCTGACAACGTTGTAGGAAGTGCGTTTCGGAAACAGCCCCGAAAAGTCGTCCTTGTTTTTGATGACCTGCACGAGGATCATTGCCGCCACGGTCGGGAACAGCAAAACCCCGAGCGGCGACCAGATGCACGACAATATGAACGCCACCACGCTTATCGCGGCAAAAACGGGCAAGCCCTGCACCGTCGCAAACGGCCTGACGTCAAACGGCTCCATGCGAGCAAACCCGCCAAGCTCGTCCTCGAACAAATCTCTTATGACTCTTGCGGCCTTTTTTTCCTCGGCGCTTCCGGCGTATCTTGCCTTCCCCGCCTCTTCCACCTTTTCCGCGGTTTCCGCGTAAACGTGGGCGGCGCGCTCGTTGTCGGTGACGCGTTCGGCCTTTATGCGCTCCACAAACGCCTGCTCCTCGGAAATCGGTTCGTCAGCTACTTCTTCGGATTTTGGCGGTTCTTCCGGTTTTTCTTCCTCTTGGGCAGGCTCTGCAAAAGCCTCTGCTTCGGCTTCTGGCGGCGCTTTGTCAGGCTCTTCCTCCGTCTCTTCGATTTCGGCCTTTTCGGGCAGAATTTCGGCAGATTCGGCCGTTTGTTCACGGCTTAAAGGTTCTTCTTCCGTTTCCGACAAATCCGATTCTGTGCCGCTTTGCGGCTCCTCGCCTATAGGCTCTTCGGCAGGCGGCTCGTCAAAAGCGACAGCGGGAATATCCTGCTCCTGCGGCTTGTCCGAAACGGGCGCGGGGGCGGGCTCTTCGGCAGGTTCCGAAACGGTTTTCGGATCTTCGTCCAGCACTATTTCAGTAACCTTGACGCCAGCTGAAGAATATTCGGTTTTTTTGTTTCTAAAAAGTTTCATTTCAGTTCTTTTTCAAATCGTATCCGCCAGGGACGTCCACCACCGTGTAGCCGAGAGCGGCAATCTGCCCTCTGATTTCGTCTGCCAAGGCGTAGTTTTTGGCCTTTTTTGCTTCCTTGCGGCTTTCTGCAAGCTTCACGACTTCTTCCGGAGCGTCTGTGATTTCGGGCTTTGCGGCTTCAGGATGCTTTGCTTCGTAGCGCGCGCAGAACTTTGACGGCTTGGCCAAGAACAGTCCCAGAAGCGAGTAGGTCTTTTTGATTTGATTGACGTCCGCCGCGGCAGAAGCGTCGCCCGCTTTCAGTTTTGCTTTTATCTTTTTGAACAGGCCGAACAGATTGCTTATCGCAAGCGCCGTGTTGAAATCGTCGTCCATGGCGGCGTTGAAGTCGTCGTCGATAGACTTTGTGAATTCGTCCGATTTCAGGCCGAGCTTTTCCGCTTCGTCCATGATTTTGTAGAACCCGTAAAGGTGCTTTTCGGCGTTAGGGAACAGATCGTCCGTAACGTTGATGTCGCCGCGATAGTTGGTTTGCAGCAGCGCGAACTTTATGGTTTCGTCGTCGTATTCGGCCATAAGGTCGCCAAGAACTATGCTGTTGCCGAGCGACTTGCTCATTTTTTGGCCGTTCACCTTGATGAGGCCGTTGTGAATCCAGTATTTTGCAAACCTCTTGCCGGTCAAAGCTTCGGTTTGCGCTATTTCGTTTTCGTGGTGCGGGAAGATGAGGTCGCGGCCGCCGCCGTGAATGTCGATCTGATCCCCAAAAGCCGCCCTGTTCATTGCCGAACATTCGATATGCCAGCCCGGTCTGCCCTTGCCCCACGGCGAATCCCACGAAATTTCGCCCTCTTTTGCCGCTTTCCAAAGTGCAAAGTCCAAAGGGTTTTTCTTTTCCTCGTCGTTTTCCACGCGGACGCCGTTCAGTGCGTCCTCCAGATTTCTGCCCGACAGCTTGCCGTAGTCCGAAAACTTTTCGACGGAAAAATAGACGTCGCCGCTAGGCGTTGGATAGGCGTAGCCTTTTTCGATTAGCGCAGAGGTGAAATCGATTATGTTCCCGATGTTGCAGGTGGCTTTCAGCCAGATATCGGGATCGTCGATTTTAAGCTCGCGCATAACCTTGTCGATACGCTTTATCATCATTTCGGCATAGCGATCGGCAGGGATACCCGTTTCCTTGGATTTGGCGATAATTTTGTCGTCGACGTCGGTGTAGTTTCTGGCATAGGTAACGTCGTAGCCCGACTTTTCGAGATACTTTCTGATGATGTCGTAGATAAGGGCCTGATAGGCGTGGCCGATGTGCGCGTCGCCCGACACCGTGATGCCGCAAGCATACATTTTGACTGCCGGCGGATCCATAGGTTCGAATATTTCTTTCTTTCTGGTAAGTGTGTTGTAAATTCTAAGCATTTTTGCCTCTTTTATCGTTGATTTTTGTCGTCGCCGTCGCTTTTTGAAACGTTGTATTCGTCTGCCGAAAGCGAATAACGACAACTTTTTACGCCGAGTTTGTCTTCTAAAGCGGCGATTCGGTCGTTAAGACGTTTGAATTCTTCCAAAATCGGGTCAGGGAGTTTAACCTGATCCATATCGTCCACTCTTTTGCCGTTCTGCCGCACGATGCGCCCCGGAACGCCCACAACCGTGGAATGCGGAGGCACGTCTTTCAGCACCACGCTGCCCGCGCCCACCTTGCTTCCTTTGCCGATGACGACAGGCCCAAGAACCTTTGCGCCCGCAGACACCATAACGTCGTCCTTGAGAGTCGGGTGGCGTTTGCCCGTCTGCTTGCCCGTGCCGCCGAGCGTTACCCCCTGATACAGGGTTACGTTGTCGCCTATTATGGCGGTTTCGCCGATGACGAGCCCCGCGCCGTGATCGATGAAAACTCCGCGGCCGATTATTGCCGCAGGATGAATTTCGATAGCCGTTGTGCGCCGCGCAATCCTTGCCACGAACCTCGCCGCCCCCTTAAGGCCCTTGCGATACAGCGCATGCGCGATTCGGTGGCACATAAGAGCCTTAAATCCCGGGTAGTTCCAAAAAACCATCCACTTGCTTGTGGCCGCGGGATCCTTTTCCATTATGACCCGAAGGTCTTGTTTTATACTTTCAAACATGTTTTCAGTTTATGCCGCGAGGCGTTTTTTCGTCCTCGCGGCAATATGGTTTTTAGATTGCCAAATAAATTTTGCCATCCGTATCCACTTTAAGGTTGGAAAGGAATTTTTCAACCGTCAAAGTGCCGTTCTGTTCTTCATAAGCTTTAATTGCTAACTCAAGCTTCGGATCTACGGTTGCGCCGGACCATGTGTAAAGATCCAGAATCGAAGAGGTTTTGAAAAGGTCGGTCGCGTCGTCCTCGATCGTAGTCAGCTTAGAGCCTTTGAGCCTAGTCATAATGCTGTTCGGATCGGTTGGGTTGACGAGTTCTTCGATAGTCATTTCGTTGATAATGCCGGACGCTTCTTCGCCGAGCTTGCCGACTTCGACGTCCTTAAGCTTACGCAGCACGACGTGCGAACTGTCGTCGATGGTGATAAGCTCGCCCAGCTTGCTGGTGTTGACGGCGTTGTCGATTTCAGTGGACAGATTTTTGACCTTCACGTCTTTCACTTTTTTGAGAACGACGTTGGCGTCGTCTTTGATCGTCATAAGCTCGGAAAGCTTAGTTTCGTCCACTGCAACGCTGATACGGTTCGGTATGCCCTGCACGGAAACGGTGGCCAGTTTTTTCAAAACCGCGTTGCCCGCGCCTTCGTAAACTCTCTCGTAAAACTCGGTTGCGTCAGCGTCGGTGAGCGGATCGTAAGCAAGGAACATGCTGTCTTTGAACACGAAAAGCGTAGCTTTTTCCGCTTCGTCCGCCGGGGTTTTTGCCTTGAACACGTCGCCGTTTATGACCATTGCTTCGGAAAGAAGCATCTGATCGATGACGTCGTCCATACCCTCGGACATTTTGCCCACCTTGACGTTAGAGAGGTTCGCCAAAGCGGAGTTGGACGCCGCAGACACAAGGTGATATCTTGCGCCCGTCAAACCGTCTTTATATTTGACCATAACGTGGAACTTGCCGTCCGCTTCCATGATTTCGTAGGTGCCTTTGTAGGTTTCGCGGGCCTGTTCTTCGGTGTCGAAGGTGGCGAAGATAACGTATTCGCCAAGCTCGTCAAGCGTAAATTCGCTTCTGACCTTGATGTCGATAAGTTCCCTAAGATAGGTGTTGTCGATTGCGACGTCGATCGAATCGGACATGTTTTTGACTTTCACCGTGGCAATCTTTTTGATGATTGCGTTGGCGGAGCCGTTGTATTTGAGTTTGTAGAAAACGGTTGCCCCCACGTGATCGGAGTTGGTCGGATCGTAAGCGATATACATATCGTGATCCAGAACGTAGTAGTTCACTTTTTCCGCTTCGGCAGGAACCGTGCTAAGTTTTGTAAACACGTTGCCGTCAACGTCCATAACTTCGTCGAGGCGCATTTCGTCGATGACGGAGCTTGCCTCGGTGGCGAGGTCGGAAACCTTGGTGTCTTTAAGCGCAACGAGAACGGCGTTGGAAGCCTCTACGGTTTGACGATAAAGAACGGTGCTTTCGGTGTAGCCGTCGTTGGAAATGCTTCCGTCTTCGGCGTAGGTTACTTTGACGAACGCTCCGTACGACGCTTCGTTTTCGGCGACGTTAACTATGCGCATAACCTTAAAGGTGCCCGCAAACACGCGCGAGAAATCGCTGCTCGTGGAGGAACCCAAACTGATATAAAGCTCTTCTTTTGCGGAAACTGCGTTTCTCGCCGCTTCGTCGGTTGCCGCGGCGCCCACTCTTTCGCAGACGTTTTCGGCTTCGATTTCAACCACGTCGTCCAAAACGAGATTGTTGAATTCGTCGCCCAGCGCGTTCACTTTGGTATCTTTAAGCTTGATGAGAACTTTGTTCGATTTTTCATGAACGACGTTGCCTTCTTCGTCCAAAACGTCTTCCTCGTAGATGTCCATAACGTCGGACAAAACGAGGTCGTTAAACGCGGTGCCGATGTCGTTTATTTTGGTGTCCTTGAACTTGATGAGCACGTTTGACGATTTTTCGTGAATGACGTTGCCCGATTCGTCCAGAACGTCCTCTTCGTAGATGTCGATGACTTCACCCAAAGTGAGGTTGTCGAACTTGTCGGCAAGTTCGCCGATTTTGGTGTCCTTGAAGTTTGCGAGAACGCCCGTCATGCTGTCTTCGCCCAAAACGTCCACAAGCTTGATGTTGTCGAATTTATCCTTGAAGTCGCCGGAGGACAGCTCGGAAAGCGTCAGCGGGCTCAATGCGTTCATAATGCCGTCGCCTTCGTAGATACGGACGTAAACTTTGTTTACGTTTTCAGGGACGATAGCCGCTTCGCCGCCTTCCAAAGAAACCAAGGAATAGGTGATTTTGCCGCTTTCGTCCGAGCTTTCGCTGACGACGAAATAGTCGGCCACAAGCTCAGGGGAACCGCCTTGGACGTATTTGCCGAGGTGTTTTTCCTGCCACTTGTAAAGCGCTTCGTTATGTTTGCTATCCGAAGAATAGAGGCCGGTTGCGACGTCAAGCGTAAGCTTGCCGATTTCGGTCGGCACGCCGTCTTTGAATCCGTTGCCGTATTCGACGATTTCGTCAGGCGCGGCGTCGGTTTGCAAATCGGTGTATTTGACGAAGGAGTCGCGGTTGGTCTTTATCAGTTTGCCAACTTCCATAACTTCCATTTCGTCCATAAGCTTGCCGATAGGCACGTCGATAAGCGCGGACAACAAATTGTCGGAAGAGATGAAGGTTATGCCCGTCATATCCTGCACTTCGCCGATGCTCTTTTGCTCGATGTTGTTGAAAACGTCCATCAAAGTGTCAAGCATAACCATGATAGGCAGGTAGCTGCCTTCCGCCATGATCTTGATGTCTTTTATGGAGGTGTTGCCCGTCAATTCTCCCACCAAATCCAGATTGATAACGTCCAAAAGAACGTTGATGTCTTTGGTTATATCGAAAATAGGTGTAGCAAGAAGCGTGTCCTTGGCGTTTTTGGACGCAAGGTAAAAGTCGCCGTCGGCAGTCGTTACCAATTCGTCGTTGACAATGCCGCAGCGTTCGGTGACGTCGGTGCCCTTATATGTCAGAACGTTTTCGCCGCTTTCCGTTTGCTTAACGTCGTAAACGCTGCCGAACGGAACTTGCTGATAGGTCGTAACTTCGCCGGTTTCTTCATCGGTCTGCGCGACGACTTTTTCAAAAGCTTTGGTTTCGGCGTTATATATGTAGCGGTCGAGCGAATCGGCGCTTCTTTCTCCTTCCGAGTCGAAGGAAATCGCTTTCACGTCTTCAACCTTGACGTACACGTCGTTGCCGTCGATTTTGAGGCCAAATTTGCTTTCCAGAATTTCCAGAACGTCAATGCCGAACTGCTCCTTCACGTCGGCAATCGAAGGACTGCTGCCGCCTGCGAACATATCTTTCATCTTGACAAAAACGTCGTATAAGGTCATGCCGCCGATTTCTTTGCCGTCGGTCATGCTGTCGCCGCTGTTGAATTTGTTTTCGATGTCGGACACCTTGGTTTGTGTCGCAACGACGTAAACCGTGCCGAAAACGGCCCCGAACACGAACACTATGCCCATGACGAAACCTACCAAGAAAGACAAAAATTTGCCTCCGCAACCTTTCATTATATCCTCCTGTCGCACGCACGCAATGCGGGTGCGAGTTTTAGTCTATTTATTATATGATACACTAATCATCTTGATTTTGCAAGAATTTTTAGCAAACTTGCCCAATTTGCCATAATCTGACAACAAGCTAAGCCGAAAAC
>ERZ808286.1308-NODE-1308-length-12681-cov-4.354269_pt1 | contig 12681 bp, 15 predicted proteins | sample MGYA00521276_ERZ808286 | MGnify/ENA primary metagenome ERZ808286 (study PRJEB31516, sample SAMN03275607) | gut metagenome | biome: mammalia-associated habitat; material: feces | host: Papio cynocephalus | place: Kenya | collected 2012-08-01 ... | reverse complement strand
CGAATGATGAAGAAGCGGCAATTAGAGTGAAGAAGCAAAATGAATATGATGATTATTGGGGATATATTAAAAAATAAAAAATAAGAGGATGTATCTATTATGTTGGTTGTAACTTTTGCGCTATTTGTTTGGCCAGCCATTGCTATTGCTGGGATTGTTGCATTGATTAAGGAAATTCAGCGACTAGTCAAAGGTAATAGATATGAGCCGCCTAAGAGCAATATTCATTATGAAACACCAAAAGAAGAAGAGTGCCGCATTAACTATTATGGCAGACGCGATGACGAGACGTGGGGGATGTTGTAATGAATACTGCTGTCACATTGTTTATCATCTTCTGGTTTTTGTATATTATTTGGATTACATATGAATGTTGGAGGAGATAACGATGGAAGATGTGTATATGAGCGCTATTATTGTTTTTCTTATTATCTTTGTCGTATTTACTTATTCTGTGTGTATGAGTGGATATACAACAAAGCGCAAGAATCCTGATGATTATCAAGAAATCAATGAGCGGCAAAAGCAAAAAGATATAGAAACAATTAAAGTACAAGACGATTACGACAACAAATGGGGCATTATTAAATAATTTGTATTAACCGTCAGAGATGGTTGAAGCGAGTACCGAATTTAGGAAGAACGGCTTCAATGATGATGATGCGGCCACTCTAGCACAAGTAGCGACCATGTTCCAGAATGTCAGCGATGAAGCAATATCAGCTGGCGATTCAGCGTCATTTATTATTTCTCAGATGATTGCGTTTGGCATTGAGGCCGAAAATGCGCAATCGATCATTGATAAGGTCAATGAGGTAGCAAATCGTTTCTCGGTTTCATCTGGTGATTTATCACAAGCTCTAGGTATTGTTGCCTCGACAAGCTCTGCGATGGGTAACTCTATCGATCAGACACTTGGCGTTGTTACCGCAATCACGGAGCAGACTAGAAACGCAAGCAAATCGGCAAGAGCGGCCAATACGATTTTTAGCCGGTTGGCACAAGTCGTCGATGAAAATAGCGATACCGGTAAAGCGTTAACACAAATTTATAACGATTTAGGAATTGCGTTGTATGATAGTTCTGGGCAGATGCGTAGTACATACGATATTTTGGCCGACCTTGCATCACAATGGGATTCACTGGACAAAAATACACAGCAATATATAGCAATTACTAGCGCGGGCACAAACCAATTAAACAATTTCCTTGCGTTAATGAACAATTTCGACCATGCAACAGAAGCAACGGCAACGTCGCTTGATTCGGCTGGGTCGGCAATGCGCGAGAATGAATCATATCAAGAGAGCCTCGAATATCAAACCAATAATCTTAAAGCAACATTCCAAGATTTTGCCAATAACGTGCTTGATGAAGAGGTTATAACAACCGTTATCAAGGTTGGTGATGCCTTCTTAAAGCTGGCCAACACAGATATTGGTCAGCTGATTACCAAGGTTACATTACTTGGTGGCCTTAGTTGGGGTGCTAGTAGTCTGCTTCATATCACTAAATTGATACCAACAATTACTCGTCAATTTAGCGATTTTGGAGCTGTTCTATCGCTTGTTGCAGAAGGTAGTGGCACGTTTGGTGCGGCTATTGGAGCAGCTGGCGGCGCAGCTTCCGTCGCCTTACCGATAATTCTTGCGGTTAGTGCGGCAATCGTTGGTGCAATAGAGCTATTCAAAGTATATAAAGAATCTCATCCTGATTTTGAGACAGCACAGCAAGACGCAGAAACATTATCTAAGAGCTATCAAGATACCAAAGACCGGCTTGCAGAAATCAATGCCATGGACTGGAAAGACCGGACTGCGGCAATTGAGAAAGAGCGGCAAGAACTAGAAAAGCTAAGAGAAGAGCAAGAAAAAGAGCTAAAAGTGGCTCAAATGCGAGAGGCTCAGGCGGCCAGTCGCGAGCTTGAGGGGCGAACCGGAACAGGTACAGCAACCCGCGTTCATGTATATGATGAAGGCGAGGAAGTTGGAACATACACCTCTATTGAGGCCGCAATTGAGGATTTGGCTGAAAAAGAGGGGCTTGCCGCTGGTACAACCGAGGAACTTAAAGCGCAACTTCTTGAACTTAATTATGCCTTCCTCACAATGCAAGAGGAAACAAAGCTCACAGCAGACGAAGTTAATGCGCTTGATGCTCAGGCGCTGGAATCTCTTGGCGACGAATTGCGTAATACTGACGAGTTAACAGCAAATCAGATTAGTAGATATCAAGAGCTTCACGATAAACTTGCCCCTGTATATCAACAGATTATATCTTTGGAAGAGGCATATTTGCGTGGTGATGCAGGAGCGCGACAACTAACTTCGAGCGAAAAAGAACTCAAGTTGGAATATGGCTATGTTGTAACCGCTATGCGTAAATTCAACAACGAAGGTAAGAAAGTTGTTGATACAGTCAAAGACTTAAATGACGCTGCTGAAGATACCGGCAAAACAATGGGACAAACGTTGGTCGATTCGTTGTTTGACGTAAATGGCAATCTGACAGAGGTTGGTAAAACTGCGCTGACTACCACCGCAGGATTAAAAGATTTAGCTATTGCTGAACTTGAGGCGCAACAACAGGCATCAAATACCGTATATGATAATTTGGTTGACGAAATCAACAAGGTTGGTACGGCAGCCATGATGACTAGCTCTCAAATTGCAGCTATGATGGCGGCGGTTGGCGCAACGTCTGCAAGCCAGCTGTCAGGCGCGGTTGATGTAACACAAGCAGATAATCAACAAGCGTTGATGGAGGCTTACCGTAGAACGTATGGTAAAACTCCAACCACGGCAGAATTTAACGCTTGGGTGTCTAAGCAAGCCACGAATAAATGGCAACAAGATTATCAACCAGATAAAATAGCAAAGCAATTAAAAGAGCTACAAAATTGGGGTGGCGGTACAACGACCAGTTCAGGCGGCTCAGGCTCAAGTGGCAAATCAGCCGCAGAAAAAGCAGCCGAGGAGGCCGCAGAAAAAGCAGCCGAGGAGGCCGCAGCAGCAGCCAAGCAAGCATGGGAAAATAATAGACAGAAAGAGCTATATTATCTAAAGCTACAACAGGCCGAGCTTAAAGAGGCGGCAGATGCGGCCAAAGCAGAGGTTGACAAATACAAAGACGAACTAGACGCGATTTCTCAGGCTCAGAAAGATGAAGTCGAGGCGATTCAGAAAGAGCTAGAGGCGCAATTGGCCGTCATTGAAAAGCAGCGCACCAATCTTGAAAAACAGCAGGATATGCTGGAAGACCAAGCCGACGATATATCCAGCATTATTGACTATAATCAGGAATATGCGGACAGACAGATTGACAATCTTGAGGTTGAAAAGGATGCGCTTCAAGAGACGATTGATGCTATCAATGAAAAATATGATAAGCAGATTGAGGCTCTTGAGACAACCAACGATGAGCTAGACAAAGAGATTGAGCGCGAGAAGCTGCTAAAGGCGCTGGCTGATGCTAGGGCCAAAAAGACGCTCGTGTTCAAAGATGGCCGCTTTACCTATGAGCAGGATATTGAGTCAATCAGCAAGGCACAGGCCGACCTTGATAAATTTGACCGCGAACAGCAGATAGAGAAAGAGAAAGAGCTAATTGAGGAAAACCGCAAGAACGAATTGCAGTATTCCAAAGATGAGCAGGCCGCCCTTGACGCTGAGATTGAACGGTGGAAGAAGTATAAAGAGGGCTGGGCCAATCTTGTCAGCGATTATAACTATCAGCAAAATGCGCTACTGGCGGCTCAGAAATATGGCCTCAACTTAGAGAATCAGACATGGACTCAGCGGCTTAATAACGTCAATCGATTTGCTAGTGAATATGCCAATGTCATGCAGCAACAGCAGGACGTGCAGAGCCAGCTTACGGCGCTTCAAGAGCGACAAACAGAGCTACAAGAGGCGGCTACCGCAAGACAGGACGAGGTTATTGCGCGTATGCAATACCAATATAGCCAAATCGAGCAACTGTATAAGCAAGCTCAGGAGCGGTATGAACAGGCGCAAAAAGACCTGACGGATATTAACGATAAGGTCAGCGGTAAAGAAAATGAGAGCTATACCGATCTGCCGCGAGTGCTGAAATCCGTCAATGGCTCAGCTCCAAGCGATGCTAAAATTGGTGACTATATTGTTACTGGCGGCGGCATCTTCCAAATCATTGGCGGTTATCCGGGCGGTTGGCAAAGTAATAAAATTACGGGCACAAAATTTGCTGATGTTAATGCGGCCAAGAGCTGGTTGTCTAGTCAAGGTTATCAGTTCCAATATGCGCGTGGTACAACCAATGCACATGAGGGCATTTCTCTGGTTGGCGAAAATGGCCCAGAGTTAAGAGTAACCAAATCTGGTGATGGCATCTTGCCAGCGTCGGTTACTCAAAATCTATGGTCATGGGGCAAACTAGACCCCGAAAAGGTGCTAGGCGGCGCTATGCAAAATTTGGGGAACCTGATATTCAACAATGCCAACCTGTCGTTCCCGAACATCAAGTCCGGCAGTGACGCACGGCTATTTGTTGAGAATCTAAAGAATCTAGCGTATCAATACGCGTTTGCAAGATAAATTTAATGGGTATAATAGGGGATAAGGATGGGGGCGACCTGTCATCCTCCCCTATTTGCCCGATATAAAATAGAAAGGAGGATGATGTGGATATGAGCGTAGAGCAAGATATTGTTGATAGTATAGGTATTGTTGTCAAAAAAGCAATGGAGCAAAATACGCAAATTTATCAATGTCGTGTTGTGGCCGTCAATGGTAAACGATGTACGATAGATATGAATGGGCGCGAATTGGACGTGGGCTATTATGGCTCAACCCCTCGAAAGAACAGTGTATATCCAGTATTTATCCCCCAAGGAAATACCAACATTGCATTTGCTCTTATCTTATAATTCCACAAGGAGGTGAACACAATATATGGCATTAACAAGACCAAGTTTATATACAATAGCGGCATTTGACGCATCACAGGCTCAGACATTTAGATTTAACGTCATTGGCGGCGATACGGTTACTGGGTCTGTATTGACCATCAAGAATAATACAACTCTAGAGACTGTATACACGAACACGGCTGAGACGTATAAACTGGAAAATACACTACCAGCTAATGTGCTGACAAATGGCGTATATTATCAGGCGACAATTGTAACTGTAAATGCGGCTGGGCAGCAATCTGAGGCATCAGCGCCAATTCAGTTCTGGTGCTATACAGCGCCCAGCATGACATTTACCAATATACCTAATACGGGCGTTATTGTCAACTCTAGCTACGATTTTCAGGTACAGTATACACAGACACAATCTGAGCCGTTAGCACAATACACATTTAATCTATATGCGCCAACTGGCACATTGGTTGGTACGAGTGGTGTTAGATATACAGGCTCGACCACAGTGCCGCTTGTTATAGATTATATATTTTCCGGCCTAGAAGATGGGGCGCTATACACGATTGAATGTGTGGGCGTAACATCCGAGGGGACACAGGTCACTACTGGCCGGAGGTCGTTTAGTGTTGTATATGACGCGCCTAGCGTCTATTCTAATCTACAATTAACCAATAACTGCAAGGGCGGCTATATCCAGATTGAATCTCACGTTATTGGTATCAGCGGCACGTCCAACCCAGAAGACCCGACATATATTGATGATAAGAAAATCGACATGACGGGTGATGGCAATTATGTCAGATGGGATGACGACTTTGAGCTGACTAACAACTATACACTAGGGCTATGGGGCGAAAATTTAACCCCCGGCGCTGACACGTTGATTATGATGAACGATAGCGGCGACAGCGTAAATGCAGTATATATGGAAGATGATGATTATGCGTGGTTTGAGCTGTATGTGCGCTCAGTGGCGCATCCATTCAAATACCAAATCATGAGCAATACAATAGCCAAGCCGGACGATGCAGACGAGATTTTTATGACGCTGAGATGCGTTGATAAGCTATATGATATTACAATCAAGAATAGGGGTGTGATAGCATGATTGGGCTACTAGGCTATAATTTCTGCGCAGACAAGAACGCAATCGACCCCATGCCAACAAATGCGGCCAAATTGGGCATTGTGCAAATCGAGGGCGGCATATTCGACCATATCAACATCACCTCTAAGACAGACGGCACATATTCAGAAATCCCGCCTACCACATGGGATTTTAGCACGATTCTTGACTGCGACTTTGCTGATAATATCTCAGGCGGTAATATTGGTGATATTTCCAAAGAGACGACCCTAGTGCGCATCAAGCGGCGCGTCAAGGGTACATATCAATGGGCGACAATTAAAGAAGTGCCGATTACCAGTGATGAGGATTTGTCGTTTGCGTTTACTGATAATCTCAACCTGAACAACACAACATATGAATACGCCTATGTGCCGGTAGCGGGCAACCAAGAGGGCGGCTACACGATTAAAGAGGTTGACTCTAAGTTTAGGGGCGTATTTATCTGTGATATTGACACTATCTATAAATTCTATTATGGCGTGAGCTATGGCGATACGGAGATGGTGCAGCAGGTTGGCACATATGAGCCGTATGGGCGCAAATATCCAGTTATTGTCAGCAATGGCTTACTTGGCTATCAGCGCGGTTCATTGAGCGGCATGGTGCTACCTGAGACGTATGATGATACGCGCCAGATTGACCGATTTAAGAACGTGGAAGAACGAGAGGCGCTATTCAAGATGCTGACAAATAGAAAGCCCAAAATCGTCAAGGATTGGCAAGCTAACGAATGGCTGGTCATGATTACTGGCAATCCGTCTGTCTCTTATTCTAAAGGATATGGTATGGGCGTTATGAGCGCAACGGCTGAATGGACACAGGTGGGCGACCCTGATAATATTGATGACCTGTATGCGGCTGGCGCTATTGTCAGCAAGAGCTAATATGTGAAGGGAGAGATTTACCTATGCCTATCAATGTAGGGCAGGATGACTATAATATCCTCTCTCAACAGATTATAACAAAATATATCAAGTTAGAAATCCTGAATTTCCACTATGACGTGGTGGATGAAATCAGCGGCAACCTGACGGCTATGAGCGTGAATATTGATTCAGAGTCGGATTTGCGACGCAGTTGCAATTTGACGTTTGTTGTGACTGATGCGTCGTTTGATGTCAAGGCGGGCAATAAAATATACCTAGACAAATTTTGCCGTCCATGGATTGGATATGAGAATATCTATACGGGCAATATCCAGTGGTATAATCAGGGCATTTTTCTAATCAATGCGCCAAGCTGGCGATATAATGCAACAACGCATGAGCTGTCATTGGCCGGACTTGATTTGGCATCTAAGCTGACCGGCCTAAGAAATGGTGAGCTAGAGGGCATCCCAACCAAGATTGCGGCTGGCTCAAATGTGCGTCAAGCAATGATTGCCGCGCTTGAATTGGCAGGATTTACAAAATATCTAATCAGCGAATGTACTGATGTTGACGGCAATATTATTGCTGTACCAAATGATATAGAGATTGCACAGGGTGGTACAGTGTGGAACATTATAACCCAGCTTAGGGACATCCTGCCGCGATATGAGGCGTTCTTTGATACTGATGGCGTATTCGTGTACCAGCCCATTCCAACTGGTAGCGGCGAACCCGTGGTAATTGATGATACAATCTGGCCTAATTTGCTTATTGATGAATCTATCAACAACGATTTTGAGAGCGTCAAGAATTATATTGAGGTGTATGGCCGCACACTAGACCCAGATTATTTCAGCACCAACACGACGTATAGCGGCTCGACCCTGAGCCTTACTGTAGCCGATTACCCAACAGCATTGACGGATGGCACGATTGTTGGATTTACAACACCGAGCACGGGTGATATTAGCGCAACGGGCAGCATCGGCTTAAAGATGAACAGCCTGACCGCATCGACTCTATATGAATATGGCACAGATACGGCCATTACCACTATGGCTAATGACACATACTATGTGGTATACTATAATCAAGGCTGGCATTTACTAGGGCATCAGCAACCAGTAGGTATTGCATACGATGATAACCCCGATAGCCCATTTTATGTAAATGGCTCGATTGGCCGGATTCGTCATGTGCTGTATGGCGGCGAATATGAGAATATCACATCTGACAAGCTGGCGCTTGAACGAGCCAAGTATGAGCTGTGGAAGAGGACGCGCCTACAAGATAGTATCACGCTGACCAGTATCCCCAACCCGTGGCTTGATGTCAACGTGCTGATTTCTCATGCTATTCGTGGCAAGAGCCAAGATGAGGCGGCTCAGTATATTATTAAATCGATTTCAACAGATTATGGTATAGATGGAACACAGAGCATCAATGCGATCACCTATTATCCTCTATATCCAGATATTTAATAAGGAGGGGATATATATGACCTCATTTCCTAATAGTATTCAATCGTTTCCAACAATGCAGGATATAAGCGCGGCTGATGCGTCGCTTGTTCAGCAGTATCAGGCGGCGATGGAGGCGGGCAATCTTGCTACGGCAACGGCCATTTTGGGCCAAATTAGCAATGCAGACAAAAAGATTATTCGCGCCGATTTGCTCAATACGATTACAGATACAAGCGTGGCGCTTCAGCAATTCTATGCCGAGAAATTCAGCAACGGTTATGTTGTGTCGTCCACTCAGCCAGCGGGTCAATCCACGGGCGATTTCTGGTTTAAGCTAGATAGAAAGCTGGGTGAAACGACCACATGATGAAATATCAGGACATCCATACTACTGATTCGGCGCTATGGAAGCAATATCAGGAATATATGGAGGCCGGTGAATATGATGCGGCCAAGGCGATTTTGACCCAATCTCAGCTTGATAATAAGCGTATTGACGCTAGTTTGTTCAATGACATTACGACCGAGTTGACCCGCTTACAGAATCAGGGCAAAGATTCAACGTGGAGTAAAAACACTATGGCAGTACAGGCTGAGCCGCCTAGTGATATGCAAGCTGGCGAGTGTTATTGCAAGACAACAAAGAAACTATCATAAGATAGGAGGATAATAATATCTATGGCAGATATTTATAGATATACAATGACCCATTATACGGGCACACAATATAATTCACTGCTGCCGAAATCGGCATATACAACAACGGCCACATTGTCAGCGTCGGGTTGGAATTCATCAACCAAGAGCCAGACGATTACCGTGGCGGCCGTATCAGCAGATGATGATGTGGTGGTCACATATGCCCCGGATTCGCATGACGCATACGTTAATGCTGGCGTATATTGTTCGGCACAGGCTGATGGGTCGCTTACATTCAAATGTAATAAAATCCCTAGCGCCGATTTGACCGTTAATATCATGTTGCTGTGATGGGGCAGGAGGATAAATTATGGGAATTTATAATTTGGGTGGAGGCGGTGGCGCACCTGAGCTACAAGCAAAAGAGGCGACCCCACTAATCACCAACGCACAGCAAATTATCCTGCCAGATACGGAAGATGGCTATGACGGGCTGAGCAGAGTAACGGTTAATCCAATGCCAAGCGGCACATTAAAGACTCCAACGGTTAATTCAATTGGCTATGTATCATCGGGCGTACAGACGGCTGGCTATTTTGATACGTCGGCTACTAGTGGTTTACAGTTGAGTACACAACCGGCCAAGACAATTACGCCAACCACATATTCTCAGACGGCGGTTGCTAGTGGTAAATATACTACTGGCGCGGTTACGGTGGCTGGTGATGCTAATTTGGTGAGTAATAATATTGTAAGCGGTAAGAGTATATTTGGGGTTAGTGGGAGTCATAAAGACCCAATCGTGGCAGTTTCGTCGTTGGGAGGCATCAGTTTTTCTATAAGTTCTGATGGTAGAACGCTAACAATCAATGCTAGTGTTATGAACACGTTTGGTACAGTATTTAGTATTTATTTATATACGGCTGGAATAGGCTCTGGTGTTATAATGCAAACATCATTGCTTTGTGAAGGATTTCAATGCAAGACTGGATGGCATAAGGATTTATCAAATCAGCTAACATCGTCATATGTCGATAATGTTCAAAGGGCATATGGGCTTGGTTATAGAATTACTTATACAATCAATGAAACTCTTACGATTGTTCCAACTTCATCCTCTTACACATTCCCAACATATCTTGGTAATTATTCTGGCTCTATTGTTGGATTGACCAAGGTATAATTTATAATAAAAGCATATAAAGGAGAACAAGCATAATGGCAATCTTTAACATTGGTGCGGGGGGGGCAGTCCTACCCTAGAAGCTAGAACCGTTACTCCTAGCACCGAACAGCAGATTATTACACCAAGCAGAGATGAATATGATGGATTGAGCCAAGTGACCGTAGAAGCAACGCCGCTAGAGACGCGCACTGTCAATCCATCAACATCGTCTCAGATATTGACACCGAGTGGTAGCAATATTGGCTTTAGCACGATTACGGTTAATCCGTATAGATTGCAGAGTAAGAGTGTGACACCTAGTACTAGTAGTCAATCGGTTACGCCAGATTCGGGTTATAATGGGTTGAGTCAAGTAACTGTAAATGCGGCCAATCTGCAAAATAAGACAGTAATACCAAGTTCTTCTACGCAATATATTAGTGCCGATAGTGGATATTATGGATTGGGAGTTGTGACTGTGGACAAACTTAATACAACTATGACAGTTGCAACCCTTCAACAGACCGAGACTAGATTGACATTGTCATTTTCGTTTTCTATTGCATCCGCTGTTGCAATAGTTGCTACTGGCATATGTTTAGCTTATGTGGGGTCAGATCAATTACAATTCCCATATGTAATAACTCATTATGTTGGAGGATTTGGCAGGATTAGTGTTCCGGTTGGCAATTTCATAACAAACTATACAATAAACAATAATATTTTATCCGGCTATTTTGCTGGAGCAACAATCCCGATATATCCTATGGTTTCTAATACGTTAGATGCGTGGATTCTAGCTTAGAGACATAAAAAGCTAACTAAAAGTAGGTGAAAAAATAAACTATGGCTAAATTAACAATCAATACATCAATTAGAGCAACAAGAATAGGCGGCAAGCGGCCACCATCTGCAATTAAGGCTATTGTGTTCCACTACACGGCCAATACTGGCTCAACGGCAACGGCGCTAGGCAATGCTCGGTATTTTGCTCGTGGCTCAGATGGCAGAGCGGCGTCGGCTCATTATGTTGTTGATGAAAAAAATATTGCTTATGAATGTGTGCCAATCGATACGGTTGCATGGGCGGTAGGTGATAGCTCAAATGGCAAGTTGGGTAAAATGTACAATAATTACAATACGATTAGCATTGAGATGGTGAGCCATACCGATGCAAGCGGCAAATATTATATCCCAGATGCGACCATGCAGAATGCGGCGCGGCTATATCAGATGCTCATCAAGAAAGTACCGGGCGCAAAGACGGCTATTCGGCACTATGACGTGAGCGGCAAATTGTGCCCCCAGCCACTTATCGATGAGAAGAAATGGGCAGAATTTAAGGAATTGCTGGAAGGGGTGGACGAGATGGTCACTAAATCCAAGATGATTGTTGACGGCAAAGAAATTGAGGTTGAGCGCATTTTGAAGGACGGGACGAACTATATTAAAATTCGTGACATTGCTAAGGCTCTTGACTTAGACGTATCAAATAAGGGCAATATTGCGGTTCTTAGTCACAAGAAATAAAGGAGATAATTATGGATTATACAGATATTATCAAAGCGGTAATCACGCTTATCACGGCGCTCGTATCGGCATTTCTAGTTCCATATATCAAGAGCAAGTATAGTGAGGCGCAGCTAAAGAAGTGGCAGAATATTGTAGATATTGGTGTCGCGGCGGCTGAGCAGCTATATAACACCGAACAGGCTCAAGAGAAAAAGACGTATGTACTCAAGTATCTATATGAGAAGGGCATCAAGCTAGATGCTGATACGATTGAGAATCTAATCGAATCCAGTGTGCTCAAGCTGCATGACCAGCTATACGGCACAACCAAGGGATAAGATGGTATGACTAGGCTTAGTTTTAAGCGAAGATGGCGTAAGTCAGAAATGAGTCGCACAATCGTTCTGTACTGTATTAGGGCGATTACCCTGATTGCAGTATGGGCGGTTGCCCTCAAGACGTATGCTGTTATTAAATGGGGCGAAGTGAGCGGCTATGACCTGAGTGACGTGCTTGTCTTTGCAGGGGCGGCATTTGGTGGTGAGTTGCTATTGCTGGCCTTCAAGCGCGTCTTTGCTAAAAAGAACGATAATTCGGACGATACAATTTAATAAGGAAAGGAGTTGGTAGAGGTGAACATAACATTATCAGGCACGAAAATCACGCAAGACAATAAATTTTTGGCGTTTGAGAAAAATAGTGGCGTAGATGTTATTAGTATCACTGTGGACACCGACGATTCTTGGGATTATAAGTTAGATGTAAAATATCCTGATAAATGCTGTACGGGCGATGTGCTGTATAACATTATTGACCTTAATCGGAATGGTGATATTTGCTCAGTCGAGCTTACATCAAAAATGCTCCCATTCGCCGGTAAGTATACGATGCAGTTGAGGGCTATTAACGGCGACAAGGTGAAGCACAGCGATACATTTGAAGCTTGGGTAAAATACAGTATTGAGCCGGGGTCGACCTATGACCCTGTACCAAGCGAC
>ERZ808286.1306-NODE-1306-length-12700-cov-6.747489_pt1 | contig 12700 bp, 9 predicted proteins | sample MGYA00521276_ERZ808286 | MGnify/ENA primary metagenome ERZ808286 (study PRJEB31516, sample SAMN03275607) | gut metagenome | biome: mammalia-associated habitat; material: feces | host: Papio cynocephalus | place: Kenya | collected 2012-08-01 ... | reverse complement strand
TAGTTAACTTTATAGTTGCCTTTATGCATTGAAATTAATTTTTCTGTAACAGCATTTTTTGCTTCCGCAATATTCATGCCATTAATAAAATCGCTATTAATATGTTTTCCATCTTCTGTATAAGCTGACCCACTAATATCGCCTTCAATAACTTTTTTAATTGGTAAATTATATTTTTTAGCAAAAGCGTAATCTCTATCATCATGAGCAGGAACCGCCATAACAGCACCTGTTCCATAACTTGCTAAGACATAATCTGCAATAAAAATTGGTATAACGCTATTATTAATTGGATTAATAGCATAACTTCCAGTAAATACTCCAGTTTTATCTTTATTAAGTTCGGTTCTATCTAAATCGCTTTTATGACTTGCAAGATCAATATATTCATTAACAGCCTTTTCTTGTTCTTTACTTGTAATCTCTTTTACAAGAGGATGTTCAGGTGCTAAACAACAATAAGAACAACCAAATAAGGTATCAGCTCTTGTGGTAAATACTTCAAAAGTTTTATCACTATCTTTTACGTTGAATGTAATGATTGTTCCTTTACTTTTTCCAATCCAATTACGTTGGAGTTCAATAGTAGATTTTGGCCAATCAACAAGGTCTAAATCACTTGCTAAACGATCTGCATAACTTGTAATCTTTAAAACCCATTGTTTCATAGGTTTACGAATAACAGGATATCCACCACGTTCACTTTTCCCATCAATAACCTCTTCGTTTGCTAAAACTGTACCTAAAGCAGGACAAAAATTAACAGGTTTATTTGCAATATAAGCAAGATTATTATCAAACATCTTTAAGAATATCCATTGTGTCCATTTATAGTATTTTGGATCACAAGTGGTTATTTCTCTATCGTAATCATATGAAAAACCAAGGGATTGAATTTGTTTTCTAAAATGATTAATATTCTTTTCTGTAAATCCCCAAGGATGTTCATTCATTTTCATTGCATATTGTTCAGCTGGAAGACCAAAAGCGTCCCAACCAATTGGATGAAGAACATTAAATCCTTGCATTCTTTTCATTCTAGCAATTATGTCAGTTGCTGTATAACCTTCAGGATGTCCAACATGAAGTCCTTGACCAGATGGATAAGGAAACATATCTAGAACATAATATTTTGGTTTTGAAAAATCACTAGTATCACATTTATATGTTTTATTTAATAACCAGTATTCACGCCACTTTTTTTCTACATTAATAAAATCGTATCCCATAATAAAACTCCTAAATGCTTAAGGACGTATATTTTACGCGGTACCACCTTAATTCATTTATATAAAATAAATGCACTCATTAATTTCTAACTTTTTTGTGATGAGATTTTATTAATAATTATTAGTTTTCACCAACCACTAACTCTCTTAAAAATTACTTAATAAATTAGTTCACTATTAGACTTAAATATCTTATCACAAATGAGCCTTAAAAAATATAAAAGGACTTACTTAATAATGAAAAAGTGTGCATTTTTAATGCACACTTTTGTTATTTAAGTAAAGCTTTGTTATATAAATCAATATATTTTTCAGCACTTAATTTCCAGGTATTATCGCGCTTCATAGCGTTATGAATTAAAGAATGCAAAACTTTTTTATCCTTATATACCATAAAAGCTGTCGCACAAGTAGAAATTGCATCAATCACATTATAATTATCAAAACCAAAACCATCGGCTTGTTTTTCATTATATAAATCAGCTTTATAAGGTTCAACGCTATCTTTTAAGCCACCCGTTCTTCTTACAATAGGTAAAGAGCCATAACGCTGAGCAATCATTTGACCAAGACCACATGGTTCAAAAGCGCTTGGCATAATGAAAAAATCACTAGCAGCATATAATTTATGAGCAATTTCATCATTATAACCAATATAGACAAAAGTATGATTTGGATTTCGTTTAATTAGGTTATTAAAATAATCTTCGGCGTATTTTTCTCCACTTCCTAAAACCGCAAAAATCCCTCCATTATTGGTAACAAATTCTGCCATTTGAAACATTAAATCTAAACCTTTTTGTTCACTAAGACGGGATACAACTGCAAAAAGAGGCATTTTTGGATCAAGATTATGCTCTTTTAAAAAGCTCACTTTATTTGCGTGTTTGCCAGTAAAAGCATCTTCTATATCATATTCTTTATAAATTAGCGTATCGTTTGATGGATTAAATTCACCATAATCCATGCCATTTAATATACCAACAAAATCATCTTTTCTTAAAATCAATTCATACCATAAACCTTTGCTACCCTCAGGAGTTGTAAGCTCAAAAGCATGAGTTGGGGAAACGGTAGAAATCTTATCACTGTAATAAATAGCTGCTTTTAAAGTCGAAACTTGATTATCAAATTGCACACTGCCATCTTCATATAAAGAATAAGGTAAGCCATATAAATCAAAAAGAGCACTACTTCCAACATACCCTTTAAATAAAGGATTATGAATAGTTAAAACTGTTTTAATAGTATTTAATACCTTATCTTCTTTATATTTTTTCTTTAATAAACAAGGAATCATTCCTGGTTGCCAATCATGAACATGAACAATATCAACCTTAAAAGGTAAAACCTTTAAAAGTTCAATAGTGGCATTACTAAAGAAGGCAAATCGTTCACCATCATCATAATAACCATAGTAATTTCCTCTAGAAAAATATTGATCATTTTCAATATAAAAATATTCAATGCCATCAATTTCTTGATTATAAACTTCAAAATCAAAATGACGCCAATTCATCTTTACTTTTAAACTATAAATTGGTTCAGCTTTAATTTTTTCTTGATGCCCATTTTTTTTATAATAAGGAACAATAATTGAGACATTGTGTCCAAGTTTAGCAAATTGTTTACTTAAAGCATATATAACATCAGCTAATCCACCAGTTTTATAAATAGGATTAGCCTCACTTGCTACCATTACGATATTCATAAACTAAATTCTTGCTCCTTGAGGAATATATAATGGCTCATCTTTAGTTCCACTGACTTCCTTTTTATTTTCAAAAACACAATGTTTATCAACAACGCAATTTTTTAAATGAACACCTTTTTTAACAACAGTATTTGTAAACAAAACAGAATTTTCTACAATTGCTCCTTCTTCAATTACCACGTCACGTGAAAGAACAGAATGTTTAACCGTTCCATTTATTGTACAACCATTAGCAATTAAAGACTCTTTTACATCGCACTTTTCACCATATAAAACTGGTCTTGTATCGTGAGTTAATGTGTAAACTGGCCAATCTTTAGGAAATAAAATATCTTCAATTTTATCTTGATTATCAATGCAAGCCATTGAAATATTAAAATAATCACTTAACGAAGCTATTCTTCTAAATACCCCTTTAAATTCAATAGCATTAACTTTTTCAATATAAGTTGATAAATATTTAACAAGTTCATTAATTGTAAATAATTCTGAAATATCATCAGCTTTTCTTAACATTTCTTTTAAATAATCAGCATTAAAAATATATGTTTCAAGACAAATTGTTGCTTTTTTATTTCTTCCATCATTTGTTTCAAATTTTTGTACATCACCAATTGGATCAACCGTGCACTTAATTGCTCGATAAAGAGATTGATCATCAGCGTTATTAACATTAGCAACGATACAACTCATTTGACGATTTGATTTAATATGTTCTTCAATAACTTCGTTATAATCGATATATCCTAAATAATTAACTGGACAAATAAGAACATATTTAACATTTGTATCATATAAAAACCAATCATTTTCTTTAATATTATGGATATCGGTATTAAGTTGAGGATTAAGTAAACCTCTTTCATTTAAGAATAAATTTTGGAATCCAGTTTTTGGATTTTTTAAATAAGTATTTTTACCACCTAAATGTTTAATAATTGATCTACTATGATCTTGAATTAAAATTCCAATTTCATCAATACCACTATTTGTTAAATTAGATAAAGCAAAATCAATAAAAGCATAACGACCTAAAAGGGTGGTTGAGGCTATAGGACGTTGTTTAGTTAATAAACCTAAATTAGCATTCCCATGTAAATTAATAAGAGCTACGACATTATTCATATTATTGTAAACTCCTCTCGTAATCAATTAAAACAACTTCATCATTATCTTTATTTATAACATCTTTTTCTTTAATAGTTGCTCCTGGTGAGATAATTGCGTTACTAACATAAGCATCTTTTTTAATAGTAACACCTGGCATTAAAACACTATTTTTAACAACAGCCCCTTTTTCAACAACGACTTCATTAGAAATAATGCATTGATAAACGTCACCATGAATAACTGCGCCTTGATTAACAAGACAATCTTTAACACTTCCATCTTTTGCAATAAATTGAGGAATGGAGTGAGTATCTTCACTAAAAATTGTTGGATATTCATCAAAATCAATAGTTTCATTATTTCTTTTTGATGGAAGAAGCTCCATATTTGCTAAGTGAAGACTTTGTAAAGTTCCAACGTCTCTCCAATATCCCTTAAATCTATAAGCATACATTGGTTTATTTTGTGCTAAAAATGTAGGGATAATATTTTTACCAAAGTCATGTTCACTTTTTTGATTTTTATGATCTTCAATAAGAGCCTTTCTAAGTTCATTATAATTAAAAACATAAACACCCATCGAAGCTAAATTTGATTTAGGCTCTTTTGGTTTTTCAACAAATTTTGTAATCTTATCATTATCATCAACTTCTAAAATACCAAATCTTGAGGCCTCTTTCCAATCAACTTCAATAACTGAGATAGTACATGCAGCATTATTTTTTTCATGTAATTCAATCATTTCATTATAAGTTGTTTTATAAATATGGTCTCCCGATAATATAAGAACATAATCAGGATCTTGACTATCTAAAAAGTCAAGATTTTGATAAATGGCATCAGCTGTTCCACTATACCAGTTTAAACCTTCCTCAGTTTGTCTTGGAGGAAGTGCAACACATAAAGATTTAACACCATTAAATCCCCACTTTTCGCCATCCCCAATATAGTTATTTAAAACAACTGATTCATATTGAGTTAAAACACCACATATTGAAATACCAGTATTTGCTACATTTGATAAACTAAAGTCAATAATACGATATTTTCCTCCGAAATAAACTGCAGGTTTAGCAATTTTTTTAGTAAGGGCATGAAGCCTTGTTCCCTTACCACCAGCAAGAATCATTGCTACAACTTTTTTAGCCATAATAATCCTCCTTTAATGATTAATTATTTTTGCCTTTTTTCATAGAGTCTTACGCAACTACTATTTTTATCATGAAGTGTAACAAGTGTTTCATCAACAAGTTCACTAATATCAGCAACTTTATCACTTGGAGCACTTAAAATAACCTGTAAATTAAATTTTCTTAATAAACGAACAGCTTCTTTAATTCTGCTTCGATCCATCTTTGAGAAAGCTTCATCAAAAATAATAATACGAATTGTATTACTTAACTCGCCATCATCATGGACATGGTATAATTGAGCAAATGAAGATAAGACACTAATATAGAATGGAGTTTGTGTTTCACCACCACTCTTTTTCTTAAGCATTTTAGAAAGTCTTTGCTCTTCATTTGTATCGATATTTGTAACAATTAAATCAAAATCAAGATAACTACGATAATCAGTGAATTTTTCAATATTAGTCATTAATTCACTAGTCTTATCTCCTTTATTATTTATATCAACAATTTGTTTAAAAAGATCTTCCATGACATCTTTATATTTATTAATAAATTCAGTCTCATCATGATCGCCTTCTAAAATTAAATCATCTTTAAGCATATCGTAATACCTACGATAAACTTGGCTTGGTTTTACTGTGAATCTATATGAATCTCTACCAAATTGGGATTGTTTTAAAGCTTCATTTAAGTTTTCAATTTGATCTTCAACATCTTCAATAGCCGCTCTTAATTTAAAGATGAAATCATCTTTAAATTGTTGAATGGCTTTATTATAGCTATCTTCAATCTTTTCTTGATATTGAGGAAGTTCAACATCTCTAAATTCTTTAAGTTCGTCTTCAAATTTAGAATTATCATCAATTGTAACATCATATGATAGATGATAATCATTTACATAATCTCTTCTTAAAGTTCTAACTTGATTAAAAATATTATTAACAAGATATTGTAAACGTGAAAGATTTACGTTGTAATCTTGATAAATTTGTAAATTAGTTTTGCCTTTATCTAATTCTTCGTTATATAAAGGAATAGCTTTTTCATCAACAAGGAATGGATCATATTGAGTTTTTAAATTCTCTTCTTTAGCTTTAATTTTAGCTTCTTCTTGAACAATCTTTTCATTTTTAAGATTTTCAATTTCTTTTTCAAGATTTCCTTTTTCAATTAAAGATTGTTCTTTATTATTATTTAAATCTTTAATATCTTGTTCAACATCATTTAAACGTTTATCTAAGCTTAAAATTAAAGTTGTATCATGTTCTTTTAATTGTTCATCAACATAATTTATTGTGTTCTTTAAACCATTAATTTGGGTGGTTCTTTCAATTAAAACAAAATCATTTGCAATTTCGTTACTATTAATAACTTCAAGTTCATTTGCTTTATTAATTAAAGCACTTAATTTTTTATAAACATCGAGGTTACGAACATTAGCTTCAACTTCTTTTCCTTTTTCTAATAAGAAACGTTGATCTAAAGTACTACCAATAAATGATTCTTGATATAATCTTGGATTAATTTGTTGTAAAGAAAAACTACGGTATAAATCACAGTTTTTAGTGATACCATTTGTCGAATTTCTTGCTTCTTCAATTGAATTTGCCTTATAAAGTCTACCAATTAAATAGTTGGTATAGGCTCTAGCACCTTCATGATCTGTAATAATTTCATCAGCTAAACTACCATTTTGTGCTTCATAGTGTCTTTCAATAATTCTTTCTTGATCAACAAGGCTAGTTCCATAATATTTATATTCTAAAAGTAAATTTTTAAGAATTTTATAAGCATCTATAAAATATTTTGGATCAACAAAAAGATTAAATTTTTGACCATATAAATATCCTTCAATAGCGTTAGACCAACTTAAATCTTTTATATCTATTAAATCAGCATAAATATCAACATCAATATGTTTATTAAATTTATCATAAAGAGCATCTTCTAAACGATGCTTAATATCAATTAAACGTTTATCGTAAGATTTTGAACCTTTTTTAATATTAATTTCATCAACTTTTAAGGAAGCAATTTTCTTTTCAATATTAAAAATTGTACGAGATAAAGAAACTGATAAAGATGAAACCTTACTCTTAAAATTTGCTAAAACTTGTCTAAAGTTTTCTAATTTATCTTTAGTTAAGTTTGCAACATCTTTTAATTCATGATCTTTAAACATTAAACAAAGATCATTAACAACTTTTGCGTCATGCTCTAATTCAATTAATTCTTTTGCTCTATCATCATCAAGTAAATCTTTATTAATAGTTTTAAGTTCATCCATTAAAGATGAAGTTGCTGAAAGATATTCATTGCAATATTTAAGAAGATTTTCCTTAACAAGATTTTCATCTTTTAAAATTTGATCAATCTTATTCTGGGCATTTCTTTTTTCTTCCATTAATTCGTTAGTTAAACGAATAGTATCATTATCGGCTTTATCTTGAATTATTCTTAAACGTCTTTTTTCAAGTTCAGCTAAATTGCCATTAAAATCAGCAATACCCAGTTCAATTTCATGAATTCTCTTACTGCATTTAAATACTTCGTCTTTATATGCACCAAGTTTTTGTTTACTAGATTCAAGTTCACATTTTTCAATAATATATTTTGCAACTTGGAAATTTTCTTTATGAGCTTTATAAATATCAAATAAATTTTTGATTTCCTCTAATCTTTCAACTCTCTTTTTAATATTTTCAGCTTCATTTTCTAAACGTTTATAATTAAGAATATTTTCTTGAAGATGAGAAAGCTCTATATTTTGTTGAGGATCGCAAACATATTGAGTAATAAAAGAGGTAATATCCGTAATTGGTGTAAAGGATGTAGATTTCTTTAAAAGACTAAAATATTTATCTTTTAAACCACCAAATTTACGCTTTAAAAAATCTTGATATTGTCTATTACTATCAAAGAATTGATATCCATCCTTATAATTTTCACTTAAGAATTTATTTAACTCTTTATAATCTAATGGAACTTTGTCTTTAACAAAACCATTTTCAGGCATCTTACCATTCGCTGAGAAAAAATGATGTTCTTCACTTCCATCTTCAAAGGAATCAAAAACAATACCCATTAAAAAATATTCTTTATTAACATCATCATATATTTCTAAAACAATATAGGAAGTAAATCTTCCATTTCTTAAATATTTAAAGCCATTATTATCAACATCATCGCCAATTTCACCTCTAAGATATCCTCTTAAAGTACGACTGGATTTTTCAAAAGCAGCTTTATTAAAACTACGACCACTTGTATCACCTAATAAAACAACTTCCATAGCATCAATTAAAGTTGATTTACCACTACCATTAACACCAGTTAAGAAAACAATAGGTTTAATATCAATAGTTTCATTCCAAAAATAATGCCAATTAATAATTCTTATTTTGGTTATTGTTTTCATAATTTACCTCCATCGCTATTTAAATTATCATTCAAAAGGTTGACATTATTTGCTTCATTATTAATTTTATCAATAGCTTCGCTCATAGCGACAATCTTGTTATTATCAAGAGCATATATTATTGATGGAAGTATATAAAAACTTACATTGCCTTCATCATAACTACCACTAACTTTTGAAATAATATTATGGTTTGCTAAAAATCTAAGAGATTTAGCAAGTTGTCTACCACTTAATTTTCTTCCAGGCATTGTAATACCATGTTCAAACATAATTTTAATTAACCCAGGAGTTGTAATATAAACTGAATCGTTTGTTTGTGCCCCTTCTTTTTTCTCATCTTCAAAAATTAAACGCAAAGTAAATAAAAGAAGAGACGTTTCTCTATCAAGTCTTAAACGATTATCTTCATAATCATTTGTTAAACAAATAACGCCACTAACAACATCTTTTTCGATATGCCAACCACTAAATTTAAGATAATCTTCTATTAAAGAAAAATATCTTTCAATAAATCTATAGGTAGGATTAGTACGCATCATTTTTTCTCTAGCATCAAAAACATCACGGACAATAAAACCTTTTAAAAGTAAGGTATTTACAACGTGAGAAAATTCACGTTGATCACTAACAGGTATTTTAATAAATTCTTCTTCAAACATATTATTTATCAAGCCTTTCTTCTAAATATCAAATTTGGAATAATATAATCTCCATTTTTTATCTTCTCATCATCAACTATTTCTACTGTATAGAAACAACTCTCATCATCTTTTTTAATAGTTGCAAGTATTAAACAAATAAAAGCATCGAAATTTGGAAGCAAAATGTCTTTTGATTTTAAAACATCGTCTCCCCCAAAAGCTTTTTCCATGAATTCATAAATTCTCTCATCAGTATAAATATCTTTAGTTTCTTCTAAAAAATTATCCATGATGAATTGACTTGCATCATCAAAATTTACAATTTCAAGAGGAGTACCATCAAATTTAATTTTTCTTAACATTGGTAAAGAAATAGATTCGCTATCAATATAACCTTGTTCATTGAATCCTGAACAATCTTGCATCATTGATAAAATTTTTGCTAAATTTCGATTATTCGAGGTATTTTTAGCATAGCTTTTAAAAATATTTTCAAGATGTCCTTTAATAGTTCTATCACTATTATTAAGATATAAAATCTTACTGGCACTACTTTTTGTGTAAGCACTATTTTCTTTATCAATAGAAGCAATTAAATCATTAATTGTTTCATAAGTATCAGTAATATAATTGATCTTTTCAATAACATCATGTTCTATTTCTTTTTTATTGTTATTTGGAGCAATTAAAGCTGCTTGGGCAACAATCTTTTCTCTTATTTCTTTATTAGAAACCCATTTCTCTAAAACTTTAATGATAGGTCGTTTAAATTTAGCTACACTATCAAAAGTTTTAAGAGGATGATAATATCTATCAATAATTTTGGATTTATAAACATCAAAATATGAATGTAAGACAGTATTAGTATCAAACGTTTTTCCAAGACGAGTTTGGAAAATACGAATCGAATGTATAAGAGTTATTAATTCTACTTTAAGTTTTTTAGTATTTTCATAACATCTTGTTAAAGTTGCAAACATTAATTCATCTGGTTCTTCATCTTCTACTTTAAGTTCGCTATATGTAGAGTGAACAAGAGATAAATATGGAGCACTTTCATCAGTAATAATATCATTAAAAGCTCTTAATAAAGATATTGAATATTGTGGCAAAATTATTGTTTCTTCAAAAGTTTCTGGATCAATAGCAACATTAATCCAACCAGTTTCTTCTAGTCTTCTTATTATAAAAGCTGCTTTACTAGCAACGTTTTGATTAACAAGAATATCCTCTCCTTGTTCTAAAAAACTTAAATCTTCGGCAGTATAATCTAATTTATCAATAAAATTAGCACGTTTATCTTTTAAAGCCTTTAAATAATCTTGCTTATTAATTAAAGCTTCATCATTTTGTAACAATTCAAAAAGAACAATTAAACTTTCTGCATAAATTGTTCTATTTTTACCTGAAAATATTGAAAAATAATTAGATGGTAATATATCAAATAATTCCATTAAATTTAACCCTATAAATACAAAAAAATTATACCATATGCAGCCGTTATTAAAAAGAAAAAATCAAATTTTAAATTTGTATTTTTTCACTAATTTTTTATTAATAAAAAAGTTATAAATGTAATGATTTTTTAATATAAAATGCACTATTTTATAAATCAGAAAAGCTAGTTTAGAAATTATTACCTTGTTATTTTTTACGAAAACATTATAATTTATGAAAATAATAGATATTATTAGCAATAATACTTGAAAATAGTTGCTATTAATGATACTATTTAAAACGCTGATTTAAAGGAGGTTAACGAAATGTCAAGAGTATGTCCTATTACAGGAAAAGGTCCATTATCTGGAAATACTAGATCACACAGTTTAAGAACATCTCGTAGAAGATGGAATGTAAATTTACATACATATAAAGTCGAGATTAATGGCGTACCTTATAAAGTTAGAATGAGTGCAAGAGCATATCGAACCCTCAATAAATCAACTAAGGAAAACTAATTAAAAGCCTTCTTTGTTTAGAAGGCTTTTTTAATAGCTAATTATATTAATAAAAGTATTACTATTTATAGAAGGAGTATCTTTATGGAAAACAAAACAAATGTTATGAGAATATTAGATAAAGAAAAAATTAAATACGAAGTAATTGACTGCACTTCAATGCCTTTTGTTTCGGCAAATGAAGTATGTAAAACTTTAAATATTGATCCTGATATTGATTTTAAAACATTAGTAACAATAGGGAAATCAAACAACTATTATGTTTTTGTAATTCCAGCTTCTAAAACATTAGATCTTAAAAAAGCCGCAAAAGCAGTAAATGAAAAAAATATTGAAATGATACCTTTAAAAGATTTACTTAAAGTAACAGGTTATATGCATGGAGGATGTTCTCCAATTGGGATGAAAAAGCATTTCACAACTATTTTTGATGATTCAGTCGCTAATCATAAAGAAATATATTTTAGTGCTGGAAAAGTTAATGAAATAATTAAAATTTCCGTTGAAGACATAAAAAAAGTTATCCCTTGTGAATTTATAAATGTTACAAAAGATAACTAATAATATTTAAAAAATTTAAAGCAAAATATATCACATCCAGAAAAATATAAATCCTAAATGGTAAACAATTATATAAAAAATTGTGTATAAAAAACTTGGACAGATTATATATAAAATTAATAAAAATACATAAAAAAGTGTAGTTAAGACAGACAAAGTCACACCTATACACCCTAGAATAGGATTGATGATTGAATTATTTTTTGAACCTTTAACAATCGCAATTATTCCAAATATTAAAGAAACAACTGGTACATATGCAAATAAAATTGAAAGAATTCCAAGAATTAAACCAACACTATCATTTTTTTGCTTATCATTAGTATTAGTGTTTTGTTTTTTACCACATTTTGTGCAATATATAGCGTCATCATCTAACTTATTTCCACAATAAATACAATATTTCATAAAACCTCCTATTAACCTTTATTATTATAAATCTATTTATTGTTGTTAGTATAAAAATTATATAGTTTCTCCTAATAAATAAGCTTTTACATCTTTATAATTAATGTTGAGTCCAACCGAAATTAAGCTAAATATTATTTGCTCAGCTCTACGCATAAAATTTTGATCTTTAATTGTAAGTTTAATGACATCTTTATGTTCATAAAGTGCTTTTAAGTAACTAAAAATAGTAGGTATATCAGCATTATAAAATATATTTTCATATGCTTTTATTCTTTTCTTTGATTCAGGAATCCATATAGATTTAATATTTTGTAATTTATCTGTTAAGGAATTTAATTCATCTTTATTTGGAAAGTTTGAAATCATCTCACAATTATCAATAGGTAATTTTACTCTTGTAGTTTCGTTTTGTGAAAAAGGCATAGATAAAACATAATATTTAATTTTTTCATTATTTAATTCGATTGTCTCAAAGCCCTCAACAAAAAGAACCCCATAAATTTTATGAAAAACGTACTCATT
>ERZ808286.1305-NODE-1305-length-12705-cov-3.064506_pt1 | contig 12705 bp, 10 predicted proteins | sample MGYA00521276_ERZ808286 | MGnify/ENA primary metagenome ERZ808286 (study PRJEB31516, sample SAMN03275607) | gut metagenome | biome: mammalia-associated habitat; material: feces | host: Papio cynocephalus | place: Kenya | collected 2012-08-01 ... | reverse complement strand
ATGCAGTCGTTGCAGATGGCAACGCCGTCCGGACCGGAGATAAGTTTTTCCACCTTGTCTTCGCTCCGTCCGCAGAATGAACAATAAAGTTTTTCGTCTAACAAGTTACGCCTACCTCTTACTTCCTGCGGTCGAAAACTTCGTCGATAAGGCCGTAGGCCTTAGCCTCGCTTGCGGACAGGAAATTATCTCTGTCGGTGTCGACGATAATCTTGTCCAGAGGCTGACCGGAGTTCTCCGCCAAAATTTTGTTGAGCCTGGATTTGGTTTTCAGAATATGCTCCGCGTGGATAGCGATATCCGACGCCTGCCCCTGAAAACCGCCCAAAGGCTGGTGAATCATGATTTCGCTGTTAGGAAGCGCGCAGCGTTTGCCTTTTGCGCCCGACGACAGCAAAAACGCGCCCATGGAAGCGGCAAGCCCGATGCAGATGGTTCTGACGTCGCACTTGACGTAGTTCATGGTGTCGTAGATTGCAAGCCCTGCGGTAACGCTGCCGCCCGGGCTGTTGATATACAAACTTATGTCTTTTGAGGAATCTTTCGCTTCGAGGTAAATGAGCTGCGCAACGACGGTGTTGGCCACTGCGTCGTCGATTTCGCCGGTGAGGAAAATAATCCTGTCCTCGAGCATTCTGCTGTACAAATCATAACTGCGTTCGCCTCTGTCGGATTGCTCCACGACGTACGGTATGAGTGCGTTTCGCATATATATGCCTCCTTTTCGGCAAGTTTGCCGTTGATTTTTGTCGTTATTCGTTATTTAACGATGGTGTTGTTTGCTTTCAGGAAACCGAAGATTTTGTCGGTTGCAAGATTGTTGACGATGTAGTTGAGTTGACGTTCGTGCATATCCTTGGTGTATTCTTCAACGGTCTTTTTGGCGCCGTCGGCGAATTCCTTGATTTTGACGTCAACTTCTTCTTTGGTCGGTTCGAGATGTTCGGCGTTAATGAGAGCTTCCATAACCAGTCTGGATTTGACGGTTTTTTCGGCTTGTTCCCTGAAGTCCTTTCTGACGGCTTCCATGGTGGTGCCGAGCATTTCGAGATATTTATCCAGCTGCATGCCCTGATACATAAGCTGATATTGCAATTCCTGAAGTCTTTCGTCGATGGCTTCTTCAACCATTTCGTCCGGAACTTCCACTTCGCTGCCGTCTGTGATGAGTTCGACGAGGTCGTTTTCGACTTTTTCGTCAGCGCGCTGATCGGCTTCGTGTTTCAGTTGTTTTTTGATGTCTTTCTTGTATTCGTCCAAAGTGTCGAATTCGGAAACGTCTTTTGCGAATTCGTCGTTGATTTCAGGCATTTCTTTGGCTTTGATAGCTTTCACTTTGCAAGCGAAAACAGCTTCTTTGCCGGCAAGCTCTTTGGAGCCGTAATCTTTAGGGAAAGTAACCTTAACGTCCTTCTCTTCGCCGACTTTGAGGCCTTCGAGCTGCTCTTCGAAACCCGGGATAAAGGTGCCGGTGCCGAGGCCGAGGTCGTAATCTTCGGCGTGGCCGCCGTCGAATTCCACTCCGTCAACGCTTCCGGTGAAGTCGATGGTGACGAAATCGCCCTTCTGGCTTGCTCTGTCGTCCTTAATTTCGACGAGGCGGGATTGACGATCCTGCGCGAGCTTGAGTTCGGCTTCGATCATGGCTTCGGTGATGCGGACTTTGTCGCGTTTGACTTCGAGGCCCTTATACTGTCCGAGCTTGACTTCCGGTTTGACGGTTACGGTTACGCTGAAGGTAACGCCGTTGTCCTGGAAATCCATGATGTCGGCTTCCGGACGGCCGACAGGAACGAGTTCGGTTTCTTTAGACAAAACTTCGTCGTAATATTTCGGTAAAATGATATCCAAAGCGTCTTCGTAAAATACGCCTTTTCCGTAGGTTCTTTCAAGAACGCTCTTTGGAACGTGGCCCTTTCTGAAACCTTCGACCTGATACTTATGTTTGTTTTTGGCATAAGCTTCGTCGATGGCGGCGTCGAGTTCTTTCTCGTCGACTTTGATAACGAATTTTACTCTGCTTTTTTCGAGTTTTTCAACTGTGTAGTTCATATTGTCCTCCAAGACGTGTAATCTCATAATAAGTTAGTAAATTATATCATAGCAAAATTTATTTTGCAAACGAATATGACGGCAATTTATTTGCTTTTCGAAAAAAACCGAATTTTTTTGTCGAAACCGTCCTTTGCGGCAAGGTCTGCGGCTTTTTGGTTGCAAAAAAGCAAACGACGTTGTATAATATAAAAAAACTTTTCGAGGTGTTTATGCCGTCGGATCTTATGACATTAAGGCCGCTCGCTCTGGAGCTTAACGACGTTTTATCGGGCGGAAAGGTGGACAAAGTGAATATGCCCGAAACCGACGAAGTGCGTCTGCAAATCAGAGTCGGGGGCGAAAATCTGGTGCTTACGGCGTCGGCAAACCCGACTTCGCCGAGACTGCATCTGACAAAAACCAAAAAGGAGAACCCTATGGTTCCTCCCGCTTTTTGCATGCACCTTCGAAAATATCTGATTTCCTCCACCGTAACGTCCGTCGAACCGCTTAAGGACCGCGTGGTGAAAATCACTTTTTCGGGGCGGAACGAGCTTAAGGACGTCACCTGCTATCACCTCTACGTCGAAATTATGAACCGCTACAGCAACCTCGTTTTCACCGACGAAAACGACGTGGTTACCTCGGCCCTGAAAACCGTCGGCATCGAGGACAGCGTGCGCCCAGTTATGTCGGGGCTTAAATATACGCCGCCCGTTCAGCAAAAAGTGAATCCCGACGATTTCGAAGCGGTAAAATCTTTGATTTTAAGCTTCTCCGGCGACAGCCTTTCTGGCTTTTTGACCAAGCGCCTTAACGGCGTTGCGAAAATAACCGTGGAGGAAATTTTGAAACGCGCCGATTTTTCGGGCGAAGTGAACGATCGGATCGCAGAGGAAATAGCTTTGTGGGCGCAGAAATTCTGGAACGCGTACGGAACGGAGCTGTTTTGCCCGTCCAAAACCGAGGTCCCTGCTCCCGACTTTTTCTTCACTCCGTACGACGGGTTCGACTGCTCGCCTTGCAAAACCCTTAACGAAGCCGCAGACCTTGCTTTTTCCTACGCCGACAAGTGCGCCCGAACCAAACAAAAAACCAAAAAACTGGTGGACGCCGCAACGAGGTTTAAGGACAAATGCCTGCAAAAAATCGAACTGTCGGACAAAAAACTCTCCGAGTGCGAAAAAGCCGACGAATACAAAGTCAAGGGCGATCTTATCCTCGCAAACGTCTGGAAAGTGAAAAAAGGCGACGAAATTTTAAGCACCGAAAACTGGTTCGACCCGTCTTCTCCGCTCGTCGAAATCAAGCTGGACGGCAGGCTCACTCCGGGCGCAAACGCAAACAAATATTTTCAAAAATACCAAAAACTGAAACGCGCCAAGTCAGTCACCGAAACGCAAAAAGCCGAGGCCGAAGAGCTGTTGGATTACGCAAACGGAATTTTGGAAGCGCTCGGCCGCGCCGAACCGGACAAGAGCCTTTCGGACGTCGAGCAGGAGCTTCAGAACGTCGGAGCGATAAAGCTTCCGAAAAATCAGAAAAAGGCCAAAAAAGAACCGCCTTCCAAGCCTTACGTTTACGAGTTCGAGGGCGTGAAAATCATGGCGGGCAAAAACAATTTGCAAAACGAGGCGCTGACCTTCAAAACGGCTTCTCCGTCGGACGTGTGGCTGCACGTCAAAGCGGAACACGGAAGCCACGTCATCGTCTTTTCTTCCGCCCCGTCCGAAAGCGTTCTGACCTTTGCCGCCGAAATTGCGGCCGCGCTGTCGTCGGCCTCGATGTCTGACAAAGTCGAGGTTGACTTCACCAAACGGAAAAACGTCAAAAAAATCCCCGGAAAGCTCCCCGGCAGAGTAATCTACGCCTCGCAAACGACGCTCGTCGTCAAGCCCGACAAACATCAGACCTTTCTCGTTTAGGCCGAATTTCAGAATAGTTTACACAAAAAAACCGCCGTTTTCGGCGGTTTTTCGATTTACTCGTTCATTTTTGAGTCTTCCGAAGTTTTTCCAGAACCTTCTCCAAATAATCGGGAAGCGACGCGGTAAACGTCATCGTTTCGCCGGTCGTAGGATGCGTGAAAGTCAGTTTATATGCGTGAAGAAGCTGCCCTTTCAGGCCGAATTCGTTGCTCCCGCCGTACACCGGATCGCCCGTTACCGGATGATGCAGAAACTTTGCGTGAACCCTTATCTGATGCGTGCGGCCCGTTTGCAGATTAAACTCCATAAGCGTGTATTTGCCGAAACGCTCCATCACTTTCCACTCGGTAACCGCCCTTCTGCCGCCCTCTTGAACGGCCATTTTTTTGCGGTCCTGCGTGGACCTTGCGATAGGCTTATCGACGATTCCCTCGTCCTCTTTTATGTTGCCGTCCACAAGCGCGATATATTGCCTTTTTGCACTCTTTTCGGCAATCTGTTTGGCAAGGCTTTTGTGCGCTTCGTCGGTTTTTGCAACCACCAGAAGCCCTGAAGTGTCCTTGTCTATGCGGTGAACTATACCGGGCCTGGCCACTCCGTTTATGCCGCTTAAAGAGTCGAGCCTGAAAAGCAATGCGTTCACGAGAGTGCCGCTCTCGTTGCCGTTTGCGGGATGCACCACCATGCCCTGCGCTTTGTTTACGACGGCAAGCTGATCGTCCTCGTAAACTATATCAACGGGAATGTCCTCGGCTTTTGCGTCAAGCGGTTTTGCGTCGGGTATTTCGATTTCCACTTCGTCGTCGTATTTTATGGCGTAGCCCGACTTCGTAACGGTTTTGCCGCCCACTTTGACGAGGCCTTCCTCAAGCATATTTTTTATGCGGCTTCTCGTAAGCCCCGTGACGTTTTCTGCCAGAAACACGTCGACGCGCTTTCCCGCGTCCTCTTTTTCCGCAACGAAAAAAAGCCGCTCCATCAGTCGTTTCCCTCGTCGTTCGAAATTTTTTCGGCGGAATTTTCCGTTTGCTCTTTGGTTTTTTCGGCCTTGCCCTCTTTAATCAGCGAAATCACGAGCGAAATTATGACGAGCGCCGCGCCTACGGTTATAAAGCTGTCCGCGACGTTGAAAATCGGAAAATCCATAAACACCGTCGAAATGAAATCTCTGACGTAGCCGAAAACTATTCTGTCGTACACGTTTCCCAAGCCGCCCGCCGCGAAAAACACTATGCCGAGCCGCAAAAGCTTGGATTCCTTTTTGATGAAAAACAAATAGACGATAAGCCCTACGGAGCAAATCGCTGAAAACACGGTCAGCAAAACCGTGTTGTCGCTAAGCATGCTCCAAGCGCCGCCCGTATTTTCGGAATACCGAAATTCCAGCACTCCTTTTATGACCGTTATGGTGCGTTCGGCCACCCCGTTTTCCACGCCCAAAGCCGAAACTATGGCGTATTTGGAGGCTATGTCTGCCGCAACGATAAGCACCAGAACGATGATTTCGTACAAAAACATTATCTTTTGTCCTCTACGTCCCTGCGAATCTGATCGACCGGAACGGTGATGTTGACGCCTGCCGGCGTGAGAAGGAAAATCGTTTTGCTGATACGCTGCATATTGCCGCTGAGGGCGTAGATTGCGCCGCTCATAAAGTCAACGATCCTCTGCGCGCCGTCGCCGCCGATTTTGCCGAAGTCGATGATGACGGGTTCGTGGCGTTTGAGGTGATCGATGAGGGTTTGCACGTCGGCGTAGGTTTTAGGGCTGTAGATAAGCACGTTTGAGCCGAGGCCCTGCATCGGCACTCCGTTCATGCCGCCCTGCGGCCCTGCGGGGCGTTGCGGTTGCGGCGCATAGCCGCCCGAAACGGGATAGGAAGAAGGAGCTTTCGGCGGAACGTTCGGGTTTGAGTAATACCTCGGCTGCACGGAAGCAGGGTTGCCGATAGGCGGCAAATCGCCCGTCAGATCCTCTCTTATCGGCTGAATGTCGTCCAGCCTTCTGCCGTAGCCTCTGTAGCCGCGATCTCTGCCTCTTTCCCTATCTTCGGAAGAATCGCCGAATTCGCCCCTCGAATAGCGCTCGTCAAAGCTGTTTCCTTCGCTGTAGGAAAAGCCGCCTCGCCTGTCGTTTTGCGACGAGTTGTCTTCTTCTCTGCGACGTCTTTCGTCCGAATTTTCGTTCCAGAATGCCATGTTTCCTCCCTTTTTCGCCCGAAACGGCGAACGTTTGTGGTTATTTCTATAATAAAACATGATAACACATTATTTGCCAAAAATCAAGTTTAACTTTCAATTTCTGCCCGAAAAAGACGTCTTTTTTCAAAATACTTTCAAATTGAAAGGGCGAGCCGACTCGGCTCGCCGCTTTCACAGAAGGTAACATATATTAAGGCGCCTAAAAACCGACTTCCGCGCTTACTTTCGTCGGTTCCTCGTCCACTGCCTCGATTTTTGCCGCCGAAACCTCGAACGCGGTTTTGAGAACCTGTTCTTCACCCTGCATTTTGGTGTAGTTCCGACTTTGAATGCGGCCCGTAACCGCAACTTTTTGCCCGACCGCAAAATCACCCGCAAAGCGCGCGTTTCTGCCCCAGCAGATCATCGGGATATAATCGCTTTTGTTGTACGCGCGGTTTATCGCAAGCAGAACGTCGCATATTTCACGCCTGAAAGGCGTCGTCCTGTAAACCGGTTTTTTGCAAACGTAACCGACGAGTTCGATGACGTTAGGATTTTTTGAGTAGTCGTTTTCGGGAAGCTCTCTGGCAAAAACCGTAAGCATAAGCTTGCTTCTGCCGTCCTCGGGTTTGTTGTAGCTTCTGAACTGCCCCGCAACCGTAACCACCGATCCCACCGACAAATCGGCGTCTTTCATTATCCTTTCGCTTATCGTAACGGGTATCATATCTTCTTCGCCCGACAATCTCGATATCGCCAAAGTGAATTCGTAAAACCCTTCCCCCATAACTTCGTGCGAGAACTGCGGTTTTGCCACCACCGCTCCCCTAAGGTACGCTTTGTTGTTTGCCATCTCGTTGTAGTTCATAAATTCCTCCACTAAACTTTGTTTAACCGCTGTGTTCCGTCGGGGCCTATGACGTAGTTTTCCGTATAGACCAACTCAGACAGCTTGACGAATTTGTAGCCTTTGTTTTTTAGCGCCGTAAGCACCAGAGGCAACGCTCCGAGGATGTTGTCGCTGTTGTTGTGAAACAGAATGATCGAGCCGTTTTTCGCGCCTTTAATCACTCGGTTTGCGATTGCTTCCGCGGAAAGGCCTTTCCAGTCCAGACTGTCCACGCTCCACTGCACGGCGATCATACCCTGCTTTTCCACGCCTTCGACCAGTCTGTCGTTATAGTCGCCGAACGGCGGGCGGAAAAACTTGGGGGTGCAGCCGGTAAGCTCCTCAATCCTGCGGTTGACCGACAGAATTTCTTCCTCGATTTTTTCCGCCGAAAGCTTGCTCATCTCCAGATGGTGGTCGCTGTGATTTCCGATTTCGAAACCGTTTTCCCTTATCATCACCGTTTCCTTCGGAAACGCGTCGATCCAGAACCCCACCAGAAAGAAGGTTGCGTCCGCGCCGAAATCGTTCAGCGTTTTCACGATACCCGCCGTTTTATCCGCGCCCCAAGCCGCGTCGAAAGTCAACGCCACTACTTTTTCGTCCGTTTCCACGCCGTAAACGGGGAGCTTGCGTTTCTTTCCCGAAACGGCCTCGACGACTCCTCCGAAAGCGCACGCCGCCGATAGCGCAACCGTCAGCGTCAAAAGCGCCAGCGCCGTCAGAATCTGTCTTTTTTTTATCACCCAAATCATAGCGGTTACCTCAAATTCTACAACCAAAAATTTTGAAAAGCGCATCGGTTGTTGTCGAAAAGAGCGTGTTTTTGCCGCCTTTTGTCGGCCGAGGGCTTTTGTAAATCCTATTCCCGAAAAAACCGAAATATGCAAAAAACAGCCCGACCGCTTTCGGTCGGGTGAAAAATCGTTGTTATTTGAAATATTTTACGCCTGCTTCGTAAATTTTCGTTTCAAAGCACTCGCCTTTTACGTCAAGATTTGCGGGGATATGGCAAATACGACCGAGGATCCTTCCGTCGGGCGACGTAAGCCCTTCGACGGCGTTGAAGCTTCCCGTAGGATTGTCGGGATAATCGGAAGCCGCCATGCCGTTTGCGTCCACAAACTGCGTTGCGATAAGTCCGTCGGCCATAAGCGAGGCGTAGTCCTCTGCCGTCATTCCGACTTTCACGGCATCCCTGAAAACCGCGGCGGAAAAAACGTCGCCAACCACTTCGCGGTTGAACCACGGCGACAGATTGCCGGAAATTTTCACCTTTGCAAGGCTGTTCCGACCTTCTCTGCCGCCGGATGTTTCGGCAGGCAGAATTTTGATCGGGTTCATTTTTGGAAGCGTCAGCTTGTCAAACGGAAGCAATCCCGACTTGACGAGTGCCGAAAAGCCTCCCCCCACGCCGAGAATCAGACCGCCCGCGTCAAGCATCTGCATAACCGCGTCTCTCACTCGTTCGTTGACGAGCAGCGCCGCCACCTTTTCCGACGAAAAACACAATATCTGGCTTGCCGCCACCTGTTTTGCAAAATTTTTCAGCGAAGCGGAAAGCTCGGTTTTGTCCGGAGCGGACATTTTGATAAGCTCAGGTTTCCCCTTTGCGGCAGAAAAACCTTCATAAAGATCTTTTACCTCCGACGCGTCCGAAAAATACGGCACGGCAACCTTCGCCTTGACGGGTTTTCCGATATAAACCGATTTGTTGCCAAAGCCCAAACCTTCGGTACGCAAAACGTCGGCGGAAAAATCACATTTCGGATAGAACTTTTTCCAGTACAGCTCGTATGCGGCTTTTGCAATTTCCATGCTGACGACGTCGTCGCCGAAAATCACCTGCGGGTTGTCTATGACCTCGCCGATTTCAATGGCCGCAAAATTCGGTTTTTTAGGAGCGGAAATTATTACGTCCCCGTAAAACGGCGCAAAAAGTTCGGGTGCGGAATTTTTGAAATAAACGCCTTTCCCTTCCGCCATTGCTCCGATTATCGCCGACACTGCGGCGCCGCCTTCCGCAACCCTTCTTGCGGCATAAATTTCGCCTTTATCCGTTGCTTCGGCAACCGATTTCAAAACCATCGAAAAGCTCTTGAAATCAGGGATTTTGTCTTCGGTTCTCGGAAGATGCAGAAGATAGAGTTTGGAACTTGCAAAAAAGCTTTCCGCACGCTTTTTTTCTGGAGAAGTTTTTGCGATCACTGCGGCAAAATCGGCGTCGATTTCCGAAAAACCTATTCCCAGCTCTTCCGCAAAATTTTTTACGGCGGATGAGGCGAAAAGTTTTGCTTCACCGTCCAAATCCGCGCCCGCAAAAACAGCGTCCTCCAAAGCGAGAACTGCATTATATTCGGCGTCGTAACGACTGCTTGCCGAAAGCAAAAATTCTCTTCCGCTTTTTTTGAATTTCACTGCGCCGGAAAGCACATTCTGCCCTTTCCCGCAAAACGCGGAATATCCCTTTTCGAGCGAAGCAAACGATTTTTGAAGCTCCGCACAAGCACCCGCGTTTTTGTCCGAAAGCGCAAGAATCGCGGCCTTTCTGACGTCGGCCTCCAAAAGCGCTTTGAATTTCGGGTTCACCGAAAAGTCTCTTTCAAATTTCGAACTTCCAAAATCGGTCTGAAGCGCGTCGCAGTCCAAAGAACCGTCGGACACGAAAACCGAAAAGTCGCGACACGAAGGCCTTGCAATCGCCGAACACGAAACCGCTTTGGAAAGAGCGTTTGCTTTTGCAAAAGCAGTATCTGAGGATTTTGCGTCAACGTCCAAAATTGCGGCGAGCACGGAAGAATAACCGGCTTTTCCGCAGGTTACCGTGAAGGTCAGGTCTTCGCCGCCCTCGGAAGTTGCCGAAAAACGCACTTCACCGAGCTTACCCGAGTGTTCGGGAGAAAATTCAATCTGGTCCACAAATTCCGAAAGCAGGGCTTTATGCTCCGTTTTCGCCATATAAAGCGTCGTTACCGAAACGTTTGCCTTTGCATTCTGAAAAGCCAGACGGCAAACTGAGGACAATTCGTCGTCGGTGCCGACAGCGATTTGCGCCATGTCTTCCGCCCCGTAAAACTGCGAATACTCCGCAAATTCAAACGCCGAAAACATCTTTTCTTCAATTTCCGTCAGCCCCGAAATCTTCACTTCGAAGACCTCGTAAACGGTGGCGTCTTTGTAGGTGTAAACCTTGTTTTTGGTTAAATATTTTTTCATATCGTAAGCTCCGTCCATTTGTCGAAAAGCCGTTCGCATTCGGCCTTAACCGTTTCCGCCTCGGCGCTCAGCTCCATAAGTTTTTTGTAGTCCGACGCGCACTTTTCCATTTCCGAAACGATTTCCTTTTCCCTGTCTTCAAGCTCTTTTATTCGGCCCTCAAGGGCGGCGATTTCCGCTTTTTTCTTAACTTCCAAGGCTCTGTCGGCTTTGCTTCTGTAGGCCTTTTCGGGGCGTTCCGAAGCAGCGGTTTTTTGGGTTTTTTCCGAGGGCTTTGCGGCGGCTTTTTCTTCTTTGGCGCGCTTTTCGGCCTCCGAAAATTCGTCGAAAGTTCCGCGAAAATCAACCAGATTTTTGTCCGAAATCTTAAGATACCGCTTTGCCAGTTTGTCCAGAAAATATCTGTCGTGCGAAACGAATATAAGCGTGCCGTCAAACTCCGAAAGAGCGTCTTCCAAGGCTTCCCTTGCCTGCAAATCCAAGTGGTTAGTCGGCTCGTCCAAAATCAGCACGTTGGCCTTTTCTGCCATCATAACGGCAAACATCAACCGCGCTTTTTCGCCGCCCGAAAGGTTTTTGACTTTCTTCTGTACGTCTACGTCGGATCCCATAAGAACCATGCCGAGCAGGTTTCTTACCTCAGTCTGCGACCACGAAATATGGCGCGACCAAAGCTCCGTCAGCACGGTGTTTTCGCCGTCTAAAACGGCCGCTTCCTGATCGTAATAGGCAACCTTTGCGCCCTGCCCGAAAACGACGCTTCTTTCAGGCTCCGAAAAGCTTTTGACGAGGCGCTTGATAAGAGTCGATTTCCCCGTGCCGTTCGCGCCGACGACGGCCACTCTTTCGCCCTTTTCCACCGTAAACGAACAGTGCTCCAGAAGCGAATTGCCGTCAAAACCAAGCGACAAATCGTCCACCTTAAGCACGAGTTTTGCCGGCTTTTGAGCGTAGTCGAACTTGAAGCGCGGCGGCTTGACGTAGACGACCGGTTTTTCGATTATGTCCATATTTGCCATCTGATGTATGCGACTTTTGGCGCTTTTGGACGTAGTGGCGCGAAACAGGTTTCTGTCAACGTAGTCCTGCATACGCCTGAGTTTTTCCTGCTGAATTTTGTATTCTTTTTGCCACCTTTCGTAGCGTTCAGCCTTTAACTGCTTGAATTTCGTGTAGTTTCCGCGATAGGATGACACGGTTTTTTCCGTAAGATCCCAAATCACGTTCACGGTTTTATCCAAAAACCGCCTGTCGTGCGAAACGACGAGAATAGCGCCCTTATAGTCCGAAAGATATTTTTCAAGCCATTCCAAAGTGTCGTAGTCCAAATGGTTGGTAGGTTCGTCCAAAACGAGAAGCTCGGGATTTTTCAGCAGAAGCTTTGAAAGCGCAAGCCGCGTTTTTTCGCCGCCCGAAAGCGTGGACACCACCTGATCGTATTTTCCCGAAAAGCCCATGCCGTTCAGCACGGTTTTGACTTTTGTCGTAACCAGGTATCCGTCCTTTGCCCTGAAAAAGTCGGAAACTTTTTCGTACTCCGCGCTTTTTATGCGATACTCCGTGCCGTCGTGCGGCAGGGCGGCCATTTCGTTTGCCAAAGCCTCCATTTTGTCACCTGCCGCAAGCACCTCGGAAAAAACGGAATAGGCTTCGTTTTCTACGGTAAGCTCGCTGTCCAAAACGGCGTTTTGCGGCAGATACCCGACCGACAGTTCGCTTTTCTCAAGAACTTCGCCCTCGTCGGCATGCAAAAACCCGAGCATCAGCTTTATGAGCGTGCTCTTTCCCGATCCGTTGACGCCGACGAGGCCTATGCGGTCGTTTTCGTTCACCGTAACGCAAACGTCTTCAAGAACGGTTACGTCGTCGTAACCGAAGGTTAAGTTGTTAAGCGATATAAGCATATAAAAGATTATACCTCAAAATTTCGGATGTATCAACTAAAAAAGCGTGGCAAAACGCCACGCAAAAAATTTTGACGTTATTTTTCCGAAAAAACGAAATCTTTGATTTCTTCCGGAGTGTCCACCACGGTTTTGCCGGTGGCGGAAAGCCTTGTGCGGTCGGAGTGGCCGTAAGTAACCAGCAAAACGTCGGCTCCGATGGCTTTGGCCGTGTCGTAGTCGTGAAGGGTGTCGCCGACGAACAATGTGTCGGAAATGTCGGTTTTGCTGTCAGAAATCCACTCTAAAGCGCGCTCAACCTTGCCTTTTGCATAGATGTCGCCGCCACCGAGCACTGCGTCGAAATATTTTCCGAGGTCGAAACGGCAGATATCTTTGTCAAGCATATTCTGCTCGCAGGCGGACAAAATCATCTGTTTTATCCCCGCTGCCATAAACGCTTCCAACACCTCTCTTATGCCCTTAACGAGGCCGCAGGAAACCAGTTTTTGATTGTATTTGTCGATGAACTCGTGCGCAAGAACCGGATACGCCTCCTTCGAAAAATCGAA
>ERZ808286.1301-NODE-1301-length-12751-cov-3.114603_pt1 | contig 12751 bp, 8 predicted proteins | sample MGYA00521276_ERZ808286 | MGnify/ENA primary metagenome ERZ808286 (study PRJEB31516, sample SAMN03275607) | gut metagenome | biome: mammalia-associated habitat; material: feces | host: Papio cynocephalus | place: Kenya | collected 2012-08-01 ... | reverse complement strand
TGTTCATTATTATGTCATTCTGAACTTGTTTGACAAAGCGAACAAACGAAGAATAAGTTTTGTGAGCCTGTCCCCTGTGTGACAGAATCTTATAAACTTTTCAATCCAAAAACTGAACCCATAACTTTAGACATAGGTATCACCCAAGAAACTCCTCACGTCAACCCATTCGAGTGAATGTTGTAAAATGTAAACAAATAATTATAAATGCTCAATTTCAGGTCTGTTTAGTTTATAATTGATAAAACAAGAAGTTTACAGTTATAAGAGCTTAAAACGGAAGAAAGACATGAAAAAGAGATTTAATTTTATATTAGGATTTACTATATGTGCAATGTTGTCACAAATGCCAGCTTTGGCAAGTGTTTCAACATGGAGTGATTTGAATAACGAAGCCGATACAGCATCAGAAGGCTCAACTATTAGCGTTGACAATAATTTAACTGCTGATGGCAGTTCTATTGGATTTTTACAAAAACAATTGACACTAGATGTAAGCGGTCACACTATTAAAGGCGCGATTTATCAAGATGATTCACCTTTAGTTTTTAGTGGTGCTGGTGCATCTGAAACAGCGATTGAAATTATGAACGCGACTTTTACCGATTTTGACACTCAAAGTGGCATAATTCGTAGTTCTAATCCTAAACTTATCTTAACTGACGTTTCTTTTGTGAATAATAAAGGTGTTGCGGTTAATAATGAAGGCTACAACGGATTAGTTATCAACGCGAAAAATAGCGATGTAAACTTTAAAAACAATACGGCTTACGGTATCAAATCAAATAGTAATGTGTATTTGAACGCTTATGAAGGCAAAACTATTACTCTTGATGACGTGGTAAAAATTGATAATAATTTTGACGGCAATTTGGTTATTAATAATACTTTCAAAGAAAAAACTGACTTGAACGGTACTGTTATTTTGAATAAAAATGTAGATTTTGCAAGTTCAAACGGAATGATTACGTTAGGTGCAAAAAGTAGCTATAAAAACGGTACGTTGAAATTGGGCGTAGAACCTGCAAATTCAAACGATTTTAGATTATCTGTTGGTGGTGAAGCAATATTGGATATGCAAAACGATAATGTTGATAACCTTACAATGAGCAGATTTTCGGGCGATAGTGACTCTCCATTGCACTTGAAATTGGATTATGATGCAAGTACAGGCAAAATGGACTTGATTGTAGTAAGCGATAGCGCGGTTGGTGCAAGCACTCCGAGCATAATTGTTGATGAAATCAAAATTCTTGTAGACGGTGATGCAACAAGCACAAAATATTTAGACGGCTTGGGTAAAACTGTAATTGAGGTTTCAAGTGATATTGTTTCAACAATTAAAGATAACAAAACTTATATCTTTACTCCTGTTGCAAATGACAGAGGTGCTTATACAGTAAAACGAGCAACTAATATTACTAACTTACCAGAATATATTCAAAATGCACCTGACCCATTGTTAGGTAATGATGTAGCTATAACAAGTAATATTACATTAACTGAAGATTTAGGAACTCTTGTTGGTGATGATAGAGAAACAAATGTTTTCGGTAACGGTTATTATATTGATGGTAACGGACATGAAGGCGTTACTGTAAAAGACGGTCAAACATTTGGTTTTACTGATATTACATTGAAAAATTTTCCAACTAAAAATGTTATTAAAAACGAAGGAACTGCAAATTTAACAAAAGCAACCTTAGAAAATGTAAGTATTGTTAATGACAAACTTCTAAACTTAAATTCTACAATATTGGATAATACAAATATTACAAATAATGCTATCAACAGAAATCCATCTAATAAAGACGGTGGCATTATTTTAACAGGTGAAAACACATTTAAAAGTGGTTCAATTAACACATCAGGCTCAAACAATGGAGAAATTTTTGTAGACTCTGGAACTACAACTGTAGAAAATGGTTTTACTATTAATACTTTGGGTTTGACCGTTGGACAACTGTCTGGTTCTGCTTCATTTGCAACTTTGAATAATTCTGGAAATATTGAAGTTGATCGTCTTACATTAAATAAAACAAACTTGCATAATACTGGTACTATAACAATTACTGGTGATATACAAGATTTTCAGTCTGAAGTTACAAATGATGGAACAATAAGTGCGAACTATACCTATAATATTGGTACAAAATCAACATTTAAAAACAATGCAGGTGCTACTTTATCTGCTAATTTGGTTACTAACTCAGGTAAATTGGTAAATGAAGGAACGATTAAGTCAAATGTGCAAAACTTTTGGACAGATGGTTATAGTTCGTTTGAGTATGGTGAATTGACATCAAATATTGATGATATTACGGGTTCAATTTATCAAGGTGGTAATGACGCTTCAATTTTCAATATCACAGGCGGAACAATTAATAATTCAAAAAAGATACAAAACTATGATGATCAAGATGGCGGTATTATAAACATACTAGGTACTGTAGAATCATTAGTACGTCTTGATAACTTCAGAGGCAATACCTTCGTTAAAAATGGTGGTGAAGTACAAATTGTTGGCTCTGAAACATCAAGAATTTTTACTACAGGTGATGTTACTTTTGAAGACGGTTCAACTTTAAACCTTAGAGAAAGCACAATACCGGCTGGGCTACGATTTGAACCTACTAATTTGATTTTAGCAGAAAACGATACATTAAATCTAAAAATGAAAGACGGTCTTACTCTATATGTTCCTCGTCATACAGCAAAAGGTAAATTTAGTCTAAAAGAATTAGAAATAAGTGCTAGCTCTAATAATTGGCAATTAATTGATGATGCTAATAACTCTGATATTTACGGCAGAACTTCTTTAGATAATGATTTTAAATTAATTAAAACATTGCCTTCTGCAAGTGGTGTAAATTCTGTTATGTATAATAAATATACAGGTGTAATTTCATACGGAACTAAAGACTTGCAAGGTGCACTTGATGAAGTTAGATTTGATGCTATGAGCAGTTATAAAGGAAGTGATTATTTCTACGAACTGAATGGCGAAGAATCAGCTACAGGCGGATTTTCAAGTGGTCGTTTTATTGTAAATGGTAGCAATAATGGAGTAATAAAAAATACCTCAATAGATATCAATGAAACAGGTACTCTTGTTTTAACTAATGCAACTTTAAAAGACACTAAACTTTCACCAAGTGGTAACGGACAACTTGTTATCCGCAATAGTTCTGGAAATGAAATAAACCTTGAAAACACTACTATTAACAATAGTTCTAATAATGGTGGTGTTACTTTTGAAGGTGATAGCGATATTAACTTTAACGGTGAATATACAGGAGTTTCACCAAGTTCAACTGCCAAAGTTAATTTAGGTTCTGCTACTCTAACAAGAGGTGGCAACGATAATCACGCATTTTGGAATTTAACAAGCGGAACTTTGAAATATTCTGACGATGCTTATTTAGCAAACGGCGGAATGAACGCAATCACTTTCAATGGCGGTAACTTAGACCTTAGAAACGGTGTTGCAAGCAACATTCCATTGTATGGTTTGGCTCTAAAATCAAACTCAAATATCTTTGTAGATGTTGATTTAGCAAACAAATCAATGGATAAATTGACTGCAAATAATTCGTCATACACCGGTGGAACTCTTAACGTTGCCGGCATGAACCTATTGTCTGACGCGATAAACGATTTTACTTCAATCAATTTCACTAATGATGATAATTTAAAATCACATATTGCATACACAGGAAATAGCCAAGTTGCATATTCGCCAATTTACAAATATAACGTAGCTTACAACCAAAATAATGGTAACTTTGAATTTAAAAGAGGCAACGGCGGTGGCGGTGGCAACGCAAGCGACACTTTCAACCCAGCAGTATTGGCAGGTCCTGTTGGCGCTCAATTAGGTTCATACTTAACTCAATTGAACCTTTACGAGCAAGCCTTTGCAAATATGGATATGCTAATGCTTATGCCAAAAGCTCAACGTATTGCAATGAAATATGCTAACAAATACGCATCAACTCAAGGTACAGGCGAAGGCGGAGTTATTACTTTTAGCCCTAACCAAATTCCTGAAGAACAAAAGGGCTTATGGTTCAGACCGTTTGCTACATTTGAAAATGTTGGCTTGAGCAATGGTCCAAACGTTAAAAACATCGGTTACGGCTCATTATTCGGTGGCGATAGTGACCTTATTGAATTAAAACGTGGTTGGGATATGCAATATTCTTTCTACGGAAGTTATAACGGTTCAAACCAATATTATGAAGGTGTAAGCATTTACCAAAATGGCGGAAGTCTTGGCGCAAGTTCAACTTGGTACAAAGGTAACTTCTTTACAGGCTTGACTGCAAACGTTGGGGCAAATGTAGCTGAAGCAAGTTCAATGTACGGAAACGAAGACTTTACAATGTTGGCAACAGGTATTGCAAGCAAAACGGGTTACAATTGGGAGCTTGCAAACGGAAAATTCATTATACAACCAAGTTTCTTGATGTCATACACCTTCGTAAACACATTTGATTACACAAACGCAGCAGGTGTGAGAATTAGTTCTGACCCATTACATGCAATTCAAATTGCCCCAGGGTTAAAATTTATCGGCAACTTGAAAAACGGTTGGCAACCATATATCGGCTTACAAATGGTATGGAACATTATGGATAAATCAAGATTCCACGCAAACAACGTAAGTCTTCCAGATATGAGCGTTGATCCATACTTTCAATATGGATTAGGGGTTCAAAAACGAATTGGCGATAGATTTACAGGATTCGGTCAAGCAATGTTACGCAACGGTGGCAGAAACGGTATCGCTCTACAATTCGGATTTAGATGGGCGATTTAAGATTTGAAAGAAACAACAAAAAGGCGCGCGGGCAAAGCCCGCGCGCCTTTCTAGTAAATTTTATTTATCATAATTTTCTAATTTATCGTTAATGTATGCAATTGTGCGAGGGAAGAATTGTTGCAAATATTGGTCTCGTTTTGCCAAGTCCATTTCTTGTGTATAACTATCACGCAATGCATTCGTTTCCGCAACGACTTCGGCTAGGTTTCCTTGTTTACCTCTTAAAAAGTAACCAATATGGTTTCTTTGTGCGTCAGGATAAGCATTGTTAAATGCTTTCTTTTCTTTGTTAAATATTTTTTGTAAATCTTTGTCGTTGTTGATAGAGGCATTACATTTAAATGGGGAAGAGTTTCTAAAATCAATAGCATGACCCGTTTCGTGAAGAATAGTGAATGTCTCATTGATTGTTTTAATTCTATTTAATGCTGGCAAATACGAACTTTGGTTTCCGTCGCATTCAGCAATTGTTCTTACAGTATTATGTATTGCCATTAATTGGTCGGCAGGTAATTTTTGTAATAAGTCCACCATTTTTGATTTATCACCTTCAATTACAATACCACTTTCACCGTCTTTTCTCTTGTCAAGTAACGGCACAACAACGGCATCTTTGTCTTTTTCCTGAATTGTAAATTTGTCTGGCTCAAAAGTTACATCATAAACTTTATCACCGTTTGTTGTCCTAACCTTGTTTTCAGAAAGTCTTTCCATTGACCTGTTAAGGTTCATCAAAACGTTACCTTTTTTGTCGGTGATTTTGTATTCTAATTTTTTATTTCCGTTTTTGTCTAATTCAAGATTGTATTGTGTGCGAGTTCCGTCAAGCGAAGTCATATCTTTGTGAATGACATCTTTTCCGTTTTCTTTAAATCTTCTTGCTGTTGTAATGATTTTTTCTGTTCCGTCAGGGTAAACGTATTTGTGGTCGTAAGCCCCTGTTACCTCTGAATGAGTCATCATTTCTTTTCTTACGATTTTGTTATCTTTATCTCTGACAATTCTAACTTCGTCTGTAACCTCAGGATTTCCATTATTTTTAGGCACTTCTGCACGAACTTTTGTTGTAGTGTTATTTCTATAATCTATCGCTTTTTTTATACGATATGTCTTGCCGTTTTCCTTGTAATAATACAGTTTTTGTTCGCCAATACGGTTCATTTCTTTGTCTAAATAAACAGAGTGTGTATTTAGTCCACCTGCGTATGCGGTTATTTCATATTCATTGTTTGGTGAATATTCGCTTTTGTTGAAGGTTGTTGTAACGTGGTCGTTTTTGCGAGAACTGTACATTTTTTGTAAACGTTCTTGTTCTTCGCAAACTTTCAATTTTTGTTCGTAAGATAATTTTTGGAAAGTTTTGTTGAACGAAAAGCCCTCACCAAAGCCTGTAAATGACGGTGTAGTAGTGTTTTGTTTTATTGGGTTAGACGCGGTGGAAGATTTTGTAAAGGTATCACAAACAAGCCCATTAATCATTCTTGGTTGTGGTGCAACCTTGTTTTGAGCGGGTTTATAAATATTTGCTATTTGATTTACTGAACTAATATTCATTAAATAAATACTACCTTACGCAAAATTTAAGTTTACTAAAGCATTAAAATTGCGCAAATAATGGCGAATGTTTACATTCGTAAACAAAATAAAAATCACAAGGTTCAATATTCTAGAACTCTGTGATTGAATCTGAGTAGTGGTTATTCAAAAGTATTTGGAGTAAATGAATTTTTTCTAAATATCTTAATTCCAATCGGAAGTCAATTAACTTCTTTTAAAAAGTAAATTAATATCCTATTAGTATTGAATACTAGCACGACTAGAAATAAAAATCAAGTCTCAAGGTTTACAATTCTAAATATATTCTCTAAGATTGTGTTATAATACCTTATAAGAGATATTTAAGAGGCAGACATGATTACAAAAGAAGTTAACAATTGGATAAGAAATGTCGAATGTGGTATGTATTCGGACGAAGATGTTATGTATGAATTTTCGCGCATAGCAAAATACCTAACTCGCGAGGAGTTAAGCATGATAAAACGAAAATTGTCTCAATATATAAAATAATTACGCCCAAAGGTTTATGTAATTAGCGATTGAATGATTATTTATGGCTGTTTTCTTCAAGTGGGTTGTAACCCCTACGTGTTGTGTTGAATTTGAAACAGGGTCGCCTTCAATTATGTAGTTAAACGAGTTTTTGTTATCTTGAAAATAATCTTTTGTTTTTGTTTCAGGATTTTTTAGGATACTTTTTATGCCAAATGCGTTAAAGGTTACGGCACTTGTTTCTTTATGCCTGCTTGCAACAAGTTGCGCTAAAGAACCGCCTAATGAGTGACCTGTTAATACGACACTTGCGTTCGGATTTTTTGCAACAGTATCTAAGTAATATTGATTTGCTTTTTCGTATTGTTCTGGAACTTCGTTCATCGCCATTTGCGCATCACTAACGAAGTCTTTATCGTCATTTGTTCCGCAATAAGCTACGATAATGTCGTTTTTCTTTTGATATGTGACCACTCTAAGCCCTGTTTCAGGGTCTTCAAGTTTGTTGACAGGTTTGTATCCATTAATTTCTTTTTGCTCGTCATTATAGACGTCACGGCTGATTAATGCAGCGTTTCTGCTTAATTTTTTGTTGTAGAAACAATCTTTTTCTTGAGTGTCGTTTTTATATCCCTTGTTAAAGAAGTAATTCCACTTATCAGATAAGACCTCTTTTGTTTTGTTTAATGCTTCATTGCGAGAGGTTTTGTCCGATTGTTCATAAGCATCTTGAATTTTTCCAAAGACTTTTCTTAATGCGACAAAAAAGTGGTTGGCTTCTTGTTTTTCAATATCGAATTGTTCTTTTTTTGTGTTTGTCCAAGAAGTAACATCGTCTTTGCTTATAAAGTTTTGTGGCTTCACAATCGGAGAGGTTGCGGTTTGTACACCTTGATTTTGATTTTGCAGATTTGAATAAGTTGGAACTATTCCGGTTGGTGTTAAATAATTCATTTGTATCTAAAATTTCCTTACTAAATTTTTATACACAAAATGCATAAATACCCACAAGGGTAGTTACACCGCATGTAAATTAGGTGAAGATTTAAAATTGCCTAAATTTTTAAAAATATGAAAAATTCTTAACAAAATAATTTTTGCATGCCAATAAGGCGCGAAGTGCATTCGCACTTCGCGCCTTATTTTACTTATTTTGGACAGATATTCATAAAGAAAAAAGAGTTGAAACTCAACTCTTCTTATTTAAACGGGATAATTTTTAGTTCTCTTTTACACTGATATGGTAAGCCATTTCGGGGTATTTTGAAATACTCCGAATGTATAGTTTTAAATTTGTCAGGCGAAAGTATAATTGAAAAATGAAAAATATTTCAAAATTTGACTATTTTACGGCAATAATACATTCATAAATTCTGTCTATTTTCTCTTTCATATCGCCCATTTGCTCCTTTAAATCCTTCACAGAATTAAGTGTTGCAAACTTGTTTTCTACGTCATCTAAAATTTCCCTATGTTTTTTCTCTAATTGTTCAGGTGTAACAACTATTCTCTGTTGTATCAAGTACATGACTACAACGATGATTACGGGGGAATATTGAAGAATATTATGCATGCTTTTCCTTTCAAGGTTTTTATAGATATTACATTTTTCATTATTTTTCAAAGACCCTGAAATATTCTTGGATTATTCGGGTTGTCGTGGGAGTAACGTCCCACTTCAACTCACGGGCTTTTGCCCTACCGAAAATCCGCAATTCAGGGTGACATTGGAGTTAAGTGTTCAATATTATGTCATTCTGAACTTGTTTCAGAATCTCTTTTATTGTTAAGCGCTAATGTATATATATACTTAACTCTTATAGCCTTATCCTCTTTTATTACAACCTTATTGGCCAATAGTAATCAACAAGATATGATGCGGCATCTAGTGGGTGCATAAGGAATTTCTTTTCCTTTGACTGCTTAATTTGTTGGTAAGTTGGCAAATCAATCCGCGAAGAACCTTCTTTGTACTTTAGGTTGTAGATGTTATATAATAGTTTTTCGCATTTTGGACTGATGAATAGACCGATTTCATTGTCTGCTCTGTGAACCTTGCTGTTGAACGCCATTATGCGGTTTTTAATTGGCGGATTAAACGGTTTTAACCTAATGTCTACATCAAACCCGTAGTTTAAAAATTTCTTTTTCATAATTACGTAATTTGTGTATTCGCTTGTGCAACTTCGGTTGTCACCTGATGCATCACCGTTTATGATAAGTTTCCCTTTGTGATTTGGATATCGCCTAAAAACCTCATCGCAAGCCTTTGAGGTGGTTGTGTTCTCCATTGCAATTTCGTCAAAAAAGAAAACTTTGTCCTCAGTTTTGTGTGCAAGCTCCCAACACATTGGATCAACGTTGAAGTCACAGGTTAGGTATAAATCAAGTTCAGGCTGATATTTTATGTCGATAACATTTTTGTCTGTAAAATCTTTGATTACTAAACCTGAATTGTAATGTCCATTTTCTGCAAGTACGCAAATTCTGTAATAATCTTCGTCATAGAGCTTTTTTAATTCTTCACAAAAACCTTCAGGAAGATAAATATTTTCTGTCGTTGGCGCAATAATCAGCCTGTAATTTGGCATTGCTTTCTCGTGAAAGGTTTTGTAAACCCAACCACGCTCCATTTCAGGGTTTGTGTGTCCGAAAATTCTGTACGTAAAATCCTTCCAAGTTGGCTTAACCTTTTGACGCATACGTGCTAAAAGCATTTTGAATGTTTCGTACGGAATATCTGACATTTCTTCAATCTCGACAAACCCTAAATTCAAGGATTTTAAGCTATTTGGATCGTCAAAATGCCTGAATAGAATTTCGGACTTGTTTTTGAACTTTAACTGTTGTAAACTTACAGACCATTCGTAGTCTTTACCCTCAATAAAACCCATATTGTCTAAATGCTCAAAATATGTTTTGAGTGTCGTATCGCGTACAAGCGTGTAGGTTTTAGCACCTACAAGCCCACGAATTCCCGCAAACTTTAAACATAATAAAATTCCAAGTAATGAACCGCAGAAGGTTTTCCCACTACCGTAACCGCCTTGATAGCAGGCAACATCGATGTTGTAATCGTGCGGAATTTCTAAAAACTCCCTCTGCGCCTTTAATAAATTGTATGTAATTTCTCGTTTTTCCATAATTTCCTTTTGTAAAGTCAATAAGCCAATAAGCGTTTAAGTCGTTAAGTCGAACTATGATTAAAAAGTCAATTTGATAATAAATGGACTTATCGTCTTAAAGTCTTATAGTCTGAACCCGTGCTATCCTTCTTCCCCAATTAAAAAGTGACTTGCGTTTTCAATTCCGTATTGTTCTAACGCAAATTTGAAACATTCTATCCAATTAATTTGCTCGTTTACGGTTGGAACTTCGGCGAAGGATTTTACTACATCAAACAATTCTTTGGAACGTGTTTTTCGTTCTAGTGTTGCCTTTCTGTCGCCATAACGGTAAATGTAATTTGCACTTCTTACTGTGTCATCAATCTCCATAAATTTTTGAATACCATGTTCATTTATGCAAATTAATTCTTTGCCAAACTTGAAGTTTGCAATGATTTCTGCCGTTTTTTCAATCATTGGCACAATTAATTTTCTGTTGATTGAATCTAACATCATATTCAAACGCGCAGTTTGACCTGTCACTGTGTAAGTCAATTCTGTTGCGGTACGTGCTTCGTTTTGCAAGTTGCCAGCCATATTTTTAAAAATGCCTGTTGCGCTTTCAGTTGTGTTTTTAAAATAATTCAAAAAATCCCAACCATGTAACGCGTTATCGAAGTTCAAAGGTGTTGGCGCTTGTGGCATTAGTGCTGAATCGTATTCAATAATTTTTCCAGGGCGAACGACTTGTTCACCTTTGAAACAACCTTTTGGCGCTAAATATGGCGGATTCATCATCAATGAAAGTGCATCAAGTTGTTTGTTCAAGATAGTTGAAGAAATGTTGTTCAAAATGATTGCAACTTTTAGAGGTGAAATTCCGCGCTCTGTTTCAGGATTTTTGATAATGTTTGCATATACAAATGGGTTGATTACAAATGGATTTGACTCCATTCTGATAACCTCTTTTCTGCCCGCAACGACGATTAATTGGTTTTTAAGAATTTCACCTGTATCAAGTTCGATATCTCCCCAATATTCTAAAATTTCACACTTGTTGTCATCAACGGCTTTATCTGCTGAAGCGTTTTTAGATTTTTTGTTATTGATTAGCATTTTTAAATTTTCAATCTTTTCGTCTGTAAGCAAATTGTTTGCTCTATCTGAAACGATGTCGTGGATTGTCGAATAAGTTCTGTAAACTTTTGCGCAATTATCCCAATTGTCGCAGTTATTCTTGTCAAAAACAAAATCTTCTGGCTTGATAAATTTCACTTTTGCGTTGTCGTAAATGGTTTGTTCTTCAACAACAAAGCCTGATTCTTCAGGGTTCAGCAGTTGCTCCTCAATTGTTTGAGGACGTCTTACAACTTTTGTTTTTGTTTGCCAGCCGACAAATAGAGTGCTTTCGCCTGTTTCGACAATTGAATCAATCATTTTTTCAATTTCTTCTTCCAAATTCATCTCTTCAAATGTGTTTACAAGCATTGCCTTTTGACGATTTGCAAGCATTTGCGTTTGAGGATTTTTGCCTGAAACATCAAACATAGATTCGGGGTGAGAATAAAGGTTCTCGCTGATGTGTGCCTTTAGAGTTTGCGCAAGTTCATAAATTTCAGGTAACTGAATTTTTGTATTCCATTCGTTTACGGTTGGAATATTGTTTGAATAAATCGCGTTTCTGATTGTGCGAATATCTGTCAATTGACCTCTACGAGCGTCTTCCATCTCGTCGTATTTTTGCGTAATTTTTGAGACTAAGTACAAATTTTCGTCCTGTTTTTGTTCATTTTTAATTGTGTTCATTTTGTTTACCTCTTATGATTGAATAAATTTTTATATCTTGTAATTTGTTATTTTTAAGTGTTTCGGCTTTTAGTAGAGCTTCAAAACTCATTCCACAAGCCTTTAATATGCTTTCTGTTCTAAAATTTTCTTTAAAAACCAATGCTTTCAGCTTTTTTAGTTTTAATTTTTTGAAGCAATACCTAACGAATTTTCTAGCGCAAATTTTGGTGGCTTTGCCCCAAAATTTGCGCGAAAATGCGGTTACAACTTCTGCAGAGTGAAGATGTTTTTCGTTGCCGATAATATTTTCTAAATAGACAATTCCTGCAAATTCTTCGTTTACGAGAATTACCCAAAAGAAAGGACTTGTCCGAGTTATAAGATTTATCACCTCTTCAAACAAGTCCGTTGTATGTGAGTAGTCGTCGTTTAGGTAGTTGTCGTATTTTTTTATTAGGTTGTAAATGTTTTCTAAATATTGAATGTTCTGAAATTTTTTGTTTTGTCTATCAATTTTGACTTTTTTAAACTTAATCATGGCTTGACTTTTGACCTTATAATTAATAAAATAACTTTTATAAAAAAGGAGAAATTTATGAACCGTGAAGATTTGATTTTTGAGCAATATAGACTATATGCAGAGCAAAAAGAGAAGTTTATTGACCGTTCATTTATGACAAACAAGTTTTATATGGTCATAGTATTGGCTATGTTTTTACTAACTTTTTTGTCTAAAGGATTGGCTTTTGGTAAATTTACAGCACCTACAATTTTTGCAATCGCTGGGATTATCTCTTGTGCGTTGTGGTGGTTGAATATGGACTCTTACAACTGCTTGATTAAAATCAAATTTTCAAAAGTTCTTGAAGAAATAGAAAAACAACTTCCAATGCAACCATATAATATGGAATACAAGGCTATCAGAGATTTTAGAAAAAATAAAAAAATGTTCTTGTTCTCAGATATGCAAAAAGCATTTGCA
>ERZ808286.1300-NODE-1300-length-12764-cov-7.718703_pt1 | contig 12764 bp, 8 predicted proteins | sample MGYA00521276_ERZ808286 | MGnify/ENA primary metagenome ERZ808286 (study PRJEB31516, sample SAMN03275607) | gut metagenome | biome: mammalia-associated habitat; material: feces | host: Papio cynocephalus | place: Kenya | collected 2012-08-01 ... | reverse complement strand
CAACATGTACAGAGAAAGGTAGTAGAGACTACTACGAGTGTACTCGTTGTGGTAAGTTCTTTTCAGATAGTGAAGGAATCTATGAGATATCAGAAGTAGTAATTCCATCTCTTGGTCACTTATTATCTATTCATTTTGATAAAGAAGAAGCTAATTGTATTAAAGAAGGTCACAACGAATACTGGCAGTGCGAAAGATGCAAAGGATACTTCCTTACTAATGATCCTAGCTCTAGTCCTGTTGATTTATCTGACATAGTTCTTCAAAAAACTGGCCATACTTACTCTAAGGAGTGGAGTCATAATGAAGACAATCATTATCATGTATGTTCAATTTGTGGTGCAAAACAAGATAGCAGCATAGAAAAACACAGCTTTGAATCTAAAATAGTTGAGGAACCTACAAATGAAAAGTCTGGAATAAGAAAATACACTTGTACTGTTTGTGGATATTCTTATGAAAAGTTAATTCATCCAAATGGACATAGCTACACTGATGAAAATAAATGGGAAAAACATGAACGAACTTGTACAGAAAAAGGCTTTACTCGTAAGTATTGTTCTTATGAAGGTTGTTATTACTATGAAGATGTAGACTATGTAGATGCATTAAATCATAAGTATGCAGAGCCCCATGATGCAAAACAACCAACTTGTATAGAGAATGGAAACTATGAATATTGGTATTGTCCTGATTGTGGAAAGTATTTCCTCTCTGCTGATAAAACAACTCCGGTAGGAGAAGATAAAGTATTTTTGAATAAGCTAGGTCACCAATATGAGACAGATTGGAGATATGATAGTAGTGGACATTATCATAAATGTATTCATTGTGATTCCAAGATTGACATTACATCTCACACTATAGATCAAAAAATAGCAAAAACAGAAACTCAGATGAGTAATGCCACATGTACCTCTCCAGCTATTTATTATCTCAGTTGTATATGTGGATATTGTCCAATGGATGATAGTAAAACATTCACAGATGGCGTAGCTCTTGGACATAGTTTAACTATTTATAAAGAAAGAAAAGAAGCTACTTGTGTAAGCGACGGTAATATTGAGTATTGGGAATGTGATAGATGCCATGAATTCTTTAGAGATAAAGATGGTAAAGATGAAATCAAAAACAAAGAAGATGTTGTTCTTAATGCAACTGGTATACATACCCATTTTGGTACTTTTGAAAGTATAGGGGAGAGTGGACATAAAGAGGTATGTTCCGTTTGCCACGAAACCTTTGGTGATATAATTGCGCACACAATTAAACATCTAGGTGGCCAAGATTCAACTAATCATTGGGATAAATGCGAATATTGTGACTACAAATGTAATGTTAAAGAGCATTCTTTCGTAAATTATGGTACCGATGAAGTCTGTTCTGTTTGTCTTTATGTAAAAGACAAACAACACACACAAGATGGTGGTTTCGATATTAAACCAGAGTCAAAAGAGCCAAAAGGTCAAATAACACTAGAAAAGACAACTGATGGCTATAAAGCATCTTTCATTCTTGATATCGACTCAAATATGACAGCCATTAAATGGTTTGTTGATAACACGGAAATAGCACAAACAAATGAATGTAGTTTTTCTACTCCTGATAGTAGAAGCTATCGTGTTATGTGCGTTGTTTTCAACGATAACTTAGTTACTTCGTATTCAAAAATCGTTATTGGTGGAAATAGCGATTAAAAAAAATTAAGGGGAAAAACATGAAGAAAGTATTAGCATTATTACTTATTGCTATTATTGGATTATTTGCATTTGTTGCATGTAATCCAGATTCAAGCTTAAATGAAGAGCTTGTTAACGTAACGATTACTTCAAGAGACACTAGGTCTTTATCTGTTGAATCAAGTTTTAATCTTGGTGATGTAACAGTATGGAAGTATACAGCAAAGAAAGCTGACAATGGTCTAAAGACTGGTGAAACAACAACTGAAGTTGAGCTAAAAGATCGTAAGACACAGCAGCTCTCTCAGGGAAGTTGGGATTTCAAACTTTTTGGATACAATGTAAATGGAAATCTAATTTGTGTAGGTAAAGCTCTTAATACAACTATTACAGTTGAGAATCACACAATTTCTATTCTAGTTGGACCTCAGCAGACAGAAACTGGAAGAGGAAAAATTTTCATTGATAGTAACATTTCTATTGCAGACAAAGATGGAAAATTGTTTAAAGACACAGAAAATGTGTATACAAAGGTTGTTACTGTTAAAGATTCTTCTGAAAACAAAGTAGAGGAATCTAGATTTAATTTTGTTAAATCTGGTATGTATTCAGTGACTGTTGAATACAAAGCAAAAGATAAAGATAATAATGAATATGTAGCAGCTTCTGCAAAGAAGTACTTCAACGTTTATGATAACTTAACAACAACTATTTCTGGTACTGTTGAAGAAATAACACAATCTGGAAAAGCAAATCCTGAAGCAGAAAAGGTTGTTGCATCTGTTGATGGTGTATATTACGAAAGTATAAAAGATGCTTTGTTAGCTTCTTCCAAAGATAAGCCATTAGTCCTTCTAAAGGATGCAACTCTTAATGAAACTGTAACTCTTACAAAAAATGCTTCTATTGATTTGAAAGGTTATACATTAACGGCAAAGCATCTAATTCTTGATGAATCAACTAACAACGCTTATGAAGTCAAAATAGAGAATGGCACAATAGAAGGAGATGTTATTGAGGGTAATTTGTTCAATATTAACAACAATGCAACACTAATATTGGATAATGTTACAATTGATTATACTTCTCCAGGTTCTGGAGCAGGAATATGTTTTTATGAGGGAGCTCAGAACGCAACATTAGAGGTGAATAATTCAACAATAAAAATTATTGGTGGTTTTGGCATTGGAACAAATGCAAAAAAAGGAAACGACACAGTTTCCATAAAAGTAGAAAATAGTACTGTTATTACAGACACAAAAAATGAAGATAATACAGCTATTCTCTTTAATGTACCTACAGATCTAACTATTAGTAATTCTACTATCAGTGGTGAAAGACAAGGTGTAATTGTTAGAGGTGGAACAGCTACTATTTCTAACTCAACAATTATTTCTTCTGGTACAACAACAAATTATTATGATTCAGGAGATTATGTTAATTCCAATTGGGGTAGTGGAAATGAAGTTCCTCTAGCTGCACTTGTAGTTGGAAATAGAAGTGGTAGCTACCAATATAAAACTAATGTAGAACTTAAGGATGTCGAACTTTCTACTCCATATGAAAACACAGTTCGTAAATCAATTTATGTTTATCAGAACGATACAACTAATACTGTAACTGTTACAGGAAATATAAAGGGTGAATGTACAATAAATGAAGAAAACACTAGAAACGGTGCGCTTGTTTTTCCAGAGGCTAAGATAGGTGATACTTATTATCAGACATTTGAAGAAGCCGTAAAAGCAGTTAAAGAAAATGAATCAATAGTTCTTTCTAAGGGGATAAAAACTAAACTTCCATCAGTATCGGAAAAGGGAGTTTCCATAATTGGTGATGGTTCTCAGATTATTGATATGGAAAATGTTTCTGTCAATTGTGGAGATGGTTTGACTTTTAGCAAAGTTAAGTTTATTGATACTGCACATAATTATGGCGGAATTATAAGTAGAAATTCAGTTGAGTATAATGATTGTAACTTTATAGGAACAAAAATTTTATATGGTAATAAAGAGACATTTAATGGATGTACTTTCTTGAATGAGTATGACAACTATTGTGTAAGGTTATACACTGCAAAAGAAGTAAAATTTGTTAATTGTCATTTCTCAGCGGATTATAAAGCCTTGTTAATGTATAATGAGCAAGAGAATTTCAACCAAATTCTTACCGTTAGACAATGTACTTTTGAAGGTGGTCAAAACGATACAGGAAAAGCTGCTATTTCTGTGAATAAACTTGCAAATGGCAAAAAATGGAATAAGGCTAGATTAGAGATTAGTGATAGTAATTTCTCAAACTGGGTCGGAATAGAGAGTAAGTCTAAGTCTAATATTTGGGGAAATCCAGAAGATCTTGATTCAAGTGAACTTGAAATAACAATTGACGGATCTAGAGTTTATCTGAAGCGTATTGTAACTAGGTCAGAATTACAGGATGCATTAACTAAACTTACAGAAGCCGGTTCTGGAAATAACACAATTGAAATTGCTGAAGATTTATCTTTGAAAGAAGGAGAAACATGGACTCCTGCTAATATTGATGGGTATCATGGTGCTGGTGTTATAACAATTAATGGTAATGGCCATACAATATCAGGTCTTAATGCTCCTCTTCTTGCCGGTGGATTTGCTGGAAATAGTGGTGTAGTTATTAATGATTTAACTCTCGATAATGTAAATATTAGTGATAGTACAAATGACCAAGGCCTTGGAGCTTTCATAGGTTGTATCGATTCTATGCCTAAGATTGAATTAAATAACTGCCATTTAACTAATTCAAAAATAACAAGTACTGGTGGAGCTCGTGTTGGAGGACTTATCGGTTGGACATCTGGTTACAATAACCCTAATGATGGACCTGTTGATACTTATATCACCATCGAAAACTGTTCTGTAGAAAATTGTGAAATAACAGCTAATGGATCTGTTGGTGGTATCATCGGTCATGCTGGAGCTAACCCTGCAACATACCACACAATTGAAAATTGTAGTGTAAAGAATACTGAACTAATTTCAACAGATGACGGAGGTTGGAAAGTTGGTGTTGTTGTTGGTACAGCTAATGTAGGCGAAGTTACAATTAAAAACATAACGGAAAGTGGAAATACTTTAACTCAAACTGATAAAACTGCTCCTGAAGGACAGAGTAAACTTTTTGGTAGATTTGTTCCAGGTACTAAAGGAAAACTTACAATTGATGGAATTTCAATTCAGTAATTTGGTGTAGACTATTCTCTGAATAGATTACATAAATAATTATTACTCCCCTGTACCCCTTAGTTTCTTGCTAGGGGGTACACTATTGTGGTAGGTTTTCATTATGAGTATTGCTATTGTTACTGGTGCTTCTTCAGGTATGGGAAGAGATTTTGTTTATGGCTTATCGTCTTCGTTCTCTTTTAGCGAAATATGGGTTATTGCTAGGAGGGGAGAGAGACTCGAAGAAATAAAGAAAGAGTTAGGGCCTAGAATAGTTCCTATTGCATTAGATCTAACACTTACATCTTCGATAGATAAGATTTCGTCTCTTCTTGCTTCAAAAAGTGTTGAAGTCGGTGCCATTGTTAATGCCTCAGGCTTTGGTGTCTTTAAAGCTTTCACTGAGAGCTCGCGAGAAGAGATGGAAAATATGATAGACCTCAATTGTCGTTCTCTTGTTTCCCTTACACATACTGTTCTTCCATATATGACAAAGGGCTCTTTTATCATAAACCTTGGCTCTAACTCATCTCATCAGCCTGTTCCATATATGTCAATCTATGCTGCAACGAAAGCTTTTGTTTTGAGTTTTTCTTTGTCTTTAGGCGTTGAATTAAAAAAGCGTGGTATCTTTGTTGAATGCGTATGCCCAGGTTGGATTAAGACAGAGTTTTTCTCTCGTGCCGTTAGAGATAACACTACTATCGTTTACTACGATAGATACTACGAAAGTAAAGATGTAGTTAGAAAAGCACTTAAAGATTTAAAAAAGAAAAAAAGTGTTTCTATTCTAGGCTTTCCTGTAAGAATGCAAGTGCTACTTGTTAAGATACTTCCTGTAAAATTAATAATGTCTATCTGGTGTAAGCAGCAAAAGAAGTAAAGAGAGAAGAAAAGAAGCCAATAGCCTTTTCTTTTGCCATATATTTACTTGCATCAGCACCATCGAATTCTAAGGGGATAATCTTTTCAGGGTGGAATTGAATTCCTAAAACGCGTGGATTAGTAGCATCTTCAAAGGCTTCAATAATGAGTAATCCATCTGTTTCTGTATAAGCTGTTACTTCTAGTGGAGTGTTTTCTAGAGTCTTTATTGCTTGGTGGTGAACACTTGGTAGACCTTCAACAATAGGCTCGTTAAACAGAGAGTAGAGGATTGAGTCCTTATTTGTTATATAAATACTGTGCTCGCTATAGGGCTCTTCTTTTGTCTTATTTACGCTTAAGTGTAGATTATCGTACTCAATATTTTTCTCAGTAAAGAAAGAAGGTAAGTCTTGTATTAGACTCTCTCCATAGTAGACTGCTATCATTTGCATTCCTCTACATATTCCTAGTAGTGGAATATTATTCTCAAGGGCATATTTAATTAGAATATAATCTGATATATCCTCATCTATACTCTCATTTTTGCTACCATTTTCTTCTTCGTTATAGAGAGAAGGGGAAATATCTCTTCCTCCTGGGATAATAATTAAATCAACTTTTTCCTCTCCAATTACCGCATTTATATTTGTGTCACTAAAGCTTATTTCTTTTAGTTTTTTTGCATCAAGATGTGTTAAGCCACCGTTTGTAGTCTTTTCATCACTAAGTGTTTCTGCTTTTATTTGATCTAAGAAAGTAGGGAAGACACCTGCTTCTAATAGTGTTTCAAAAAGGGGATTATCTATCTCTTCTCGCCAAGCAACACAAACATTTAAGTCATCAGCACATAGAATAAATATCGCTAAAGACAGTATGATAATTGTTAAAAATAGACGTTTCATTTATATTCTTCCCAAGCTGAATATGGGTATTCTTTATTCGCTTTTTCTATCATGCTATCTGTTATTGTTTTAATAACAGCCTCTGTTTTATATGGAAGATTATATATCTCAAGTGCCTTTGTTACAAATAGCTCCTCGAGTCTCTTTTCGTCCATCCCCTCATGGCGTAAGAACCTAATGAGTCTTAGCATTCCCTCGAATCCGGGAATACCATTAGCTCCATTTAGTTTATCGAATAGAGTATGAGGTGCATGGTCGCTTTCTGCACAATCGATAGAACCATCAAAAAGAGAATCTAAAACAGCATCTCTATCTTTTTTGTCTCTAAGGGGAGGATTCATTGTAGTGAAAACGCTTTCTTTATCGAGAGTCAAAAGAGCATGGTGAGGAGTAGAACCGCACGTTATTTTTATTCCGTCTTTTTTTGCATCTCTTACTAGCTCTATTGCCCCTTTTGTAGATATGTGAGCTATATGAAGTTTTCCTTTAAAACCTGTTTTAATTACATTTTCGATTTGGTCTTCAACGCTCTTTATTTCGCTTATACTAGGACGCATAAGTGAGTGACTTTTCTCATTCCTATTAAAGAGGCTCTCTTTTTCTGCATGTACTGTTAGTACGCCAGTGTAGTTAAGATTTGAAAGAAGAGCAAAAACCCTTCTTTGCTCTCTTTCTTCTGTTATTCCCATATTACCAGTAGACTGAGAGAGAAAGAGCTTTAAGCCACAAACAAGAGGAAAGAGAGAAGAGTGAAGCTCTACCATCTCTCTAATTTGCTCTTCGCTCTTCGTGAGGCCTAAAAAGATAGAATAGTTAACGCTTAGTCCTTCTTTTTTGAGAGTCTCTATAGCTTTCTTTCCGTCTTCTATCCTCTTTAGTGCATTCTCTTTTGTTGTTAAGCTAGGTTTAGTGTTAGGCATATCGAGAAAGGTATCAAAGCCGCACATAAGGCCAACTCTCATACCGTGCTCGATAGTCTCTTTATCTTTTTCTTCCCAATCACGAAAGTGAACGTGGCCATCTATCATAGAGCACCTTCTTCTAAGAGACGTGAAAGAGTAAAGAATGTACCATGCTGACACATAAGAGTATGGCCACAAACACATTCACCACAAAGCCCAACTCCACACATAGTATTACGTTCCATAGAAAGGAGAATCATCTCGGGCTTTACACCTAAGTTTCTGAGTTTAATTGCTCCGTTTTTCATGAAGATTTCCGGTCCTACAAGATAGAATGCAATATCACTAAGAGCAGTCGTGCTATCAAGAGAAGAATTTATTTCATCTTCTATGTAGTCTAATACACGGCCAATCTTACCATCATCAGATATGCACTTATAGTTTCCTTTTTCTCTTAGTGTGTTTTCAAGTATTCCTCTATTACCGTTTAGGCTTGTTCCAACAAGGAATGACATCTTAACACCATCTTTTTTTAGCTTTTCAGAGAGTGGTACAGCAACAGCTTCTCCTGTTCCTCCAACAATGATGATTGCTTTTTTGCTTTTTACACTTTCTGCTTCATCTCCATATGGTCCCCGGATATAAATCTTGTCACCTTCTTTTAAAGAGGAGAAAAGATGAGAAGTAAAAATACCTCTTCTCTTTATAATGAAGGTAAGAGGAGAAGATATGGCCAAGGAAAATGGCTTTTCACCAACTCCAGGAATCCAAAGAAAAACAAATTCACCAACTTTGAAGTTACTTACTTCTCCATCTAATATAAGGAGCATAGTGTCTTCTGTGTGCATCTTTATTTCTTTTACAGTGTGCTCTTCATACTCTGTTACTTTATGCTTTCTTAGTAGTTCTCTAGAGGTAAGTTCTACCTTTTCTCCCTTTAGAATGCTCTCTGCTTCTTTTTTAATTCTTTTAAAGTACTCTTTCCAGTTCTCTTGTTTTACTCTACCAAGAGCAGAGCCAATGCCAACTGCATCTGCGCCACTCTCAATTAAGAGGGCTGCTCTTTCTCCGTCACTTACTCCTCCCATAGCTATTAGTGGGATATCATCTGGAATATTTCTTCTTATTTCTTTTACAGCACTAAGTGCAATAGGGAAGATATCGTCACCACTTTGGCCACCTTTCCCTCCAATTTGATTTTGGAGTATTGGCTTACCGCTTACTTTATCTATATGGTCAACTGGTCCCACAGTATTGATGGCAACAATACCATCTGACCCACTAGAGACAACAGCTTTAGCAATCTCTCCGATATTAGGGACATTTGGAGTTAGCTTAATAAAGAGAAGACACTCTCTGTTTTTTGTTGCTTCATTGATTTTTTTGGTGTAGCTAGATGCAATGTTAATATCACTTCCAATACTTGCTCCGAAGCCCTTCTTTGCGTGTGGACAGGAAAAGTTGAGCTCAACTGAGTCTGCATATGGCGAAAAGGCATTAACAAGAGTAATAAAATCATCTTCATTATCTGCCGAAAGTGAGATATTTAGCCATTTGTTTAGTCTCTCTTTTCTAAGATACTTTATTTCTTTAACTGCTTCATCCATTCCTGGATTTCTTAGGCCTACACTATTTCCCCATGTACCAAGATTATCTTCTGTTATTATTGGCTCTCTATTGCCGCTATTAGGCTTAACTTGAAAGCTTTTAGTCGTAATAATATCGACAGAAGGAACAAGGGTATCAAAAAACTTAATGAGACTAGGCTTAGTGGAAGCAACGCCACTAACAGTTGAGAGCTTTACTTCTCGTGTTTTGTGACAAAGTGGGAACTTTTTAATCAAAGTGAACACTCCTTAATAAAAGACTCTATATTCTTCAAGCAAATATCCTTCCAATTCTTTGGTGCGCTCTCTTTTCTCTTTGCCCAAGGGTGTGTTAGAGCAGAGGAGGAGTTAATTCTACATGCTTCAAGTGGGTACTCTACTTCTTTTAAGATTTCAATTACATCTTTAGCACTTCCTCCTTGTGAGCCAACTCCTGGAATAAGAAGTGGAATAGAGTAGGGTGCAAAGAGGGAAGCTATATCTCTGAACTCCTTAAGATTAGTTGCTCCAACAACAGCTCCAATACCAGAGGAATATTCTTTATTCCAATTTAGTATTGTCCTTGCAACTGTCATATATAATGGCTCGCTGTTATCCATAGTTTTGTTCTGCAAATCTTTTCCGCCTGGGTTGCTTGTACGGTCGAGAATATAGACTCCTTTATCTTGGAAGTTTATTGCAAATGGGTTAATTGAATCACTTCCCATATATGGTGAGACTGTTACAGCATCACTATTCCAAGAAGAGAAAGCCTCAAAGGCATAATTAAGACTACTTGAAGCAATATCTCCACGCTTTGAATCTAGAATAAATGGGCGAGAAGGAAGACTAGTAATTATATTAGCCAAGCTCTTTGAACCATCATAGTTTCCTTCTAGTGGCTTATCTAAACGTGCAAAGTATCCAATATTTGGCTTATATGCACTCATTTTTAAGCCTTCTTTTTCCATAAGGTAAAGAAGCGTTGTATAGTATTCATCGATACTAATTCCTTCAGGAAGTGCACCCCGGTTAGGGTCTATTCCCATACATGCAATATTATTGCTTTCGCTACTAGATTTACGTAATAGTTCTTGGTAGTTCATTACTTAATCTCCCTCTTAAAGCCATGTTTTTCTCCCCATTCAAATGGCGAGGATGACCAAGACTGAAGCATCGTTAATTCGCTTTCATTAATGTATCCTGTTTCATGAGCAAGCTTAATTACATAGTCATAATCAAGTATGGTGTGTGCTGTACACTTTGGAGAAAGAGAGGAGAAAGCTTCTTTTGCTTCCTTTGTGCCATATGAGAAGATTGCAAGACAGTAAGGCACAAGGCCATTTGCTTCTTGTATTGCTTTTACAGCAGCAATTGAAGAGCCTCCTGTACTAATTAAATCTTCTATTAGCAATACCTTTTTGCCTTCATAGCTCTTTTGTCTTCCAAGTCCTTCTATTTGGTTCTTGAGTCCATGATCTTTATTAGAGGATCTTACGTAGCTCAAGCTCTTCTTCATTTTATCAGCTAGCGTTGTTGCATGAGGAATTCCTGCTGTGCTTGTTCCTGCAATATTATCGGGATCAAAGAGAAGTGAAGAAAGTATTTCTTCAAAGCTTAAAGCAATCATCTCTCTTACTTCGGAAGAAGCAAGAAGTGTCCTATTGTCATTGTAAATTGGCATGTAGTAGCCACTAGCCCAGCAAAATGGTTTATTGGGAGAGAGCCTAATTGCTCCCATTTCTAATGCTTTAAGTGCAATTGATTTTGAATAAGTTGTCTTTTCCATTTTATTTATCCTTTGATTTGAATATTTCTTTGAAGCTATGAACTCTTCCACAGTAAGCGCAACGGAAATTGTTGTCGCTTGTTCTGATAAACATTGCACCAACATTTTCACTTTGTGTGTCGTTAGATATACATGCTTCATTTGTGCACATTAAATCATCAAAGTTGTAAATTCTTGGTGGCATCTTAGTTTTTATCTTCTTAGTTACCTTTCCATTCTCAATTATATTAAGTGTGCAACCTGGAGCGACGGCTGCAAGTCTCTTTATTGCTTTATGATCCAAAGAGAAGAAGCCTGGGCGGAAGATTATTCCTTTGTAGAAACCACCTGAGCCTTGGCTTACCCATTCACCGCCCTTAAGGCCATCGAGAGCCATAACTTTTCTGATCATAATCATATGACGTCTTATTTCTTCTGGGTTTTCTCCTGAAAGAATATGGTCAATAACAATACCATCTCTAATTGGATTAACGCCCTCTGAAATTACTCTCTTCTTTTCGTTTGTTGGAATTACTTCTCTAATCCATTCTTCCTCTTTCTTTACTTCATGTTTTTCTGTAGAGACAAAATCATCACCTATCTTTCCCGCAACTAGGCCTAGAAGGACAATACGTGTGTACATACCATTAATTGATTGACGCTCCCAACCATTAAGAGGAGTTTTATCTAAAAATGTTGGAATAGTAGGGTGAACCTTGTGGCGCGGTAGTGGATGGTAGAACTTTGTGTTCTCCTTCAAAAGTGGCATAAATTCTTCTTTAAAGGTAATTGTTGCTCTCAATTCGTCTTGCTTTTGAAGTATTTTTTCCCCCATTCTTTCTAATTGAGGACGAGTAAAGTACCACTTAGTAGCAATTTCTTCATTGTTTTTTAAATATTCCTCAATAGATGAAAAAACTCTTACTTCAAAACCATTATCCTTCATCTTAGTTATGTATTGAGAGGGCATACTTAACTCTTGCGGGGCAATTAAGTCAACCTTAACCTTATCCCAAAGCTTTAGTCCATCTGCTTTACTGTGAACAGTTCTGCCATGATAGAGATCTCCAACAAGAGCAATATGGAGGTAAGATGTATCCCAATTATTATCTTCAAGGAAAGTGTATTCATCTAAAAGCTCTTGGGTCGGGTGCTCATGCTTTCCGTCTCCTGCATTAATAAAGACGGGCTTAAAGCCAAGACTGTTTCTTTCTGCATACTCACTACATTCTTCTCTAAGATATGCACAAACACCCTCGACCTTACTTCTAATAATAAAAATTCTATTGTTATAGCCACAAAGGGTATTAAAGGTATCTGCATAGCTTTCTCCTTTGTTAAATGAAGAGTTATCAGCACTCATCTCTGTTAGTTTTGCGTGATGAAAGGCTATTGCATTTCTAAAGCTTTCTTTTGTTCTAGTGCTATCTTCGAGGAATACCTCATAAATACCATAATCAGGATCATTAATGCGAAAGCTATCGAGAGTTTTTTTGTCGCCTCTTTTTACTGCTTCTTTAAGTTTTCTTACCTGACTAAATAGGTAGAGTCTTTCTTCTTTTGTAAAATCATCGATTACGCAAAGTGAACGGCCTTTAAAAGTATTCATTTTATCTCCTTAAAGCAAAAAAAATACCGGTCAACACCGGTATCTTTAGCTATTATAAGTAATTGTATGTAAATTCAATTCTGTGCTTATTCATTTGAAAGAGAATCTACCATACCTTTGCATAATTACTCAATAGGTTTTTGAGTTTTTTTACTTATACCTAGAAATAATTCTCTTTTGCTTTATTTTTTAAGAGCCTCTAAAATTTCTTTTTTAAGTTCCTCAGGAATGGTGAGACTACTAATTGTTTC
>ERZ808286.1295-NODE-1295-length-12810-cov-3.219600_pt1 | contig 12810 bp, 7 predicted proteins | sample MGYA00521276_ERZ808286 | MGnify/ENA primary metagenome ERZ808286 (study PRJEB31516, sample SAMN03275607) | gut metagenome | biome: mammalia-associated habitat; material: feces | host: Papio cynocephalus | place: Kenya | collected 2012-08-01 ... | reverse complement strand
GCCGTGACTGCACAGTTGCACCATGACAAAATTAAAATTAAAAACGCAGCCATCGGGCTGCGTTTTTCCATTTTCCGTTTTTCGTTTTATTCAATCGTTTATTTGTTCCAGACGGTTTTGCCTTCTTTGTCGATCGTTCCCCAGCTTCCGTCCTGTTTGACCTTTGCTCTGCCGTTTTCAAACTGCGTGCAGGCGTCGTAAACGCACGGAATGACCAGAACGTTCTGTTTGTCGATATAGCCGCATTTTTCGCCGATCTGCACCGACGCCAAACCTTCCGAAAAGCTCATTGCGCAGTCGTACGTAGGTTCGATCACCCACTCTCCGTCTTCGCCGATATATCCGAATTTGTCGTTCACCTCCACGGAAGCCAAGCCTTCGTGGAACATAAACACCTCGTCGAAGCTCGGCTGAATGACGGTTTTAAGGCCGTCGTGGAAGCCCCATTTTCCGTTTTTGTTAACCCTTTTCCATTCCTCGGGTTTAAGAGGCAGAGTCGGTTTCGGCTCGTCCCTTTTCGCCTTCGGAGCAGACGGTTTTTCCGTCTTTTGACCGCGGCAGGACAAAAAGTCCTTTCTTTGAGGCTGAGGTTGCGGTTGTTTGCTATCTTTACGCGCGGCTTCTTTCTGCGGCTTGGCGGCTGGCTTTGCTTCCGCGTTTACGCTTTCGGTCGCCTTTTCCGCAGGCGGATTTTTCGGAGGGAGCGGCGGCAAAAAGTCCACGCCCTTCTCCTTCATTTTCGCTTTGACCTCCAAAAGATGCTTCTTGCCGAAGGTCTGAATTTTGTACATATCTTTTTCCGTTCTCGCGCAAAGATCGTAAACGGTGGCCACGCGGCCGTTCTTTAACAGCGCAAGGACGTTTTCGGAAAGTCCCAGTTCCTCCACCGGAAGCGCAAGCACGGCTTTGTCGCCCTTAACTTCCACGGCTTCGCGAGGTTTTTTCGGATGATGACGATGATAATGACGTTGTTGTTCCATATTTTTCTCCTAGATAGCTACATTTTAGCACAATATCCGTCGTTTTACAAGTCTTTTCGCCCGTCTTTTAGCAAAACCGTTTGCGGCGGTGTTTTTGCTATGAGCAAAAAACATTGACAACCGACGAAATTTTAATCTATAATATAGTTACATACACGCGCGGAGAAGAAAATGAAAAAAATTCTGACAATTTTTCTTTCGGGGATTATGCTGTTTTGTCTGGTGTTTTCGGGGGTAACCGCCCTTGCCGAGAACAATTTCGACATGACCGTTCCCGACAAAAACAGTTATCTCTACCTCGAAACACCCGTTCAGATTGCCTCGGACGGCGACGTCGTTGCGATTTTGGACAACGGACTGAAAAAAGCGGTCGTTTCGGGACCGGACGAAATAAGATACGTCGACTGCCTCGACGCCTTTTCCTACGGCAAAATTTGGGATATGGAATTTTGGAACGGGAATTTGTTTTTGCTCGCCGAGGGTGAGGAATTCAGGCTGTTTTGCTACGATCAAAGCGGGAACTCGATTTCCCCGAGCTGGCTCGGAAGCGTCGAAACGCCTTCCGCAATAGCCTTGCGCGCAAACGAGCTGTTCGTTTTCGACGGCTATCGCACGATTTACAAAATAAATCTCGAAACCGAGCAAACGTCTTCTTTCAAGTGCAAAAAACCGCTTTTTTCAAAGCATATCGCGGCGGATGAAAACTTCGTGTACGCCCTTTCCTATTCGGGCATTCTGTCCGAAATATCCTTAAGCGACGGCTCAGTTTCCGAAAGCGCTTTTTCCGTTTCGGACACTTTGGATCTTCTGTCTTACGACCACAATCTCTACGCCGTAAACGCCGAAGGCTTCTACGCTAAAAACGGCGAAAAGGTTTTCTCGGCAAACGTTTTAGACAGCTACGCCGCAGATGGCGGTTTCTATCTTCTCGACGGTTCCACCACCATTTCCCTCTACGGACAGAATTTTGAAAGAATCCGCGAAATCGGCAGCAGCTCCAACAAGGCGGGCAAGCTCAAAAACCCGACCGACGTTGCTTTTTCGGGCGAAACCATGGCCGTTGCCGACGGCGGAAACAATCGCTTGCAAATTTTTGACGGCGACGGCAACTGCATATTCATCGAAAACACCGGCAAAATCGCAAGCCTTGCGTGGGTTGCGGGCACGCTGTACGCGCTTGCCGAAGACGGCGGAAAGCTGTCGGCAATCACCAACGATGGCTCGGGCTTCGGCGTCAGACAAACCTATCGCGTTTCGGAAAGCATTTCCGATATCGTCTCCGACGGCAAGCGGCTTTACGGCTACGATTCGGGTTCCGAAACGCTCAAAATATTCTCCGGCGGCGACTTCTCCGGAAGCGTCGGCAAAATCGTCGGCGCCAAAAAAGTCAAGACGAGTCCCGTGGGAAAAATCTTCTACTACCTCACCGACGACGGCGTAGGCAGCATTTCGGCCGTGGGCGACACCGGCGTTTCCCTTACGCTTGAAAAAGAGTTCGGAGCCGTGGACTTCTCGGTTGACGCCAAAGGCAACCTCTACGTTTTGGGCAAGGAAAAAGAAGTGCGCAAGTATCAAAGGATATTCGGCGGATACGCGCTTGAAAACAGCCTGACGCTTGAAAACGACCGCTTCTCTCTGGACGTCGTTTCGGCAATCGAAGCCGATGGAAGCGGCAACCTGTTCGTCGTTTCTTTATCTCGCCACTTCGTCGCAAAGCTTACGGACAATTTGGGCTACGACGTCGAAATCGGCGCCTACGACGAAGCGGATTTGTCGGGAGTAACTTCGTCAGACGACGTGTTCGTTTCCGCTCTCCTGCCGTGCCTGATGCAAAAATCCAAAACCGATTTCGAGCTTGCCGAGCCTACCGCGGGCGTTGACTGCGTGGTGTTCAAGGGCCTGTCCGACGAGGTTTACAGCTACGTTCTTACCTCCGACGGAGCGTTCGGCTACGTTCCGACGTCGGCAATTTCGGGCGAAAAGGCCGATCAAATTCCGAGATTTACCGAGCTTAAGATGTTGCATACCTCGGGCGGCGACGTTTACGACTATCCTCTCTTTTCGGAAAGCGCAAAACAAAATTCCGTCGATCCGGCCGTCAAACTGAAAGTTATCGGCTCTGCTTCCGGCTTCCACGTCGGCAATCATTACTGGTACGAGGTCGAATACGAGCTTGGCGGCCAAACCTACCGCGGATTTGTCCTCAGAACTCGCGTGGTGGAATTTTCGTATCTTGACAACCTCACCGTCGTGCAAACGGCCAAAATCGCAGGAGGCATCGCAAGCTCGGTGAACGTCTATTCCCTTTCCGACGACAAAAGCGAAGTTCTCCGCACTCTCACCGAAGGCGACCGAGTGGAGCTTCTGGAAGCCTACGATCCGGAAAAGGAATACACTCTCGTCCGCCTCAACCCTATCGACGGCAACGAATGCGTGGGCTACGTCAAAACCAAATACCTGACCACCGACACCGGCCTTACCGATGGACAGATAATCGGCATAGTTCTCGCCGCGTGTTGCGCCCTCGTTACCGTGGCGGTCGTGCTTTTCACCAAAAAAGCAAAACGCACGTACTGACAAAATCCGATGTTTTTCGGCAATATACGCACGACAAAACCGTCGATTTTGTTGAAATCGTACACACCTATCGTTTCTTCGATCCGTCGCTTCACGCGGCGGATTTTTTTAGAAAACGAACAGATTTTCCGTTTCTGTCTAAAAAATAATATATATGAAATTTGTTATAGTTTTTTTCAAATTAGGTTGAAATTTCCATATTTTGGTGGTATAATTGTGTTATAGCTTTTATAAAGCTAACCATAAACAATAAAAAACAATATATAAGGAGAACTTCTATGAGAAAAGCTTTTATCTGCCCTACCAAGTACGTTCAAGGCGAAGATGAATTACTCAACCTCGGTTATTTTGTTAAAACCTTCGGCGACAGCGCGTTGCTTATTGCCGATCCGTTTGCAAAAAGTTTAGTCAAAGACAAACTTGCCGAAACCGAAAAAATTTGGGGAATCAAACTGTATTCCTGCGACTTCGGCGGCGAATGCAGCAGAAACGAAATCCAGAAAATGAAAGATTTCGCCGAAAAGAACCATTGCGCATGCACCATCGGCTTGGGTGGCGGCAAAGCTATCGACACCGCTAAATGCGTTGCTATGGGCCACAACCTCATCATCTGCCCTACCATCGCGGCAACCGACGCTCCTACTTCCCACAGCGCGGTTATGTATCACGACGATCACTCTTTCGACGATTACGCTTACTTCAAACAAAGCCCGAGCGTAGTTCTTATCGACCTCAACGTCATCGCAAACGCTCCGACCCGCTTCCTCGTATCCGGTATGGGTGACGCTCTGTCCACCTACTTCGAAGCTCGCGCCAACAAACAATCCGTCAGCAACGTGAACGCAGGTCTTCCTTGCGGCGCAAACCGCGCTGAAGGCACCCGCCTCGGCTACGGCACCTATGCTGCTCAGGCTCTTGCGGAACTCTGCTACCAGAACCTTCTGTCCGACGGCGTGAAAGCCAAAACCGCTTGCGATTGCAACGTCGTTACCCCGGCTTTCGAAAAAATCGTCGAAACCAACATTCTGCTTTCCGGTCTCGGTTTTGAAAGCGGCGGTCTTGCAGCTGCTCACGCAATCCACGACGGCATCACCTTGGTTCACGAAATCGAAAAATGCAACTTCCACGGCGAAGTCGTTGCTTTCGGCACCATCTGCCAACTCGTTTTGGAAAACGCTCCGGAAGACGAACTCTACGACGTTCTCGCATTCTGCGACAGCGTAGGCCTGCCTATGTGCCTCGAAGACCTTATGACCAACAAGAAGACCGGCGAAGTTTTGCGCACTTCCCTCACCGAGGAAGAACTTATCGCCGTTGCCAAAAAGACCTGCATTCCTGAGGAATCCATTCACAACATGCCGTTCCCTGTTACTCCGGAAATGGTTGTTGCAGCAATCAAAACCGCAGACAGAATCGGTCGTGATTTCAAAGGTCTCGACGACTAACGAAAAACTAAAAAGATTTAGCCGAGCTTGCCTCGGCTAAACCAAATTATAGAGAGGAATATTTATGAAGAAAATTATCAACACTCCGGAAACCGTAGTTTACGATATGTGCCACGGCCTCGCCAAGGCTCATCCTGAACTGGAATTCGTTGAAAAATATAAGGTTGTCAAAAAGAAAGACATCAACCCGCAAAAAGTCAGCCTAATCTCCGGCGGCGGCAGCGGTCACGAACCTGCTCACGCGGGCTTCGTAGGAAAAGGTATGCTTGACGCGGCCGTTTGCGGCGACGTTTTTGCAAGCCCTTCCCAAATTCAGGTTTACAACGCTCTTAAAATGGTCGGCACGGAAAAAGGCGTTCTCATGATCGTCAAAAACTATTCCGGCGACTGCATGAACTTCAACAACGCCGCCTCCCTCGCACAAGAAGAAGGCATCAAGGTTGACGCGGTTTACGTCAACGACGACATCGCCGTCAAAGACAGCTTGTACACCGTCGGCAGACGCGGCGTGGCAGGCACCATGCTCGTTCACAAAATTGCGGGCGCAGCGGCAGAAAAAGGCTGGGAGCTTCCGGAAGTCAAGAGAGTTGCTCAAAAAGCCATTGACAACGTAAGAAGCTTCGGTTTCGCGCTTTCCAGCTGCACTCCTCCTGCAAAGGGCACCCCTATCTTCGAACTGGACGACGACAAAATGGAATTCGGCGTCGGTATCCACGGCGAACCGGGCAGAAAAACCGAACCTATGCAAACTTCCCGTCAGCTTGCCGAACGCATCGTTCCTGACCTTATGGAAGACCTCGGCTCCAAAGCCGGCGACGACGTCGTTTTGCTTATAAACGGTTTCGGCTCCACTCCTTTGATGGAACTCTACCTTTTCAACAACGACGTTTCGGCCGTTCTGGAAGAAAAAGGCCTGCATATTCATCACACCTTGGTCGGCAACTACATGACCTCCATCGACATGCAAGGCGCTTCCGTCACCATTCTGAAGCTGGATGACGAACTCAAATCCTTGTTCGACGCTCCGGTTGACGCACCTGCTCTCAAGATGGGCGGCGCAATGAGCGACGAAGCGGCAGCCGCCGTGGACGCTATGCGCGCAATCGCAAAAGCTTTGGGCGTAACTCCTGTCGAGGCAAAACCTCAGGCTAAAAAAGCAGCCGTCGAAGAAGAAGCAGAAGACAACGCGGTTTACGAAGTCAAAGGTTCCCCTTGCTACGGCGAAACCCTCAACACCGCGGCCATCGTCGAAATCGTAGATAAAATGGCAGACGTCATCATCGAAAACGAAGTTCCGTTCTGCGACGCAGACAAAATGGGCGACGGCGACTTCGGTATGAGCATTGCAAAAGGCTTCAGACAGCTTAAAAAAGACTGGGCAAGCCGCAAAAAAGGCAACGTAGGCGAATTTTTGATGAGTTGCTCCGAAATCATCATGGAATATTGCGGCGGCGCAAGCGGCCCTATCTGGGGTTCTGCTTTCCGTTATGCGGGCAAATCCGTTTTGGGTAAGGAAGAAGTTTCCCTCGCCGACATCGCAACCGTTTTCCAAGCTGCAAACACCGGCGTTTACGAAACCGGCAAGAAGAGCTTCGGCAAAGGCGCAGTCGTCGGCGACAAGACCTTGGTTGACGCTTTGAAACCTTGCGCAGACGCTTTGGAAGCCGCGGCAAAAGCAGGCGACAGCCTCAAAGTCGGTTTAGACAAAGGCGCGAAAGCCGCAGTTCAAGGCGCAGAAGCCACCAAAACCGTGGTCGCAACGCTCGGCAGAGCCGGCACCGTCGGTGAAAAATCCATCGGTTATCCTGACGCAGGCGCATACGGCCTCGGCGTCATCTTCACCGCCCTTTCCGATTTCATCGCCGCAAAATAATTTTTCGCATAAAAAACCCACCGTTTTCGGTGGGTTTTTATGTGTTTTTTTGCCGTTCGAATAAGTAAAGCGACTCGAAAGTTCGGGCCGCTTTTTTGATTATTTTTGCCACAGTTCCAAAATTGCGCCTTTCGCCGATTTAGGGAAACGTGATTTTTTCACCTTTTCCACAAACTCCTCGTCGGTTTTCGCTTTTTGGATAGATGCGTATTTGAACATATTTGCGACTGTTCCTCCCTGCACCTTTGAAAGAGTTTCGATGCCGAATTCCTTTATAGGCAGGTTGCTGTCGTAAATCGGATCTTCAATCGTAATCTCAACTTTATCCGTCGGTTTTACGTGCTTAATCCTCACTTTCAGGCATTTGTCGCGCACGATGCAGTCGTCGTAAACCTCGCCGTTCACGTACACCGTAAGCCTTCCTTCAACGATATCCTTGAAGTACACGCTGTAGTTTCTGCTCTCCGGAACGACCGACAAATCGCCCTCGGTAGGCTCTATGGCAAAATAGTTTCCGTTGCCTTCCGCCTGCATAAACTTGGTGAGCGCGTAATCGGTAACGTAGCTGTTGTCGCCTTTATCTTCGTACATAGTGAACTCGCCGTTTCCTCTGTAGGCCCAGATTTCCAAATCTTCCGGATTTCCCGAGTCGTTGCCTTCGGTAAGCCCGAGCGGAATTATCGCGCCCGCTTTTGCCAGAACAGGTATGGAGGTTGCGTCCCTGTAAAGATCGACGTTCCTGCCGCCCTCATACACGTAGCCGGTGAAAATATCCGTCCATCTGCCGCTTGGAATCCAGGCGTGCACTTTGCCGAGATGCGTTTTTTTGTCCGCCTTGTGAGTTATCGGGCAAACCATCAGTTCGCTGCCGAACATATATTGATTTTTGACCTTATACGCTTCCGGCGCGTCCGGGTAGCTGTAATACATAGGCTCGCAAAGCGCCAGACCTTCGCTGTAGGTGCGATAGTTCATGGTGTAAAGATAAGGCAACAGTTTATGTCTGAGTCTTAGAAAATCGACGGCGATTCTTTCGGTTTGGCCGTCAAATTTCCACGGTTCCTTGCCCTGAAGCTCGTTGGAGGTGGAATGCAGACGATTTATCGGGCTGAACACGCCGAACTGCAACCATCTGGTGTAAAGCTCGTAGTCTTTTATGCCGAACATGTGTCCGCCGATGTCGTGGCTCCACCAGGTATAGCCGATGTTGGACGCCGTGGCGGTGAAATACGGCTGATAGTTCAAGGTGCTCCACATAACGCTGGTGTCGCCCGAAAAACCGAGCGGGTAGCGATGGCTTCCGAGCCCCGCAAACCTTGAAAGGATAAGAGGTCTGCCCTCCGTGCCGTCAGGCTTTTCGACGTTGTCGAGATAATGATAATGATTGAGCGACCAAAGCGGATCCAAACCGTTCATTTTCGACTTGGTGCCCTGTTGCCAGTCAATCCACCAGAAGTCCACGCCGTCGGCTTCGTAAGGCTTGTGCAGCACTTTGAAATAGGCGTTTATAAATTCCGAATCCGAAATGTCAAACGGAATGTCCGGCCTCGAAACGGAGGTGTCGATGCCGAGTTCTGCGGCCATTTGCTCGTACATATCTTCAAACGGTCTGACGCCGGAAGCCGGATGCAGATTGACGGTTACGCGGAAGTTTTTGTCCTTGAGCCACGCAAGAAAACCTTTGTAATCAGGGAACAAATCGGTGTTCCAGCTGTAACCCGTCCAGCCGTCGCCCTGAATGCCGAAAATATTCGCCGATTTATACTGCTCGCCGAATTTTTCCTTGACGTTCACCCAGTGCCAGTCCATGTCGATGGTAGCCACCGTGATAGGTATTTCCGCATCGACGAAGCGCGTCATGAGGTCGATATATTCCTGCTGCGTATAGGCTTTGTATCTGGACCACCAGTTGCCGAGCGCGTAACGAGGAATAAGCGGCACGCCGCCCGTTATCCCGTAGTATGCCTGCACCGCGGCGCGATAATTTCGGCCGTAGCAGAAAACGTATTTGTCGACGGTGTCCGCCTCGCGCGGTTTAACCTTCCCGTCTGCGCCTAAAATGAGGCCTTTGTCTTCTATCACCGCAACGCCGTCTGTGGAAACGACGCCGTCGGACAACTTGATTTTACCTTTGAAAAAGTGATAGCCGCCGATGGTCATATCCAGCGTTCTGTAGGTGCCTTTGAGGTTTTCTTTGTTGTCGCAAGCAACCTTTGCGCCGCCTTCAAACTGAACGTATTTTGCCTTATTCACGGTTTTATCGAACAATAACGAGCATTTATCCGTCGTTATCGTCAAATAGTTTTCGCCTTCATTCACCGAAAACGTCGGCACTTCAAAGTTTCTGAACCACACTCCCTGCGTGGCTTCGTCGATAAAGGTGTCGGTTTTTGAAGTTTCGACTCTGAACAATCTGTCGGTCAAAACGGTTATTCTGAACCCCTTGCCCACCACTTGAGCCTTAGGGTTGGAAACCGGATCGGTGTGCGCAATAAGATGAGGAGAAAGTTCCATAATTTACCTCGTGTGTTTTGATTATAAAGCTATTATAATATAAAATTCTTTTTAAGTAAACGGTTTTTCGGCAATTTAGAAAATTCCGAGGCAAGCGCCTCGGAAAAAATTTTAGTATTCGCAGCTGGAAACCGTTCTCGGGAACGGGAGCACGTCTCTTATGTTGGAAATGCCCGTGAGGTACATAACCATTCTTTCAAAGCCGAGGCCGAAGCCTGCGTGTTTCGTTCCGCCGTAACGGCGCAGGTTGATATACCACCAGTAGTCTTCCTCTTTTAAGCCAAATTTCTTCATACTGTCAAGCAAAACGTCAAGCCTTTCTTCACGCTGACTGCCGCCGATAAGCTCGCCTATGCCCGGCACCAAAAGGTCTGCCGCGGCAACGGTTTTTCCGTCGTCGTTAAGGCGCATATAGAATGCCTTGATCTCTCTCGGATAGTCGGTGAGGAACACAGGTTTTTTATAGACTTCCTCGGTGATGTATCTTTCGTGCTCGGATTGCAGGTCGCAACCCCAGTAAACAGGAAATTCGAACCTGTCTTTAACCGGCTCCAGAATTTCGATAGCCTTGGTGTACGGTAGGCGAACGAAATCGTTTTCGACGACGTTTTTGAGCCTGTCCAGAAGGCCTTTATCTACGAATTGATTCAAAAATTCCAGTTCGTTTTTGCAGGTGTTCATAACGTACGAAATGACGTATTTCACCATTGCTTCGGCGCAATCCATATCGTCGGCCAGATCGGCAAACGCCATTTCCGGCTCGATCATCCAAAACTCTGCGGCATGACGAGCAGTGTTGCTCCTTTCCGCCCTGAAAGTCGGGCCGAAAGTGTAGATATTGCCAAACGCCATTGCGTAAGTCTCACCGTTGAGCTGGCCTGAAACGGTCAGGCTTGCAGGCTTTTCGAAAAAGTCTTTGGAATAGTCAACCTTGCCGGATTCGGCAACCTTTTGCAGATCGAGAGTGGTAACCTGAAACATTGCGCCCGCGCCCTCGCAGTCGGAACCCGTTATAATCGGCGTGTGAACGTACACGAAGCCTCTGTCGTTGAAAAATTTATGAATGGCGATTGCCGCTTCGCTTCTGATGCGGAACACCGCGTTAAAAGTGTTCGTGCGCGGACGGAGGTAGGCAATTTCCCTCAAAAACTCCAGGCTGTGGCGTTTTTTCTGCAAAGGATAGTCAGGCGTCGAAGTGCCTTCTACACTGATTTTCGAAGCCTTAAGTTCAAGCGGCTGTTTGTTCTCAGGCGTGGCAACCACTTTGCCCTCAACCACCAACGAACAACCTACGTTCTGCTTCACGATGTCGTCGTAATTATCTACGGCTTCCCTCTCCAAAACCACCTGAAGGCATTTGAAACTGCTGCCGTCGTTAAGCTCTATAAATCCGAACGCCTTGCTGTCGCGTATCGTGCGCACCCAACCGCCGACGACCACGTCCTTGCCGTCGAATTCGTCGATTTTCGAAAACAAGTCTTTTATGAGTTCTCTTTTCATATCAAGCTCCTGATAACTTATAATAAAAGCATTATACCCCCAAATTCGTCAAAAATCAACCATTCCAAAGACATTCCCCTCCAAATCCGCCAAAAAGCTTTTCTGAAAAGAAAAGAGGCCGCCCGCCGGCGACTTCTTTTTGTCAAAGGATTTTAAGAAATACAACCTGTTCAGGTGCAAACACCATTCGGTTTTTAGCTTAACTACGAAAGCTTCTATTAGTTAGCAATTGGCTATGCTTTTGAATGAACATACTCCCATTTTTGTTTCACACTCAAAATAACTAACTGTACGCTTATTTATCTTTCTATAAATACTTCATTTGTATGACCTGCCAAACAGACATATAATATTTTAAAACAAAAATATTTAATTAACGATATAAATTACCATTTCCATGGAGACTTAAAACATTCTTCTGCAGCTTCGGTTGTTACAAAACTGCGATAATCTTCATGCGAAATCCGATAACTATCATATATTTTATTAAATGGAGCAAAAAGAGGTTGTTTCCAATAATTTCCATTAGCATCCTTAACCACAACAGCCAAAATAGCATCAATTACACTTTCGATAACATGACTTTTATGGTAGCATAATTTAATTGTTATGGTTTCACCACTTCTAACTTCTTTATCTAACATTACAGAATAGTTTAGTGATTGCATTTTCAAAAATTCATTAGCATTGTGTGAATTAAATAAGGCTTTTGTCCTTTGATGATTGCATACTAAATCAGTGACCAAAATGTCGGTTTTACCAACGTTTTCTAATGTATATATAACACCACACCACTCTGTTATATTAAAATTCTCTTCACGATAAAATGCCTCTACTCCATTATTTGTCTTAACTGCAATAATTGAAGTTAAAAATGCATCTATATCGCATTGCTGTTTTATACCGTAACCTACCCTGTTTATATAGTCTTTATATCCTATTATTTTATATTTAGGACGACTATCAAAAATTTCTTTCTTATGTTGAAATACTTTTTCTTTGTCCTCTCTCTTTTCTTTTCGTTTCTGAATATATAAATTTACGACCGCGCTAATTACAGCGCCAATTATTGCAGATATAATTGAAACAAAAAACTCTTTCATTTGCTATCCTCTATATTAACAATAAAATATCATTGCAATTATAACATATTTAATCAATTTGTTCAAGTCAGTTTTTACAATACGTCAGAAGCAAGCTGAAATCAACGTTTCAAATTTCATACCTATAACCAAAATCATTTTTAAGCTTATGTAAGAAGTTTCTAAAATTTCCATACATTATTATCTATGTTATTCATGTGAAATAACTTGCTGAATTGTTTTTATGAAGTATGTACATCTTATGGTTTTTATAATTATTTAATGTCTGTAATCGAAGATAACTACAACATTCCTCTTAAAATTCAAACATAATACTTCAACTTCGATTTGTATAGACAACCCAAAAGCCGACATCTCTATTTTTGCAAAAATGTCAATTTTCATCTGGTGGAGATAATGAACTATAAGGAGTGGATCGTCAGCCGCGGAAGTGGGTTCTAGTGCGTAGCACTTGTGCAAAGCGCAAAACTCACGCCTGATAAAAAATAAAAACTCCGCTATTGCGGAGCTTATGTGGCGTTCCTGGCGGGAGTCGTAAGGAGCGGAGCGACGGAATAGCGGAACATAGTGGAGCGTCTGCAAAACAATGACCGTTTTGTTCCAAAACCGCTACGCTTGAAATGCTCACGCATTTTGTCATTGTTTTGCGTCATCTACGCACGCCTCCTGAAAGGCCTTCGGCTTTTCGCCCTGTAGCTTGTTGTCAGCCACGGAAGTGGGTTCTAGTGCGCAGCACTTGCGCGAAGCGCAAAACTCCCGCCTAATAAAAAATAAAAACTCCGCTATTGCGGAGCTTATGTGGCGTTCCTGGCGGGAGT
>ERZ808286.1293-NODE-1293-length-12812-cov-7.109900_pt1 | contig 12812 bp, 5 predicted proteins | sample MGYA00521276_ERZ808286 | MGnify/ENA primary metagenome ERZ808286 (study PRJEB31516, sample SAMN03275607) | gut metagenome | biome: mammalia-associated habitat; material: feces | host: Papio cynocephalus | place: Kenya | collected 2012-08-01 ... | reverse complement strand
ACTACTGCAAAGGCGCACCCGACGAGTGGACAGAGGAGCGTATGGAAGAACTGCGCACCGCCAACCAACGCTTGCGGGAACTGAAAGAGCAGTTAGAGGAGATGTGCAAAGACTACAAAAAAGAAAAAACGACATGGTTCTAACTAATGAGTGTATGAAATGTCCTTATCTAAAAGATATTTGGAGAGGGAAACGGGTGCAATATCGTTGCTTTTATGACAGATATGTCCCACTAATCAAGAAACTAAAAGAATGTCCTAAAAAGTCTGCCGATAGTATAAATGAGACTTTTAAGATTGTATAAATCAAAACAACAAACAATATGGAAACAATTAAAATCAATGGTAAGTCGTACCTAATCGACATTGAGAAAGCAACCGAGCAGGGTCTGCTCAAAGAGAAAGACAACAGACCACGGAGTTGGGAGGAGTATGCTACCTGTTTTAGCCCTGAAAGGAGTATCATTGTCAGTTCAACAAGTATCAATGATGATGAAGAATGTCTTTGCGATTATGATGTATTTAATTCCATTGACGAAGCCGAAGCCTTTTGTGCTCTTGGTAAGTTAATTCAGTTGAGAGACGCTTGGTGGGGTGATTGGAGACCTGATTGGACGGATGATGAACAAGATAAGTTTGTTATTCACTATTATATTGGAGAAATACTTAAAGAGTGTCTTATGCATATATCACACATTCTGGCGTTTCCAACAGAAAAAATGCGTGATGATTTTCTCTCCACTTTCCGAGACCTTATCGAACAAGCAAAAATGTTTTTGTGATATGAAAGACTACCTATCGAATTTATTGCTTTTTCTTTTCTACTTGGCTTTGCTCTTTGCACTATCTTTTGCTATATGATTGGATAATGAATGACTAATATGTTTTTATGATATGAAAGACATTTTAATCCTTTTGGCTTTTGCCGTAGGTTTCGTACTCATTTTTCTTTTTGCTATATGGTTGGAAAGTACGATAGACAGCGGAGACAACGATGACGAGTTTTACGATTAAACTCCCAAGAGATACCCGAACTATTACGGCTCGGGTATTTCTGTGATAGGAATAGGGCTGAATAAGCAGTTATATGGGTAATTACTACATAAACAATACTATCAAAAGTAAAATAAAAAGTATCAAAAGTAAATGTGCAAATTGCGTAAGTAATTGTATCTTTGCGCCTTGAAAAGAATTTACAAAATACAAACTGCGTAATTTCCCTCGCACGCGCGGGGCAAACGCACCTAAAAACAAGCAGATTATGGCATTTCCTTGGGGAGCAATAATAGGGTTAGCGGGGCAAGCCGTCAGTGGTATTGCGTCCGCCCGCAACAACAAAGGTATGCAGCAGACGGCGGATGCCGAGGCTGCAAGACAGACGGCTTACTACGAAGCCAAAGCCAACGAGAACCCGCTTTCTCGCAGTAAGAACGCACGTTTGCTGGCGCAGTACGACCGCAAGGCGCAGCAGCAGACAGACGCTGCTCGTGGCGTGGCGGCTATCACGGGCACCACACCCGAATACACTCTCGGTGTGCAGAAAGCCGTAGCGGAGGGACGAGCCGACCTGATGGGCGGTATGGCAGCGGAGGCAAGCGAGCGTAAGGACAAGTACGAGGACAAAGCAGAGACGGCAAGACACAAAAAAGTCTTGGACGACCAAGAGCGTCGTGCCGCACGCAACACCACCTATGCCAACCTTGCCGCCAACGCTGCAAGTGCCGCGGGGAGTATCATGGACTCATACACGGCGGGAAGACAGAAATCCCCAACGAACACACCGAATGGCGGAAACACACACAAGATTCAAACAGGTACTGCAATTAAGACTGATGGGGTTGATATGGGCAATCTGCACGTGGCGCAAGACGGAACTGTTAGTAATAAATTCAACACAGCACGCAGCAATGTCTTAAAAACTCCCCAATTGAATCTTCCTGATGTCAATGGGGGTGTATATATACCAAACGGAGATGGCACATACACAGGGAAAAACGGCATGACGTATATGCGAAACCCTGACGGTACATACAAGTTGTACTTTTCTTAAATTCCCCCACAACTATGGCAGCAGACAAACAGAAATACAACCGCAACCTCACCACCACACACGGCGACAAGGTTACAACCACCGAACACGGCGACAAGACCGTAACCACCACCCACGAACCAAAAATCACCACCCGCACCGAGCAGAGCGTAAACGGCTTCTACAACCCCGACGGCACGCCCAACGCGGCAGCACAGCAGTATTTCGACGACCAACGCCAAGCCTATGCCGCTGCTTATGGGATAGACCCGAACACAGGGCGCGTGCAACGCAGGTTCGTCTCCGACATCCTCGGCGTTGACCCCGAAGTAATGCGCAAGAAGCGGCAGCAGGAGCAGGAACTGAACCGCGCCAAGCAGAAAGAGTCTGCTCTGTACAACTCCCTCGCCGTCCTCGGAGACATGATAACCACGGCAGGCGGCGGCAACGTATGGCAGCGCAATGCCGACCAACACGCCAAACAGGCGCACGACGACAATATCGCGCTCCAAAAAGAGCAACAGGCGGAGGACATCGCCAACAACGACAAACTGCGCTCCACCGAGCAAGCCTATGCAGCCGCTGTGCAGAAACTGCGCGATTCGGTCGGTACGGCATTCGGCACGAAAGTAACCAACACCATGGAGCAAGGCGGAAAATCAACAGCCACCACCACGCAGGGCAAAGATACATCCACCACCACGCAAGGCAACGACCGCACCACAGGCTACATCGAGGGACGAACCGCCAAAGGCAGCGGAAGCGGCTCGGGTAGCAACGCCACAAGTTACCTCCCCATCAAAGTGCATACCGCCAAAGGTGAGGAGACCTACCGGCTTGCCATTCCCAAAGCCAAGAAAGATGCCATCGCCAACGAACTCGCCAACGTCCTCGCCCTACAACCCGACTACCAAGAGACCTACCAACAGTACATTACCACGACCGGCTACGGAACGAAAGAAACGCAGACCATCGACCTCGACCGCCTCATCAACGACGGCGTCTATATGAACAACCCCAACATCATGAACACCTTTATCGACGAACTGCAACGCGGCGCAGGTATCACAGACGCACAGGGCAAACCCGCAGGGCGGGCGCAGATATATGAGATGATTACAGGCGAGAAAATCACCGACAACAACGGCAATATCATACCCGACAAAGTCCTCAAAGGTGTACGTATCAACGGTGTGGACGGAACAAAAGCAACCAACAACACTTTCGGAGTCGTTAGCCAACAATACGACGACTGGTAATTGCCTTTTGTTAATATCCCGCCACCCATTAACACCAACCAACCGTACCTGTTTCCGCTATAGGAATACTATAGGAACTCTATACAAACTCCAAACAACTAAAAGTGTCAAATTTTAAGATTATACCACAACCGCTATGGCTGACGAAATAACCGCATTATACAACAAAGCACGCGAAAAAGGCGTACTGACCAACGGACTCACCGAACAGATGTTCCGAGAGCAAACCGCCACCGACGAGGGATTGCGCTCGTTCTACGACATCGCTACCGCCAACGGCATGAAATTCCACCCTTACGACGAGTTCAAACAACACTACCGAACCACAACCGCCGACTACCGGCCCGACAAATTCCAACCCTCCTTCTGGCAATCCGTCGGCGCACACGACCCCTATCCGCAAAAGACGGCAGAGGGTATCGCACAAGCCGAGAAAGAACAGCAGTTGCAGCGCGAGAGTGCCGCCACTATGCCCCTCTCGCAGCAGGACAAAGACCGACAAGCCGAGATACAACGCTTGCAAGTTGAGAATGGTGCATTAGGTCGAATAGCAATAAAACAAACACCTATCAACCAAGACGAAATAGACCGTCTCAAAGCCGAGCAACCCGCCTATATCACACGCGAAATCAAAACCCCGCAAGACCTCTACACCTCCGTCTCCGAAGCGTGGGCAGCCAACACGCCCGACGGACAGAAAGCCAAAGCCGAACTCGACAAAACCGCACAGGACACCTACGACAACCTCATGGCGGATATCAACCGCCAAATAGCCGACCTCCAACAGCAGGTAAACAACGGCACTATCACGCAGCAGCAGGCACAGCAAGAAGCACAACGCATAGCCGACAACGCCAATGCTATCTACGAGAACGAGGTCAAACTCGCGCAAGACCATTTCACACGCCAAATGGCTGATGCCAATGCCGACTATCTTTCCCAACAGACACGGCTGCTCGGACAGAAAGCCACCAACCAAAACATCGCCGACATCAACGCACGTATTGCACCGCATATCCGGCAACTCGAAACAGAACGCCAACAAACCATGCAACGCGCAAGCCAAAGCGCACAAGCGCAAGGCGGTATCTACGGGGCTATCGGGGCAGTCGCAAACGCCAACACCGCATACAAACCCGAGAAAGACCGAGAACTTGCACTCTACAACCAATCGCAGCAGTTCCTCGCTGACGCTGCCAAGATAAGCGATGCCGCACAGCAGGGACAAGGCTTTTGGAAAGGTTTCGGCAAATCCCTCTCCGACATCGATACGTGGGACTTTGGCATATCGCAACTCACACGCTCCGCCAACCTCAAAGACATCGTGGAGAAATACGAACAGGGCAAAACGCTCACCGATGCGGAACGAAGCCTTATGGACTCCGCCGTAGCGTATATGTCCGCCTGCGCCTACAACTCCGACAAGTTATCCCGTCTATACAAAGCGGGACAGACCACAGGCGAGAGTATTCCGTTTATGTTGCAGTTTATGGCAATGCCCATCGGCGCAATCAAAGACAAAGTCGCAAAAGGAATACTCGGCTACGGCATTGAGCAGTTTGGTGGAAAAGCCGCACAGGCTGCAGGCAAAGCCGCTGCCAAATACGGAGCAAAGACCGCTTTCAAAGAAGCGGGGACTGCTCTGCTCGGCAATCTCGCAGCAGCAGGAGTACAGACCGCCGCCTTTGGTGTACCCAAGATAGCAGAGGGCGCAATCAGTCGTATGACGGGTGACATACAGCCCGACTTTGACCCGCAGGGCAACATCACCTACGGTGGCAGACAGAACCAACAAGGTACTGCCGAAGCAATATGGAACTCCGCCGTCGATATGTACGCCGAGAACCTGTCCGAAATGATGATGACCACATTCGACCCCCTCAAAGCACTTGCAGGAACTACCAAACTGTTTGGCAAACTCAAGAGCAGTCAGATTGCACAGGTACTCGGCAGACTGAACGAGGGCGTTATCGGCAAGGTTAGAGACCGTGCGCAATTCCGCAACTACCTCGAAGAGGTCAGCGAGGAGTATGTCGGCAACCTCCTGCGTTGGGGATTATCCACCGACATCAACAATGCCGAGGACGCAGGCTTCTCCGCTGACCAACAGATAGACACGTGGCTCGGTCTCGCACCTACCTCCATCGCTTTCGGAGCGGCAGGAGCAGTGCAAGGCGGCATCGACCGTTTCCAATCCTCCCGCGCTGCCAAACGACTGCGCGAGATAATGCAGGACGGAGCGCAACGCCAATACCTCGAAAGCCTGCTCCGCTCACGAAACAGCGACGATTTCTCACAAAACGCACACGAGGTCGTCAAGTCCGTCCTGCGCAACAACCAACTCAACGACGATGCCAAACGAATGATTATGGACGGTATCTACTCCGCCTACCAATCGCAACTCGCACAAGAAGCCCAACAGGCACGCACGCAAACCGAACTCTCAGGGGACGCGGACACCTCGTCCGCGGTAGGTTTGCCACAACCCGAAACCAACACCAACGAGGGTCTCGAGCATTACCAAGACACCAACGGCAACGAGGTTACGTTCTACCGCAATGCAGACGGCAGTGTTACGCTCCGTGACAAGAATGGCGACCCCGCCACCGACGAAAACGGCAACGCCGTTACACTCACACAAACCGAGTTTGAACAATATGCACAAGATACCCAACTCCGTCGCGTGGACAGGGAACTCACACCCGACCAATGGACGGAGCGCGAGAACCAACTGCGGCAGCAGTACGCCGCCGACATACAACCCAATACACACAGCAACGGCAATGTCTATGAGGTCTCTCTTGCAAGCGACGAGACCAAACGCGGCTACATCGTAGGAGACGGAAACGTGGAGATTGACACCACCGACCCCGCAGCACCGCGTATCACCAATACCGATGTCGTTACCGTCCGTTACGAAGACGGCACTATGGCACAGGTCGCCGCCAAAGACCTCAACCTCGTATCTGTCCGCTCTGCCGATGATATGGTTGAGCAGCAACTGCAACCGTTCCAACAATACGCACGGGCTATGCAGACTTTCCACGCAGGGCAGGAAATTACTATGGATGACGGCAGCGGTAATACCTACACCTCCCGCGTGGTCAGCGTATCGGAGGACGGCGTAGAGGTGGAGATAGAGAACGCACAAGGCGAACCCGACACAACCGTTATCCCCAACGAAATCGCCCTCACCGCCCTCCACCCCGTAGAGCAGAGTATGGAGACGATGCGTCCCGCGTCGTCAGAACAGCAACAGCAAACAGAGACAGAATTTACTCTCAGCGATACACTGTACAAGAACGGCAGACGGTTCTATCAAAATGCCAATGGCAGCATTGACCTCGTTACTATTCCTGACGAGATATTTGCGGCTATGGGCAAATCACCTCTTCCTTTCAGAGCAACGGAAGATATGATCGAACACGCTTTTATTCGACATGGTAAGCAAGTTGGGGCGGAGACACCCGAAGAGATGTTGGAGTTTATAGCCGATGTGTTGGAAAATGCCGACCACGTACGCCGCGGAGATGATGCCAACTCGTATGTCTTTTCCATTGAAGAAGGACGGAAGAAAATTGGCAAACGCGCTATAACCGTACTCTTGCAAGAAGACGGCTTTTTAGGCGTGAAAACATCGGGATTTGAAAGATTGGACGGATTGCAGAAACGAGAACTGCTTTGGGAGAAGGGCGCGAAAGAATCTTCTGCTACCGGTTCCGCTCCGGCAAATGTTACCACCGAACAACTCCAACAAGGCGGAAGAGAGGACGGCAGCGCATCAAACCAAAGCACCTCTGTTTCTGTCGGCAAAGGTACTACAAATTCTGCAAATGTGCAAGTCCCCGCACCGAATATCGACACAATGTCCTCTGCTGAACTCGGTGCAACCACCGTTGAGTACATGGGCGGAGACCGTGCAACCGCCGTTGCATACCTCGAAGCGGAGCGCGACAAAGCAGACAAAGAGGTCAAGCGTCTTGCAAAACAAAGCGTAAAGAACTACACCGACATCGCGGATTTCAAGCGTCAGAACGACCAACTCCAAGCCGCCAAGAAAGCCGCTGCCGACCGCTACAACAAGTTGCAGAACGCCATCACAGCAGCCAACCACACCGATGGGGCGTATATCCAAGCCCTTGCGGATAATGCAGGTAACTTCGGTTTCACCGCAGAGCAGGTGGCAGGTATGCAGCACCCGCGTGTCTATATGCAGACGGACGAGGACTTGCCGTACAATACCACAACCTTTGCCAAGTTCAACGCCCAAAAGAAGAAATCGCAGGGCAGCACCAACCGTGCCGTGAGCAGCAGCAAGAAACTGACCGACGCGGCTCGGGACGGAATGTTGCGCATACTTGATAACTACGGCACACTCGACGCATTCTTTGCATCGGAGACAGGCGCAAAAGATATTGTCCGCTCGTTGCTGGATAACGGTATCATTACCCAACAGGAGGTGGCAGGACTGACCGAGAGCACCGACCGCGGCTTTGTCCTCAGCCCGGCAGGCAAGGACTATGTTACCGACCTGCTTATCGGCGGCTTGTTCGATGAGCAGACTATCCGTATGCTCGGCAACGACAAAGGGCTGAAGCAGTCTATCCTCCGTGCAATGCCGTCTATCATAGAGAACAGGCGTTTGGGAGACTATGCACTCACCGACAATATCAACGGAGCAATACGCTTGCTCTATGAAGCACGACAAGCAGGTGTGGCATATCCTTTGTACATACGCCAAGTGGACGCTTTCGAGGGCAAAGTAAGCGACCGCTTCTCGCCTTTCGAGATGTTGCTCGCCGAGGAGATGTCATCGGGCGTGGAGAATTTCCGCCAAGTACTCAATCTCTACAACAACTCCGCACGAGACGATGCCAACGGACAAACAGGACTATTCGAACCGCGCACCATTGAGGATATAAAGAACGAAATACTACAGCATTATGCAAACCGAAAACAACAACCAACCGCAGCAGCCGAACCAACAACCCGACCTGCAAACCCGCAAACTCAATCTCCTCTACCAAGCACACCAACAGGTGCTCGGCAAGGACAATACGCAACCGATATTCCTGCAAGTAATATCTTAGAGCAGATAGAAGCAGAGGCAGAACCTTTCGAGGAGATAGAACTTACACCCGAGAATTGGTATGCTCTGTTTGGAGAGGACGGCATAGTAAGCACGCCTATCGGATATGTCAAGATGGGCGAACATCAGTACCTCAAACTCGCACAAAAGGGCAGAGACGGCAAACTCGGTATGATTAAACCTACACTTGAACACCCGAGTGTAGTGGTGATGGATAAGAGTCAAGCCAAAGACGGACAAACCACCGAGCGGGAGTTCTCCTATGTGTTCGTCAAAGCGTTTGTCGGAAAGAATGGAGAAAGACTGTACTATTTCACATCTATTACCGTCAGCAAAGACGGACAAGAGGTCGTAGTATCCAATCAAGAAAAAGAAAGAAGCCGCATACAGCGACTTCTAAAAAACGGTAAGTTAGCCTACATTAACAAGGCGACCTTGCCACCCGCTTCCGACAAAACGATACAAGGAGACCAACTTACTAATCCTGTCGGGGAAGAAGCGACTGTTTGGTCTTTACCCGCAGTAAGTAGTAGTACAAGTCCCGAAACTACTGAGGTTAATAACGGCTCTGACAAGGGGACAAACCGCGCCAGCGGGAACTCCTCCCAAACATCTTCTGCCCACAAAGGTACAAATAATATACCAAACCCGCAAACCTCCGAGCAAAAAAGTGCAGAAAATCTACTCAACGCAAGCCAAATAGCGGAAGAGGTAAATCGAATCAGCAATACCGCATTGTCTATTGACGACAGCCGTGTGAGCAAGGAGCAGTTAGCCGAATTGCAGGCACTATATATCGCTTGGCAGAATACCACAGAGGAAAACCAAAGCGAAAACTACACTCGGCTGAAAGACAAAGTTACGGAATTGAGCAACCAACAGTACTTCACTATGCGTGATATGGACGAACTGACTGCCCGTATTGACGAAGAGTTAGGCGGACGTGCAGACCGAAAAAGCGGATATGTTGCTGTTCGATACTTACTGACCAATAACCCCGAATTGGCACGAGAGTTCCTCCGTCAGAATAACATCAACGGAACAGAGGAACTGAAAAACTGGTGCGCAAAGCGTCAGTCCAAACTGCGTGCTGGCAAAGGCAAAGAAGTACGAGAGGCTACTGCACAGGCAAATGTCGCTGCTATTCTCGGTATGGCACATCGTGCCGCCGAAGAAGAAAGGCAGACAGAGCAACAAGCAACAGAAAGCGCAGCGCAAAGCAACAATTCTCATTCCGACAATCACCGAAGGAACTCCGAAGGAACTCCGAAGGACAAGCAGAGCAAAAATCAACGCCTTGAGCAAGAGCGGCGGGAACGCATTCTGCGAGAGGGAACGGGTTTCGACAAAGCCTTTGGTCTTGTCGCCCCAAAGGACATCACCTCCCCGCAGCAGATTACCGACAACATAGAGGCAATAGTTCGAGGGCTTGCTCTCGCCGAGAAAGCACTGGGCGAAAAAGGCAATATCAATGCCGCAGACATAACGCACCCACTATCCAACTATAACGGTTGGGTCTATGGCGAGGGGCATATCGCCAACGCACGACATCAAATAGAGGGCTACCTCCAATCACTTGATGTCTTAGACCCTGTTATTCTCATAGAGTGGCAAAAGCAACTCGGCATAAAAACCTATGGCGACCTGCGCAACTATATCGAGAAAATCTACAACGAAACCAAAGCCGCTCAAACGACGCAACTCGAAGCAGACCTCGGCAAGCCGCTCTCTTTGGACGATAAAAAGAAACTCATCCGCAACATCTCCGACGGCAAAACAAAGGTCGTACTCGTAACCAACAAGAACATCGTCAAGAAACTTGCCGAACTCGGTGCTACACGCAAGACCATTGCCGATGTCGCAGCCGCTCTTTCCCGTGGCGAAAAGATAAACGGCTTCTGTGGTAATGGTATGGTCATACTCAACACCGACGCACTGCAAACGGGCAACGACATCATAGCCACCTACATCCACGAGCGTCAGCACCTGCTCACCGCCGCCAACCCGCAACTGCTGTCCGCTATCACCGGCAATACTACCGCTGATGAGTTGGCACAGATATTGCGGACTATTACCGGTACTACGTTCTACGACCAATACAACAACGGCACTACCCACGGGCATACCGCACTTGCAGACGAACTCATATCGCACGTTATGCAAGAAGCGTATGCCACAGGCAAAGACGCAGCCGAGATAGCGAAAGGGTATGGTATCACCAACGAAACAATTCTACAAACTCTTAACAATATAGATTATGAACAACGACAAAGTAACAGTCTATCCAAGGCAAGACGGGATAACATTCTCGGTCGAAACACCCAAAGCAGTAGCCGACAGAGCGGCGGAAATAACCAAACGCAACCCCAAGGAGGATTGGTTCAACAGGGGGCTCGACCTGCTGGAAAAGGCTCGTCAGGAACTACAAGCCGAGGGCAAACTGCCGAAAGAGGAATAGATGAGACAACCATACCTTTTAGCGTAGGAAATGCAGGCGACAACTTGCATAAATCCCTAAAAGGCAGTACCTTTGCAGGCGGAAAATCCCGCGTCCCGAAAACCGAACTGGCGGCAGCATACACCGATATGTTCCGCAAGCAGGCACAAGGACAATTCCCCGACGGAAACGGCTTTGCCTACTCGGCAAACTATTTCCATAAGTTCAATAACGGACGTATTGTGCAATCCGTTTTTATTGACGGAAATGAAAATCTAATCGACAAAATACAGCAGAAATATGGAATTGACAGCAGTACAAGACCAACTGATACAAATGTTGAAAGACCACAAGGTTCACATAGACCAAGCCATTCCGATGATGGTCTTTCTCCAAGACAACGAAGCGGGAATGAACGAGTTGATAGACTACATAGAGCAGAACAACCCGACAGCGCACCAAATAATCAAAAAATCAATAGAGATAAGCAGTCGGGCAGAGCAACAGAACTGACCGACCCGCGCTTCTCCGTCGGCACTACTCTCGAAACCGACAAGACGCTTACAGAAGAAGCACGCAAGGAAATGCAGGCTATTGCCAAACAGGCAAAAGCCGACGGTACGTTTATGCAAGCCCCCAACGGCAAACCCTCCAACCTCAACGAGCGGCAGTGGCTGCAAGTCCGTACACGCGCTTTCAAAAACTGGTTTGGCGACTGGGAGAAATCTGCACGCATAGAGAAACTGCGCAATAGCAAACCTGCCGTTATCACAGGCTCGGAGTTTGACATTACCGACAATCCTAAAAAAGCCGCTATTGAATACGGCAAGAAATTACAAGGTTATTACACCAATAAGGACACAGGGACTGTTATCCAATTACAACGTGGCAGACGCAATGGAGGTATAAATGAGGTCTTACAACACAACTATAAAGACATACCGCACATACAGAGCGTTGCGGCTATCCCTCAAATTATTGAAAAGTCCACCTTTATAGACAGCAAACTCAACAACGATATAGAGAAGAACCCATCTGTGGTCTCGTATGACCACTATGTGTGCGGTCTGAAAATTGGCGATGCAGACTATACTGTTCACGCTCTGATTGCTATGGATAGTAAGGGTAATCGCTACTACGACCACAACCTTGTGCAGATAGAAAAGAAGAAGTTGCTTGATGAAATCCAACAAGCAACTTCCAATGGAGATTTTGGCACAACGCCCGATACGAAATCTACTATCTCTAATTCTGACCGCAAAGTTACGGAATTATTTTCAATCCTACAAACAAACTCGTCAAAATGTGTAGATTCCAACGGAGAGCCCCTTGTAGTCTATCACGGAACACGAGAAAAATTTAATGCGTTTCGAAAAGGATATTTTTCTTTCTTTTCATCGAATAAAGAGGTCGCAGATGTTTGGGGCAATACCAATGATGCGGAAGAAAGATACAGAGGCAGAATAATTAATGCATTTGTTGCTCTAAAAAATCCGTACGTAATTGATGCTAACCATACAAGTTGGGATAGACTAAAATATGCAGATGGTAAAAAAGGTGATACAATAGATGTGAGCAGATACGCTCTGCAAAATGGATATGATGGAGTGATTATTTACAATATCAGCGAAGGTTACAAACGTGGTGATAATATAATTGCTTTCTCTCCCAGCCAAATCAAATCCGCCACTTCCAACAACGGCTCGTTCAGCGAGAACAGTGACGACATACGCTTCTCTATCGTAGGCGAACGCAATACTCCCGAAGCCCAATACACCGAGTTGGACTATGACACCGACAACCTCACCGACGCACAACAATTGGCTACCGATGCCGTATTAGGAGCATTGGACGACGCAGGCATTTCCGTAGAACGTGTTTCCGAGGAACAGGCAGAACGTGAGGCAATGAATGTTGATGTAGAGCAAATGGCTGTTGCGGAAAAATTCAATGATACCCTTGCACGTTATACAGACGACAATGCCGATAATATCAAGTT